>Ga0265295_1000296_pt1 | contig 102685 bp, 112 predicted proteins | sample Munlansysbiofilm_FD_192503 | JGI IMG/M metagenome (GOLD analysis project Ga0265295, IMG submission 192503) | Leachate microbial communities from a municipal landfill in Southern Ontario, Canada - Methane capture system biofilm | ecosystem: Engineered > Solid waste > Landfill > Unclassified ... | reverse complement strand
CTTCATCGCCGATAATACTGCAGGGTCCCCTTGTGGAAACGTAGGTCATCGCCAGCTCTTTAAGTTTTTATTCAAAGCCTTTCCTAAGTTAGTACTTCCTTACTACCTTTGGTGAGGCTTTTTTTTTAGCTTTCAATTTTCTTTATTCTTATTTAATTGTTTTTATCGTATTTGGTTATTTTCTTTAGATTATTTATTATTTTATATTTTAATATTATTTATAATAATATTAAAATATATTTTTAGAATAATTATTATATAATTACCAGATTTTTAAAAATAAAAGGAACCTTGATGCTTCTAAATTTGCCTACAAAAATGAGAATTTTCCTAAATATGCTTATAGGTCAATTAGGATTTATAATACTTAGTACAGTTGCTATTTTAAGTGAAAATGAAATAATGGCAATCATTGTAGTAAATATTATTTTTGCAATTGCTTTGTTTTATTTTAGTTATTACTCTCAAAAAAGAGTAGTTGGAGGAATTGATAGAATCAAAATATATATTGATGATTTAATGGATTTTGTATTTTTTAGAACAAATCATATAAGAAGAGCTGAATATATAAAAAATGATGATATTGGACAAATCTTAAGAGAATTAAATAAATACGTTGAAAAATTCGATGTTATGAGAAAAGATGATATGCATGTTTTAGGTGAAGTTGTAATTGCACTTGATAAAGTTTCTCAAGGAATCTATACATCTCAAATACATGCTGATTCTAATAATTTTATGATTCATACATTAAAAAGAGTAGTAAATCAGATGCTAGCAACTACTAATAAAAATATGGAAGAATTAGTTAAAATAGTTGGAGAATATTCACAAGATGATTATCGTTCACAAATGGATATAGATCCTATTTTAAAAGGTAAAATGTTACTTACTATGCAAAGAATCAATCATTTAGGTAAAGAACTAAATGAAAATGCAAAGAATAATTTACAAAATGGACATCTTTTAGAAAAAAATTCTACAACAATGAATAAAAGTGTTGAAAGTTTAGCCGCAAAAGCAAATGAACAAGCTGCTTCTTTAGAACAAACTGCAGCTGCACTTGAAGAGATAACTTCTATTACAAAAAACAATACTCAAAATGCTTCAAAAATGGCAAATTTAAGTAATGACGTAAAAAATTCTGTAATTTTAGGTGAGAAATTAGCAAATCAAACAAATTTATCAATGGATGAAATAAATACGCAAGTAACTGCTATAAATGAGGCAATTACAGTAATTGACCAAATAGCATTTCAAACGAATATTCTTTCTCTTAATGCTGCTGTTGAAGCAGCAACTGCTGGAGAAGCTGGAAAAGGTTTTGCAGTTGTTGCGCAAGAGGTGAGAAATTTAGCATCAAGAAGTGCAGAAGCTGCACGTGAGATTAAAGACTTAGTAGAAAATGCAACAAGTAAAGCAAATCAAGGAAAAAGAATTTCTGATGATATGAGTAAAGGATACGATAATTTAAATAAACTTATTTCAGAAACAATTGATATTATTAAAGATGTAAGCGTTGCTTCAAATGAACAATTGCAAGGTATTGAACAAATCAATGATGCAATTTCAATGCTTGATAGAGTAACTCAAGAAAATGCACATGAAGCTACTAAAGTTGCAAATATTGCAAATGAAACATTACAAATGGCTCAAGTATTAGTTCAAAATGCAAAAACTAAGAAAGTGAGCTAAGGGATAATTATGGAAAAAGAAATATTACTAGATGACTACTCTTTTTTAGTTAGTGAAACTGACGAAAAAGGGCATATCATATTTGCAAATGATGATTTTTGTAAAATTGCAGAATTTAGTGTAGATGAATTAATTGGTAAACCACATAATGTAGTAAGACATCCAGATATGCCAAAAGCAGCATTTAAAAGTTTATGGGAAACTGTAAAAAGTGGAAATGTTTGGACTGGTTACGTAAAGAATTCGACTAAATCTGGAAACTACTATTGGGTTTATGCAACAGTTTTTCCTACTACTATTGCTGATGGTAAAAAAGGATTTTTATCTTGTAGAAGAAAAGCTTCAAGAGAAGAGATTGAACAACATATTAGATTATATAAAGAATTGATCGAAAAAGAAAAAATTACTAAGTAATTCCTAAAATAAGATAGAAGCTTTTACTTTGCTTCTTCTCTTATTTGACTAATTGTTTTGCCTCCTATTGAATAATTATCAGTGCTTACTTCTTCTATAATTACAACTGCTGTTGAAGCTCCTCTTCCATTGAATGTTTGTGCAAATAGTTCTGTTATACCTTTTGATAATTTCTCTTTTTGTTCTTTTGTTGCTCCACCATCTTCTTTTGTCATTTTTATATTTATTACTGGCATTTTTATCTCCTTTTTTTTTAACTTGGATATAATATCACTAAAAGTGATGTTATGTCAAATATAAAATATTGATTAATGATATAAGGAAAAGTGATGGATTCTAATTTATTAAAAGTTTTTGTTGAAGTAGTAAAAGAAAAAAGTATTACAAAAGCAGCCATAAATCTAAATTTTGCTCAATCAAACATAACTTCAAGAATAAAACAACTTGAAAAATCTATTGGAACAGTTTTATTTCATCGTGTTCCAAAAGGTGTTGTTTTAACAAAAGAAGGTGAAAAACTTTATCCTTATGCCATTGAAATAGTAAAAAAGATTGAACTTGCAAATAATGAGATGAAAAATATAAACCAACAAACACATTTGATTATTGGTTCAACAGAATCAAATGCTTCAGTTAGAATAATTCCTTTTTTATCTCAACTTCATAGAGATTTTCCAAATATAAGTTTAGAATTAGTAACAGATACAACTAAAGAGATTACAAAAAAACTTTTGGAATATAAAATAGATATTGCTTTTATTAGTGGTGAACCTCAAAATGATGATTTTATTGTTTTAAATAAAATCGATGAAATAATAACACTTGTTGAATCAAAAGATAATTTATCTCCGAATGTTTTTTTATCTTTTAAAAATGGTTGTGCTTATAATGAATTTGGACAAAACTACTTTAAACAGTTTTTGAATGAAAATTATAAAGTATTAGAGTTTGGTAATTATGAAACAATTTTAGGTTGTATAAAAATTGGTATGGGTAAAAGTATTTTACCATTAAGCATAATAAAAAAATTAAATTATGAAAAAGATTTACATATAACTAAGCTTTCAAAAGATGTAGCAAATCTTCCTACTTGTATGATTTGTAGAGTCGATAATCTTCCAAAAATAAAAGAATATTTGGAAGATTATCAGTTTTAGTTTAGAGTATTTTTAAATTTTGTTAGTTCATCTTTAATTGAAGGAACTCTCATAAAATGTTCACCAATTAAAAATGCATCAGCTCCAACTTTATGAAGTCTTTTTATAACTTCAGTATCGCTTACTCCTGATTCTGCAACTATGATTTTATCTTTTGGAATAAGAGGAATTAACTTATCACATAAAGCCATATCCATTTCGAAAGTACCAAGATTTCTATGATTAATTCCTATAATCGTTGCATTTGAATTTAGAGCTTTTGTTAAATCTTCATTATCATGAATTTCAACTAAAACTTCTAAATCTAAACTTCTTGCATATTCATATAACTCTTTTAACTCTTTTTCATTTAAAGCTTTTGCAATAAGTAAAATAAAATCTGCTCCATAAAGTAAAGCTTCAACTATTTGATATTTATCTACAATAAAATCTTTTCTTAAAAGAGGAGTTGAAACACTATTTTTAATAGTAGATAAATATTCTAAATTACCTTTAAAATAGTGTGGTTCTGTTAAAACAGAAATTGCATTTGCTCCATTTTGACTATATTCTAAAGCAATTTCTAATGGGTTAAAATCTTCTTTTATAATTCCTTTACTTGGACTTGCTTTTTTTACTTCAGCAATAATTCTTATTGGCTCTTCTTTTGTACTTTTTAAAAATGTTTTTACATCTTTTGGTTTTGAGTTAATAGTTTTTAATTTTTTTTCTAATTCTTCAAAATTTAGTTTTTCTTTTCTTAAAATTAAATCTTCTTTTGTTTTTTCTATAATTTCATCTAAAATCATTTTTTGCACTCCTGTATTTTTTCCCAGTGAAGTTTTATTTCACTATCTTCTAATCCAACTTCATCAACGATTTGTTTCATCCAATAATAAGCTTCTTTGCAATTCTTTGCTTTATACTCACCCCAAGCTAAAGTATCAAGATAAGCGATATTTGATGGTTCTTGTTCTAGTGCTTTTTTTACTAAATCAAGACCTCTTGCAACATTTATATCATAGTCTATTAAAATATAAGCAAAGTAGTTTTGATAAATATGATAACTTGAATTTTTAATAACTATATCAAACTTTGAAACTACATCTTTTAAAACACTTTTTTTGTCTTTTGCTGTTTCAAATTCAATAATTGCTTGTTGTGCTAAAAAATCAACATTATTTGTATTTTTATATAATTTTGTTAATAAATCATAAGCTTTATCTATTTGGTTTGTTGTTCTATAAAAATTTAATAAAAATTCATCTTCTTCTTTTTGTTCTTCCCAAAAAGATATTGCTATATTTTTATCTACATATTTCCAAAATAGTGCTTTTGTTTTATTTAACAATAATTCATTATCACTTTTTTTGTAGTAAACAAACATTTCTTTTAAAAATTCAACTATTTTATCTTTTTGATTTAAATCTTCATAAAAAGCTAAAAGCTGTAGTGATAAATTAAAATCATATTCACTTTTTGGAATATACTTTTTTAATCTTTCTATTGCTTCTTCTTTTTCATTAAGTTGGAAAAATTCAAGGCTTGCTAATGTAACTACTATCCCACTTGAATCTTCAAATTTTAAAGCATTTTCAAAACTATCATGAGCATTTCTAAAATCTTTATTAGCTAAATATATAGTTGCTAAAAGTTCATAGTTCATTGCATTTTCATATTTTTTTGCTAATATTTTTGCATTTTGAGTAGCTTTATCCATCTCATTTAATTTAAATAGAGAATAAGAATATAGTCTTAAAATAATCTCTTCTTCTTTTATATTTTCTAATAGATATTTTGAAACTTGTTGTTTTACTAAATCATATTCACCTAATTGAGTTGTGATTGCTAAATATTTTACAAAGTATTCATAGTTATTTGTATTTTCAAATAGTTTAATATACATATCTCTTGCATTTATATACATTTTTTGTTCTTCTAGTTCTAAAGCATACATGATATAATAATTTTCTAAATCAAAATTTTTGATTTCTACTTTTCTAAAATTATTAGTATGCTCTTTATTTTCTAGATTACTATCTTTTATACTACAACCAATAAATATAGTTGTTAAAAATAAGCAAAATATTATAATTTTTTTATAGCTGGGCACTCTTTGTATACCTCTTGTTCATTTTCTTTAAAATATTCCCAAAAAGGGAAAGTCCTACATTGCATAGGTCTTGCTTCATAAATTGAACACTGTCTTTTTTCTAAATTAAAAAAACAACATGCAAAGTTATTAGAAGCTAATTTTATCTCTTTTATACTATATTTATATCCAATTTTATTTAAAAATCTATTTTTTAAATTTTCACTTGAGATATTTAAAAGCAAAGCTAATGTTTCTATCTCTTTTGGGTTAATCCAAATATAGCCACTTTCTCCAATACAGCAGTTTCCATTACAACTATTACAACCACTTGGCGAAAATGCAAAATTATATCCATCTTTTTTTATTAAATCACTCAAAATCAACCTTTATACTATATGTTGAAGATTTTTTGTAAATATTTTCAACATTTTTTGTAAATAAATTATCTTCATCAAAAACAATTAATGGATTAAATATTTTTGTTAAAGATTTTGAATCTTTTTTCGCATATACTAAAACTAAAGTTGCATCTTTAGATATTTTTGGGTGAACAAATTGTAAAGCTTCAAGATTAAACTTATGTTTATTTAATAAAAGTAAAATTTCGCCTAATTGTTTGCAATCATAGCAGAAAAAAAACTTTCCGTCATTTTTTAAAATCTTAGAAGTTTTTTCAATAAAAATATCTAGAGGTAAAGAATCATTATACCTTGCTATTTTTAAAGATTCATTTTCACTTTTTATTACATCACAATGATAAAAAGGTGGATTTGATATACAAATATCAAATTTTTTATCAAAATCAAAATCTTTATAAGAACCTTTATACAAAGTTGCATTTATTTTATTTGTTTGTGCATTTTTTGATGAAAAAAACTGAAATTGAGTTTGAATTTCACATTGATTTAAATTTAGTTTTTCATACTCTTTTGCAATTAACAAACCCAAAATTCCACTACCACTTCCAATATCTAAAACTTCACCTTTTATATTTTTATATTTTTTTAAATTTTCACAAATAAAATTAAATAAAAAGTGTGTGTCGCTATTATAACAATATCCATTTGTAGGTTGATATAAAACCAAAAAAAATCCTTAATTAAATTCGCGCAATTATATCTAAGTTATTCAAATAAAACTTTTAATTAAGTTTAATTTTTTATATTAATTTTTCTAATAAGTAATAATTTAAATTACCTTAAAAAGGGTACTAAATTTCGAAAAAATTGAAAAAAAAGCTCAAAATTTAACCCATTTTTTGATTGTTTATTGTATTATTCGCATTATTATTAAAAAAAATATTTAAGGATATATTATGTCTAATATAGAAGCTCCCGCTAATACTCCTGTTTGGGTTGATGAAAATAGATGTAAAGCATGTGATAAATGTGTTTCTGTTTGCCCAGCTGGAGTTTTAGCTATGAGACAAGAAGTTCACTCTACTTTAGGTTCAATGATAACTGTTGTTCATCCTGAATCATGTATTGGTTGTAGTGACTGTGAATTAGCTTGTCCAGATTTTGCTATTTTTGTTGCCGATAGAAAAGAATTTAAATTTGCTAAATTATCAGAAGACGCAAAAGTAAGAAGAGAAAAAATAATTGAAAATAAATATAGAATATTAGATGAAGATAAGTAAGGAAAATTATGGCAAGAGAATTAATTACAACAGGAAATGAACTTGCAGCAAAAGCTGCAATAGATTCAAAATGTGAGTTTTTTGGAGGTTATCCAATTACTCCATCAAGTGAAATAATGCATGTTTTATCTTCAGCACTTCCTGCTCGTGGAGGAGTTTCAATTCAAATGGAAGATGAAATTTCTGGAATTTGTGCAGCATTAGGTGCTGCAATGTCAGGAAAAAGAGCATTAACTGCATCAAGTGGACCTGGAATTTCACTAAAAGCTGAAAATTTAGGAGTAGGGTATATCTCTGAAGTTCCTTTAGTTGTTATAAATGTTATGAGAGGAGGTCCTTCAACTGGACTTCCTACTAGAGTTTCTCAAGGAGATATTTTACAAGCAAGAAATCCAACTCATGGTGATGTAAAATCTATTACTTTAGTTCCTGGAAACTTAAAAGAGTGCTATACAGAAGTTGTAAGAGCATTTGATTTAGCAGATAGATTTATGCAACCAGTTTTTGTTTTATTGGATGAAACAATAGGACATATGAGTGGAAAAGCAGTGATTCCTGATTTGGAAGAAGTTGAAAAAAATAGAGTTTATAGAAGAAGATTTGACGGAGATAAAAAAGATTATAAACCTTATGGTGTTGGTGAAGATGAACCTGCAATTTTAAATCCAATGTTTGAAGGTTATAGATATCACTTTACTGGACTTCATCATGGACCAACAGGACATCCAACTGAAGATGCAGTAGTTTGTGATGCTTTAATGAAACGATTATTTAAAAAAGTTGATGCACATTTAGATGAAATAGAATTAAATGAAGAGTATATGTTAGATGATGCAGATATTATGATCATTGCTTATGGTTCTGTTTCTCTTGGTGTTACTGAAGCTATTAATAGATTAAGAAAAGAGGGAATTAAAGTTGGTATGTTTAGACCAAAAACAATTTGGCCAAGCCCAGCTAAAAGAATAAAAGAGTTAATGAATAAATTTAAAAAAGTTTTAGTAGCAGAGTTAAATATGGGACAATTTGCACAAGAGGTACAAAGAGTATCTGGAAGAGATGACTTTGATACTTTATTTAAAGCAAATGGTAGACCATTATCTCCACTAGAAATTATTGAAAAAGTGAAAGGAATGTAAGATGGCTTTTAACTATGATGAATATTTAAGAACTGATAAAATGCCAACTTTATGGTGTTGGGGTTGTGGAGACGGAGTTATTTTAAAAGCTGTAATTAGAGCTATTGAAAAAATGGGTTGGAATATGGATGATGTTTGTGTTGTTTCTGGAATTGGGTGTTCTGGAAGATTTTCTTCATACATAAATTGTAATACTGTTCATACAACTCATGGAAGAACATTAGCTTATGCAACAGGAATAAAATTAGCAAATCCTGATAAAAAAGTAATTGTTGTTGGTGGAGATGGAGATGGACTTGCTATTGGAGGAAATCATACAATTCACGCAAGTAGAAGAAATATAGATTTAACATACATAATTATAAATAACTTTATTTATGGATTAACAAATTCTCAAACAAGTCCAACAACTCCACAAGGAATGTGGACTGTTACTATGAGTAGAGGAAATATTGATCCAACATTTGATGCTTGTAAATTAGTTGAAGCTGCAGGTGCTTCATTTGTAGCAAGAGAGACAATGATTGATCCAAAAAGATTAGAAAGATCACTTGTAAAAGCTTTTGAACACAAAGGTTTTTCATTTGTTGAAGTATTCTCAAATTGTCACATCAATTTAGGAAGAAAAAATAAAATGGCTACAGCTATGGCTAATTTAGAGTGGATTGATGAGATTTCTATTTCGAAAACTAAATTTGATATGCTTGATGATAGTGAAAAAATTGGTAAATTCCCAACTGGAGTATTAAAACATGATGAAAATGCTCTTGAATATTGTGAAGCTTATGAAAAAGTAAAAGAAGCGCATAAAAATAAAACTATGGTTGAGTTATAAGGAGTATATGATGTCAGCAAATAGAACTTTAATGAGATTTACTGGTGTTGGTGGACAAGGTGTACTTCTTGCAGGAGCAATTTTTGCAGCTGCAAAAATAAATAATGGTGGATATGGTTTGAAAACAGCAACTTATACATCTCAAGTAAGAGGTGGACCAACAGTTGTTGACATAACTTTACAAGATGAAGAGATTTTATATCCTTATGCAAATGATGGTGAAATAGACTTTATGTTATCTGTTGCTCAAATTTCTTATGATCAATTTAAAAAAGGTGTAAAAGATGGAGCAACAATTGTAATTGAACCAAATTTAGTAAAACCTACGCAAGAAGATAAAAAAAGATGGAATATCGTTGAAATTCCAATCATTACTATTGCAAAAGATGAAGTTGGAAATGTAATTACTCAATCAGTTTTAGCTTTATCGATAGCAAACTATTTTACAGGTGAAACAATTCCAAATGAAGTTTTAAGACAAACAATGCTTTCAAAAGTTCCAGAAAAATTGCATGAAACAAATAACAAAGCTTTTGATTTGGGTTTAAAATACGCTAAAGAAGCTGACGAAGCAAAGAAAAAATCTGCATAAAATTTTAAAAGATAGATAAGATTCTATCTTTTAATCTCATTTTTTATAATATTATCACTCTTAGAAAAATTTATTAAATCTTCTACGGTTTTTATTTTATTTGTATCTATATTTTTTAAACATTTTTCAAAAACTATTTGTGTTGTTAAAGCATCATAATATGCTCTATGATGGTTTTCTACATTTATATTTAGAAGTTCTTTTAGAGAACTTAATCCATATTTTTCTGATTTTATAGTTCTTTTAGCTAAATCAATAGTACAAAGTTTTCTATTTAAAAGTTTTCCTAAACTATATTTTTCAAAAGAGTCTGAAATAAAGTTGTAATCAAACTTTATATCATGCGCTATAAAAACATCATCACCTAAAAACTCTTTGAAATCTTTTAAAACTTTTTCTATTCTAGGAGCAGTTTCTAACATAGAAGGAGTTATTTTTGTAACTTCTTGAATATATGGAGGAATCTCTTTTGCAAAAACTAAAGAGCTAAAGCTATCTAAAACTTCGCCATTTTTGTATTTCACAGCTCCTAATTCTATAATTTGAAAACCTTTTTTTGGAGTACCACCATTTGTTTCTATATCAACAAAACAAAAAGTTTGTTCAGGAATTAAAGTTTGTGTAGTTTTTAAAAATACAAAATCATCTTTTATATCAAGAGGTAAACCGTTTATTAGTAAAAGTTCAAACTCCAAATTACTATTTTCATAAAATCTATCAGCTGAAATTTCAAGAAGATTTAAAAATTCATCATAAGCTATTGGTTCTTTTAATAATCTTTTTAAAATATCTAAAAAAGTAGTTTTTGGTTTTAGTATATATTTTTTTTTAAGAGATTTCATTTGCTTCTTTTACAAAATCAATCATTTTTTGTTTATCTTTTTTCCCTTTTTCAATCTCTACTGCACTACTTACATCTACACCATAAAAACCAAAACCATTAAGTTCTTTTAAATTTTGAGCGTCTAATCCTCCAGCAAGAATAAATTTAGAACAATCTAATCCTTTGAAAAATTCTAAAGCAACCCTTTTCCCAGCTCCTCCAAAAACATCAACAAAAGCATCAATTAAATAGTATTGATTTTCTAAATTTTGTAAATCTTTTTTCTCTTTTACTCTTAAAACTTTTATATATTTTACTGTTAGTTTTGAATAATCTAAAGTATTTTCATCATCTATTATTTGAGCTAATTGCATTTTAGAGTTTTTACAAGTTTCATTTATAAATTCAAGGCTTTCATTTACAAAAAGACCAACTGTTTGCACAAATGGAGCGATTTCTTCTACTATTTCTTTTGCTTTTAAAGGTTCTATATATCTTGGAGATTTTTTATAAAATACAAATCCTAATGCATCTGCACCAGCATTTATTGCATTTATTGCATCACTTAGATTTGTAATTCCACAAATTTTTATTCTCATATTTTTAAGCTCTTTATAGCTTTTTCATAATCATCGCTTCCAAATACATAACTTCCTGCAACAACTACATCAACGCCAGCATTTTTTAGTATTTCTATATTTTTATCATTTACTCCACCATCAACTTCTATCAAGCAGTTAGGGTTTCTTTTATTTATAAGCTCTTTTAATTCTTTAGCTTTTTCAACTACGCTTGGGATAAATTTTTGTCCACCAAATCCTGGATTAACAGACATTAGTAAAACCATATCTAAATCTTCAAGTAAATATTCAATCTCTTGTGGTCTTGAATGTGGATTTAAAACTATTGCAGGTTTTATTCCATAACTTCTAATTTTTTGAATAAGTCTATGAGGATGCTTTTCACTTTCAATATGAAAAGATATATAAAGAGGTTTACATGGAGCAAATAAATCTACAAAAAATGTATTGTTTTCAACCATTAAATGAATATCAAGAGGTTTAGAAGCTATTTTTGCAACTGGTTCAACAACAACTGGACCAATAGTCATATTTGGAACAAAATGTCCATCCATTACATCAACATGAACTAAATCACAACCAGCATCACAAATAGCTTTTATTTCATTTGCTAAATTTCCAAAATCAGCTGACAATATTGAAGGTGCAACAAGCATTTTTATAAACCTTTTTTTCTAAAAATTGGCAGATTATATCATTTAAACTCTTTTATAAAGTATAATGATGTAAAATTCTATAAAAAATTATTATTGGTAAAATATCTATGAAAAAACTCATGTTTTTAGCTCTTTGTTCTTTTAGTTTTGCAGTTGAAGTGGATAATATTTATGAAGAAGCGCAAGCTTTAGAAAATCAAGGAAAATATAAAGAAGCTATGCTTTTATATAAAAAAGCAGCTAATTTAAAAGTTTCAAAAGAAGATAAATATGTAAATGATTTAAATGAAAAACAAAACTCAGAATTTGGAAGTTTTACAACTTTAAAAAGAGAGTTTTATCAAAAAGAGATTGATAAAACAGAAGATAAAAGTACAAATGAAAATATAAAACAGATAGTGACAAAAGATTTTGATATATATCCATATAAAAAGAATTATTTGCTTCCAGCAACTTATACTTTTAATAATATAGAAAATAGAGAAAATGTAGAAACAACTTTTCAAGTAAGTTTTGAAAAACCAATTTACAATAATCTATTTGGTTTTGATGAGACAATAAGTGCAGCTTACACTCAAAAATCTTTTTGGCAAGTAGCAAAGAATTCTGCTCCTTTTAGAGAATCAAATTATGAACCAGAAATTTTTGTACAAATTCCTTATGATAAAGAGAGTTCTTTAAAAGCTTATAAAATATCTGCTATGCACTCTTCAAATGGAAAGGATGGAGAAGAATCTCGTTCTTTAAATAGATTATATTTAGAAGGATATTTCCAATTCTCAGATATTTTTGTAATTCCTAGAGTTTGGTATAGAATTCCTGAAAGCAAAGATAAAGACGATAATCCAGATTTTGAAGATTATTATGGATATGGTGATTTAACTTTACTTTATGCATATAAACAACACACTTTTGAACTGCTTTTAAGAGATAATTTAAAATTCAATGAAAATAATAAAGGTGCAGTTGAATTTACTTGGACTTTTCCTCTTCCAGAGTTTTTACATGCTAAAAATGTTTATGGGATGTTTCAATATTTTTATGGATATGGAAATAGTTTAATTGATTATGATAGAGAAATAAATAATGTAGGATTGGGAATAGCTTTATCAAGATAAGCTATCTTATTATTTCATATTCTGAATATAATAATAAATAGCTTCTATTTCTTCTTCAACCAAAAAATATGTTGGCATAACATTTGCATAATATATTAACTTATCACAAACTTGTTCTTTAGGAAATTTTAAATTTTCATTCTTTTTTGAGTTTACTTTTTTTGAAAAAGTTTCATAATCAACATACTTTATATCTGGAGCAATTAAAGTACAATTAAACATTTGTTTATCATGTTCTTGTTTGAAGTCTACAATTCTTCTTCCTCTTGCATCATCTCCATGACATTTACTACAACCAATTCCTCTTGGGTTATTAAAAAGCATTTTTCCGTATTCATATTTTGTAATAAATGAGTTATTTATGTCTAGTAATTCATCTTCACTAAAAGCATTTGAAAAAAGAAAAACAGATAAAAAAATTAAAATCCTCATTTTTATAAACCTAATTCATTTTTATTTTTTAAAAACCAGTAAAGACTAAAGATAAGACCTGGAGTTTTTGCTTTTGATTCATCAAAAATAAACTCATCTATTGAATTTATAGGAAGAAAATATAACTCTATTTGTTCATCATTTACTCCACCACCATCATGAATTTTCATACTTTCATCTATTTTTGCAAAATAAAGATGTTGTTTTGCTCCGCTAATTCCAACATTTGTAAAAAAAGAAGTAACTTTTTGTATATCTTTTTTATTTACTTCATATCCACACTCTTCATCTATTTCTTCTATAGCTATTTCTTCAAGAGATTTTTCTTTATCAACTAAACCAGCACATAATTCATAAGTAAAAGTTTGAGACTTATCATTTAAATAAACAGGTACACGAAATTGTTTTACAAGTAAGATAGCATTTTTTTGCGTATGATATAAAAGTATAGATACACTATCATGGCTTCTAACTGCTTCCCAAGTTTTTCTTTTACCATTTAGATTAAATGTAACCTTTAAAGGTTTTATAAATTTTGTATCTTCTAATGTACTAATTTCTAAATTTTCTATTATGTTTGTCATTAACTCTTCTTCTATCTAAAGTTATCAAAAACCAAAGGTGCTTTAAAGTCTAAGCTTTTTAAGTGTTTCATTACAGCTTGTAAATCATCTATGTTTTTCCCTGTAACTCTTATTTCATCACCTTGATTTACGGCTGTTACTTTTAGTTTTAAGCTCTTAATTTCTGTTTGAATCTTTTTTGCTTCATCTTTTTCTATACTATCAACTATTTTATAACTATATTTTCTATTTGCTCCACTTGAATCTTCTTTTCTTACTTCTTCAAGAGAGTTTATAGAAATTCCTCTTTTATTCATTTTTGAAATTAAGATATCTAACATTGCATCTACTTTATTATCACTAGTTGAGATTAAAACTAAAGTTTTAGCTCCAATATTTAAATCAATTTCTTTTGTGATTCCTTTGAAATCATATCTATTATCTATCTCTTTTTGAGCTTGAATTACTGCATTTTTCATCTCTTGCATATCTAGTTTTGCTGAAATATCAAATTGGTGTTCTTTTACTGCCACGAATAATCCTTTATTTTTGTATAGATTTTAACATCATTTTGGTAAAAATTTAAAAATAAGGACTTTGGTATTTATAACTAAAGCCTAGTTTTTCTATTTTTGAACCATCTATAATTCTATTTATAAAAGTTTGATTTAAATTAAAAATTGGCATTCCAAATCCATATCTTTTAGCATTAAAACTATAAATTTCTTTTTTTGTTGGATGTTCATTTGAGCAAAGATTGAAAATACCAGATATATTGTTTTCTAAAACAAATTTTGTGGCTCTTATTACATCTTCTCTATGTACAAAATTTATAGGAGTTAATGGAAATTCAACTTCTTTATTTGCACTTCTTTTTCCAAAATATCTATTAGCACCAACAAGACCTGAAACTCTAAAAATAATATCACTTTTCTCCTTTATTAAATTTTCTGCTTCAAAAACTATTTGAGAACTTGGATTATTGATTTCACTAATTTCAGTAAAAATTCCATTTATATTTGGATAAATTGAAGTTGAACTAATAAATATGATTTTTTTTATATTTGATATATTTTTAGAAGAGTAGATTTTTTCTAAAAATGATAAATAATTTTCAAACTTTGAAGGTGGGAAATTTATAAACAAAAAATCTGTATTTAGAAGTTCTTCTATATAATCAAAATTTTGTTCATTTAAAATATATGAAGAAAAACCTTCATCTTCATATATTTTTAGTTTTTCTTCATCTCTTGATGAAACTACTATTTTATACTCATTGTTCAAACTTTTTGCTAATTCAAAGCCTAACCAACCTGTACCTAAGATAGTAAGTTTCATTTAATCTTTTAAAATACTATAAGCTAAGATTAACCAAGCAATAATTAAAAGTGTTCCACCAATTGGTGTAATTGCTCCTAAAATTGGCATATTTAAAATAGTTAGTAAGTATAAAGAAAAAGAAAAGATACTCATTCCAATTAAAATTAAAATCATCGATATAAATATTTTTTTCTTTGAAGTTAATATATAAATAAATGTTGCTGCAAAAAGTCCTAAAGTGTTATAAAAATGGTATTGAACACCTGTATTATAAACTTTTAACATTTGCTCATCTAAAACTGATTTTAATCCATGAGCTCCAAAAGCACCTAAAGCTATAGCTAAAGCCATCATAAAAGCACAAATTGCTAAAAATAGTTTTGCTTGTTTATTTATTGTCATTTTTTTCCTTTTTATTTAACATCAACTTCCCAAAAAAAGTCAATCCAAACATCTGCATTTTTTACATAATAATCAGGTTTTATAACAGCTGTTTTTTTATAAAAAATTGTTGCAAGTTTAAATTCTACTTTTGGAAACTTTTCTTTTAATATTTTTATTATTTCTTTCATAGTTTTCCCAGAATCCACTATATCATCAATTATTAAAACTTTTTTTGCATCTGCCAAATCTGGTATATTAAAAATATTTGGAGCTGATATTTGTTTATCTTTGTCATAAGAGACACAATTTATACTAAATAAATTTCTAATATCTAAAGCTTGAGCCATTAAGTGAGAAAGTGTTAATCCTCCTCTTGCAACTGCTAATAAAACTTCTGGGTTAAAATCTCTACATTTGTCCACTAAAGTTTGTGTATCATCTTTAAATATTTCATAACTATAATATAATTTTTCCAATATTAGACCTTTAAAATTCGAATCAAACACTTATTTTATTAAAAATTTGATTAATTGTAACCAAAATGTAATTGTTGTATACTTCGCACTTAATTTTTTTTATAAGGTTAGTTATGTCAAATAATAATTTTAATCAAATCGATTTAAAAGAAGCAAAAAATATTATTGTAGATAGTTTAAAATATCTTTTTGTTGTGGCTAGTATTTGTGCTATTGTTCCTTTAATTTTAAGAATAGATATAAAATTTTTTGGAACTTTTAATAATGAAAGTTCATTATTAGAGTGGTTTCAGTTACTTTGTTTATTTTTAACAATAACAATATTTACTAGGTTGTCATTTAAAATACCAAATTTAAAAAGAGCTAGTATGTTAATAGCAGCTTTTTATCTTGTACTTTTTATTAGAGAAAATGATGATATTTTTGATCTTGTTTATCATGGGTTTTGGGCTCCTTGGGCTTTTTTAGTTGCTTTAATTGCAATAATTTATTCATTTAAAGATTGGAAAAAAGGTATTTTAGAATTAGCAACTTATTTAAAAATACCACATATGAAATTAATGATATTTTCTGTTATGTTTTTATTTGTTTTTTCAAGATTGTTTGGAATGGGAAGTTTTTGGCGACAAGTAATGCAAGATAATTTTGTATATGAAGTAAAAGCAATGATTGAAGAAGGAACGGAGCTTTTAGCTTATGGTTTAATACTTTACTCAGCTTATTTAATTTACAAATATCTTGTAAACGAAAAGATTTAGAATTATTTCTGATTATCCGTACATTTTTCTATGATTAATTCATCGAGTTTGTTCGGATTTTCTTTTACTTCTTGAAATACTTTTGCATCTTCACAAGGAGCAATAACTACTTTTTTCTCTTGTTTTTCAATACCTTTATTATAAATAATAATCCCAATAAATGTAAAAAATGCTAAAAAAGTTAGGTATACAGTTGGCTTCATAATTTACTCTTTAAATAAAGTAGAGCCAACTCTAATCATATTTGAACCACATGCAATTGCTAATTCAAAATCATTACTCATTCCCATAGAACAATATTTTGCTCCAAAAGGAACTAATTCATCAAAAATATTTTTTGTAATTTTAAATGACTCTTTAATGAGTTTTATATCAGTTGAATTTGCTCCAATACACATAACACCTTTTAATATGATATTTGGACAAGTTTCTAAAATCTCTTTATAAATTTTTATAGCATCTTTTGCTTCAACTCCAGATTTTGTATCTTCATTTGCAGAGTTTATTTGAAGTAAACAAGATAATTTTTTGTTTTTAGTTTCTAACTTCTTATTTAACTCTTGCGCTAAATCTAAAGAATCTAAAGAGTGAATTAATGTTGGATTTAAATCTATTAGATTATTGATTTTATTTTTTTGTAAAGTTCCTACAAAATGCCATTCAATAGGAAGTTCATCCAATTCTTCACTTTTTTGTTTTAAATCTTGAACTTTGTTCTCTCCAAAAGCTCTTTGACCTGCTTCATAAAGAGTTTTTATATCTTGTGTTGTAGAGTATTTTGAAATACCAATTATTTTTACAATATGATGTTCTGATATTTTTAATCTTGCACCTTCAACTTTTATTATTAGATTATCTAGATTTTTTGTTGCTGTTTTTTTATCCATTTTGTACTCTTTTAATTATTCAAAAATATTCTATTAATATCATTATAAATCCCAAGAAGCATCAAACTTCCCAAAATCATCCATCCCATTATAGTCAAAAATACAAACACTCTATCACTTGGTTTTTTTCTTACTATCATTTCATATAAGTTAAACATAATATGTCCACCATCAAGTGCTGGTATTGGAAGAAGATTTAAAACACCAAGATTTACCGAAATTAAAGCTGTTATTGTAAGTAGTGCTATGATAGAACTTTCACTTGCATCTGAAATAACTTTCCCTATGCTAATAACGCCACCTATTTCACTTGTAGGAACTATTCCTGAAATTAGTTTTTGTACACCTTGAAAAATCACAGTTGAAGCAAAGATAGTTTTTTCATAAGCAAAAACTAAAGATTGAGAAAAAGATAAATCTAAAGTTATAACTTTTCCACTTGGACTAATTCCAATCATTCTTTTTTTGATATTTTCTCTAAACATATTTTGACTATCTGAAATCTCTGGATTTATAGTTTTTATTAGAACTTGATTATCTCTTTTTATAAAAAATTGTAAAGCACCTTGTGTTGTTGTAATGACTTTACCTATTTCTTCCCAAGATTTTATATCTATGTCGTTTATTCTAATAATTTCATCATTTGGTTTAATACCAGCAATAAATGCAGGAGAATTTTCTTGAACACTACCAACTTGTGCTGCCCAAGTATTCGCTCCTGATAGAGCTATTATAAAGTATAAAATTGCCGCAAGAATAAAGTTAGCAAATGGACCTGCAAACAAAATTATAATTCTTTGCCAAGGTTTTTTTGCATTATATGAATCTTCTCCATCTTCAATTAAAGCTGGATTTGAGTCATCTTGACCTTTCATTTTTACATATCCACCAAGTGGAATTAGAGCAATCTGCCAAGTTGTACCTTTCCAATATTTTGAATAGATTTGTTTTCCAAACCCAATAGAGAAAGTATGAACTTTTACACCAAAAAACTTAGCAGCTAAAAAGTGTCCTAGTTCATGAAAAAATACTAAAAATGATAAAACTAATAAAAAAGTAATAGTACCCACAAAAAACCTTTAGAGTTTGAAATAATCTCTTGTATATTCATATCCTGAATAAATAGTCAAAATAACAGCTAACCATAAAAATTCTATTGCAAATGGCCAATTCATAGTTAAAAACCCAATAGCGATCATTTGTACAACAGTTTTTATTTTTCCAGCCATTGTTGAAGAGACATTTTTCCCTTCACTTACAGCAACAACTCTTAGTCCAGTAATAAAAAATTCTCTTGAAAGGATTAAAAATACAGCCCAAGCACTTGCTCTATCAATTACCATAAGTCCTAGAAAACCTGCAAGTACAAGCATTTTATCTGCAAGTGGGTCTAAAATTCCACCTAGTTTTGTCATCTGATCCCAATTTCTTGCTATAAATCCATCAAAAAAATCAGTAACTGAAGCAATTACAAAAATAAGTCCTGCAAAATAATCGAACCAAGATGGATGCCAAGATGAAAAAATAGAATTGTGTCTGTCAATAAAAAACCATAGCATTAGCGGTGCTAATGCTATTCTAAAAAGTGCTAAAATATTTGGAAGATTTAACGATGCTTTTGTCATTATCTAAAAGTTGTCCCACCATCAACGATTAAAGTATGACCTGTAATCCAAGAAGCATCATTTGTACATAAGAAATAACAAGATTGTGCTAAATCTTCTGGTTGCCCAATTCTATTTAATGGAGAGTATTCAGCAGTTTTTGCTTTTACTTCTTCATAATTTGTAAATGCTTTAAGAGCATCAGTATCAATAGGCCCTCCTGAAACTGCATTTACTCTAATTCCAAATTCACCTAATTCATTTGCCGCATATCTAACCATTGCTTCAACTGCTGCTTTATTTGTTCCATGACCTGCATAATTTTCAATATATACTAAATTTCCTGTAGAACTTAAACTAACTATTGCTCCGCCACCAATTTTTTGCATTCTTTTCGCTGCTTGTTGTGCTCCGCATACAAAAGCATTTACTGTTGCAGTATAAATATTGTTTAATCCTCTTGGTTTTAATTTCATAAATTTACCATAACCACCAACAACTGCTCTTCCATAAATCATTGCATTTGAAATAAAAAAATCTACTCTATCAAAGTCTTTGTCTATTTCTTCGAATAATTCAGAATATTTTTCAGGTTCTAAAATATTAAATGGATATGCACGACATTTTACAGCAAATTTTTTCTCAACATCTTTACAAATTTCTTGAGCTACTTCACCATTTGAGTTGTAAGTAAATGCTACATTTACACCATTACTTGCGAATTTATAAACACACTCTTTACCAATACCTTTTGTTCCACCTGAAATTACTAAAGTTTTCCCTTGCATGTTGTTATTCATTATTTTATTACCTCATATTTTATTAAAATTTTTTCTAATTTTTGCATTGTTTCCGCACTTGGATTAGTCAATGGTAGTCTAAATTCTAAACTATCTAATAATCCTGTTAAATACATAGCAGCTTTAATTGGAATAGGGTTACTTTCACAGAATAAAGTTTTATTTAGTTCATAAAGATCATTATGAATACTTAATGAAGTTTTATAATCTCCTTCTAGCACACTACTTACTAATTTTGATTTCAAGTTTGGTAAAAGATTTGAAGTAACAGAGATAATTCCTCTTGCACCACTTGCAAGCATAGGAAAATCAACGCTATCATCTCCTGAAACTACTACAAAATCTTTTCTTGCTGACATTAATGAAGTTGCTCTTTCTAAACTTCCTGTTGCTTCTTTTATTCCATAAATATTTTTTACATCATCAAACAGTCTTATTGCTGTCTCTGGAAGCAAATCAACTCCTGTACGACCTGGAACATTATATAACATTAAAGGAAGTTCAACAGAGTTTGCTATTGCTTTATAGTGTTGATACAATCCCTCTTGAGTTGGTTTATTATAATATGGAGCAATTGATAAAATTCCATCTGCTCCTACTTCTTGAGCAAATTTAGCAATATCGCAAGCTTCATGAGTTGCATTTGAACCAGCACCAGCAAGAACTTTTACACCACTGTTTTTACAAGTTGCAACAGCAACTTCAATACATTCTTTATGTTCTTTATGTGATAAAGTAGCACTTTCTCCTGTTGTTCCAACTGGTGAAACAGCATTTATTCCTTGAGCTATTTGTCTTTTTATTAAAGATTCATATTTTTGTAAATCAACTTTTCCATTTTTAAATGGTGTAATTAGTGCGGTCATAGAACCGGTAATAATATCCATACTTATCCTTTTTTACTAGTAGATTATTTTTCTTCTTTTAAAATAACTGTTGTTGAGTTTTTTTCAATTAAATATTTATTTGCAACATCAATTAAATCTTTTTTAGTCAATTTCTCTACATTTTTTTCATAATTTAAAAGAGGATTTATATTTCCTCTTACTAAATAAGAACCATATAAAGAAGCTACTTCGCTTGAACTTTCAAGTGAAAAAATAAAATCAGCTTTAGTGTTGATTTTTATTTTGTTTATATCTTTTTCTTCAAATTGTCCTTGTTTAATTTGCGCAATTGTATCTAAAATTTCTTTTTCTATTTTTAAAGCATCAACACCTTCATTTGCTACAGCCATAAACATAAATAATCCAGGGTCTTTTAAATCCATATTATAAGCATAAATAGTATTAACTAATCTTTTTTCATCAACTAATTTTTTTTGTAAAATTGAGCTTTTACCATTACTTAAAAGTTCACTTAATGCTGAAAGTGCAACTTGATCTTCATGTTCAAAATTTGGAATATGATAAGTGATTGCTATCATTTGTACAGCTGATTCTTTATGAATAGTTACTCTTTTTGCACCATCTTGTTCTGGTTCTGTTGTATGAATAGATGATGGGATTTCTTTACTGTTTTTGATATTTTTAAAATGTTTTTCAACTGATTTAAAAATTTCATCTTTATCTATGTCTCCTGCAACTACAACTATTGCATTTTTTGGTTGATAATAAGTACTATGAAAATCTTTTATATCTTCAATTGTCCAATTTTTAATGTCATTCATAAATCCAATTGGAGTCCAATGATATGGATGATAAATATAAGCATTGTTAAATAATCTAAATTGTAAATATCCCATTGGATTATTATCTGTTCGCCATCTTCTTTCTTCTGCAACTACATCTCTTTCTGGTTGGAACTCTTCGTCTTTAAGTGTAAGATTTTCCATTAAATCTGCAAATAATTCTAAAGATTTATCCATGTTTTTTGAACTTGATTTTATAAAGTAGTGAGTGTAATCAAAAGATGTAGAAGCATTGTTTACTCCTCCAAATCCTTTTACAATTTCATCAAATTCGCCAGCTTTTAAATTTTTTGTAGATTTGAAATTTAAGTGTTCTAACATGTGAGCAATTCCACTTTTACCCATTTTTTCATTTCTACTTCCAACTTTATAAAAAACATCAGTAGATACTACATCTGAGCCATTTTTCATAGGGATTGCTACTATTTCAAGACCATTTTCTAAAGTTTTTGTATAATATTTTGGTAAGTTACTACCCATTGATTCTCCCGATATTATTATTAATAAAAAAAGTTGAACAAAAAATATTTTGAATAGATTTTTTATATAATTCATTATTTTAAATTAGCTCCAATAGCTTCTTGAATATTTTCAAAACCATCTTTATCAAGTAGTTCTAAAATCTCTTGGTTTATTTTTTTAACCATTGCAGGTCCTTCAAAAATGAGTCCTGAATATGCTTGAACTAAAGTTGCACCATTTTTTATTCTTTCATAAGCTTGAGCACCGTTTGAAATACCACCAGCTGAAATTAAAATAGTTTTTCCAAATAATTCCCGTGCTATTTCTTTAAAAAGTTGTGAAGATTTTTGCGTTAAACAAGCTCCACTTAAACCACCAAAGTTTTGACAATTTGGTACTAAACTATAATCAATTGTTGTATTTGTTGCAATTATTCCACTTGCACCTGCTTCAACAGCAGTTTTACATAAATTTATCGCTGTTTGTACTTCCATATCAGGCGCAATTTTTAGTAAAATTGGTTTAGTCGTTAAAGTTTTTGCCATAGTAAATAATTCTGCAATAAACTTCTCATTTTGTAAATCTCTTAAATTTGGAGTATTTGGACTAGAGATATTTATTACTAAATAATCACTTATTTTATGGAATTTTTTAATTAAATTTTTATAATCACTTAAGGCAAACTCTTCAGGAGTTATTTTATTTTTTCCAATATTTACACCAATTGGTATTTCAAAAGGATAAACTTTTTTTAGATTTTTTAAAACATCATGTGCTCCAAGGTTATTAAATCCCATAGCATTTTGAACACTTTTTTGTTCAGGATATCTAAACATTCTAGGTTTTGGATTTCCATCTTGTGGAAGCAAAGTTACTGTTCCAATCTCTGTAAAACCAAAACCTAAAGATTTCATAGCTTTTATCATAGTTGCATTTTTATCAAAACCTGCAGCAAGTCCAACAGGATTTGAGAAATTTAGGTCAAAAATTTTTTGATTTAATCTTGGATGAAAAATGTAATTTTCTTTTTCCATTATATTTTTTAGAATAAAACATCTACCTAATGTTTTTAGACCAAATTCTGCTATGTGATGCGCAGTTTCTGGTTGAAATTTAAATAGTACTTTTTTTACTGTTTCATAGCTAATCAAAATTTATCCTTTTTAAAAAGTTGAATATTTTATCTAAATATCATCAAATATTAGCTGAACTAGATAGTCTTTGATACTCTTCACAATTACTTTTTAACTCTTGTTCTATTCCAATAGAAATGATTTCACCACTTTTAAATACTGCAATTTTTGAAGCATTTTTTATTGTACTTAACCTATGTGCAATAATAAAAGTTATTTTATCACGACTAACTTCATTAATAACTTCACTTATTATAGATTCACTTTTATTATCAAGAGCTGATGTTGCTTCATCTAAAATCAAAATTTTTGGATTTTTATATAAAGCTCTTGCTATTGCTATTCTTTGTCGTTGACCACCACTTAAATTTGTACCAAATTCATCCAAAATTGTATGAATTCCCTTTTTCATTTGCATTACAAAATCATAAGCATGAGCTTGTTTTAAAACTTCAATAACTTTTATTTCATCAATTTCGTAACCATAAGCAATATTTGCAGCTATTGTGTCATTAAAAATATAAACTCTTTGAGTTACTATTGAAATATTTTCTCTTAGAGATTTCAAATCTAAATCTTTTATAGAATCATTATTTATCAAAATCTCACCATTTGTAGTATCATAAAATCTTACAATTAGATTTATTAAAGAAGATTTTCCTCCTCCACTATCACCTACAAGAGCTACTGTTTCACCTTTTTTTGCATCTAAATTTATATTTTTTAGTGCTACAAAATCATCATATTTTAGTTCAACATTTTTAAAATGAATCTCTTTTATATCTACAATCTCTTTTATATCTCCAGAAATAATTGAAGGTTTTTTTGAAAACATATCATTGATTCTTTCATTTGCAGCAATTGCATCTTGCATACCATTATAAAGATTAGAAATTTTTTTAATTGGAGTATAAAGCATAAAAAGGGCAGCTATGAATGAACTAAATTCTCCCGTTGTAAGTTCTCCTGAAATTACTTTTGAACCACCAACAATAATAACTGCTGCAAAAGCAAAAGCACCAATAATTTCCATAAGAGGTGAAGTTAATTGATTTGTTTTTACTGCTTTCATATTGTATTTGAAAAATAACATATTGTGAACAGAAAACTTTGTAACTTCAACTTTTTCAGTTGAATTTGCTTTTATTATTTCAATATTATTAAAAGATTCATTTAAACTTGAAGTGATATCTGAGTTACTTTCTTGAGATTTAAAAGATAATTTTTTCATTTTTTTAGCTAATAAAGAAAGAGGATAAACAGCAAGTGGTAAAACAATTAAACCATAAAATGCAAGTTCAGGTGAATGATAAATAACTAATCCTATAAGTCCTACAATAGTCAATGATTCTCTAAGTATTTCAGCAAGATTATTTGAAATGGCTCTTTGAATTCTATTTATATCATTAGTAATTCTACTTACAAGTTCTCCGCCATGGATTTTTTGAAAAAAATCCATATCTAAAGTCAAAATATGAGAAAAAAGTTTATCTCTTACGATTCTTGTGATATCTTGACCAATAAACGAGATAAAATAAGCTTGAATATATCCTCCAAAACCTTTCGCAGTATAAAGAATAATTACAAAAATAGGCATAATATAAAGCATTTCTTGGTCTTTTTTTATAAAAATATCATCTAATAGTGGCTGAATTGCATAAGCTGTTCCTGAAGTTGCTACTGCAACTAATATAACACCAACTATTGTATAAAAAAATTCTAATTTATAATTTTTATAATAAGGGATATATTGTTTAAAAAATTTTCGCATAGCTATCCTAACAAATTTTGTATATAAGGCTTAGATTATAACTTAATCTTACTAAATTTAATTTTTAAACATTTTTATAAAGTTATTAAATCCAAATGCTTTAATTGTAAGAAAAAATAAAATAAAACCACTTAAAGTACTTGCAAAAGCAAGACCTGCTGCTTCAAATGGTTTTATCAATAATAGTGAAAAAACAATATTACATGCTAAACTTTGCATTGATATTTTTGCCGTTAGTAATTGTTGTTCTTTTGCATACAACCAAAGAGAGAATATTTTTGCCAAACCAAAAGGAAGTAAACCTATTAAATACATAGTTAGAATTAGTGCTGTATTTACAGTGTCTTGTTTAGAAAATGCACCTCTTTCAAAAAGAATTCTGATTATAAAATTATCAAAAACAATCCCAATTATTGTAGCAGTACTTAGAAGTATAAATAAAATTAGAGATGATTTTTTCATTAAACTTAGAGCTTTTTCTTCATTTTTATTTTTTATTGATTTTGCTATCATTGGAAATAAAGCTATTGAAGTTGCAATTGCAAAAATAGCAAGAGGAAGTTGAAAAATCCTATTTGCATAATATAAATAAGATATTGAACCACTTACTAAAAGTGAAGCTAACCAAGTATCAATAAATGCTGAAATATGCATTGTTGAAGAACCAAGTGTTGCTGAAAAAAAGTTTTTATAAAATTTTGTTTCTTCTTTTTTCTTATGTTTTTTAAAATAAAATATTTTACATAAATTAGCTTTTTTTATCGAATATACATGAACTATTATTTGTAAAATCCCTCCAAAAATAACACCATAAGAAAGATAAAAAGTAATTTCATATTTATCCATATTTTTTGATATTAATAAAGCGCAAATCATTGCAAGATTTAATAAAGCAGTTGAATATGCGCTTGTTGCAAAACGGTGTTTATATTGTAAAAGTGCAGCCATAAAAGTAACTGTAAAAATAATAGGTAAATAGTAAAAATTTATAGCAAAAAGTGGTGCAGCTAAATCAATAGTTTGTTGACTAAATCCAATAGCAAAAGCTTTTGCAACTACATGAGAAAACATAGTAACAATTAAAGATAAAATTAGCAAAAAACCAATCAATTGTAAAAAAATTATTGATGAAAATCTAATTTTATGTTTAGATTTTGCATAAGAAGGAATAAATGCTTGTGTAAAAGCTCCATCAGCAAAAATACTTCTAAATAAATTTGGAAGTTTAAATGCTATAAAAAATATATCAGAATATATATTTGCTCCTAAAATTGAAGCAGTTAATAAATCTCTTACAAATCCTGTAACTCTTGAAACTAAAATACCTGAACTATTTGTGAAAATTGATTTTAATAACATTATTTTTCTACTTTATAATCTGATAATTGATGTAAAATGATTTGCATATTTCCCTTATATGAACCTAATTGTGCATTTAAAATTGTGATTTTTTCATCGTCTTTAGGCAAAATATTTTTATCTTTTGCAAAAAGTTTAATAAACTTGTTTTCATTTATATAAAGTTTTCCATTTTTTACTATTCCAGTTAAATTTGTAATAACTTCATTTTCATATTTGAAATCAAAAATATCTATATTTGACGTATCTAAATATAAATCTTTATAATTTTTTATCTCTTTGTTCTCTTTAGAAATAAAAAAATCTTTTATCTCTTTTAATCCAAAAAAATCATAAATTTGATTTATTTGAAGATTGTAAGAGTATCCTAATTTTAAATCTTTTGCATTTTGATAGATATAAATTGCTCTATCATTTTCTTTTTTTATTATTGCTTTTTCATCATCTTTGTAAATTACAATAACATCATTTAAAAAAATTGGTTCAATTAATTTCTCTTTTTTATATAAAGATGATATTGTACTTAAATTTTCTTCGACTTGTGGATTGTTTTTTGTTATATTCTCATTTATAGAAAATTTTGCAAAAATTGGAAGATGATCAGAAAAACCTTCTCCTTTATGAATTTTAATATTTCTATCTTGAGTTATTTTCCATCTTTTAACTTCACCATTTTCATATAAATAATTAGGTTTAAAAACTTCAAATGACTTTTTAATATAAGTAAGATTTTTATTATCAAAAAGTGAAGAAGAAAGGATTATATTATCAGGAGTGTTATTTTGATTTTTAAATTTTGTAGAAAATCTTTCACTTGTTTTTATATCTAACCAAAGATTATAGTGAACTTTTTTTTCTTCTTTTAAAATATCATCATAAGTTATAAAGTGATCGTCTATTGTAGTATTTAAAACATGATTTATTCCCGTAACTCCTGAAGTTAAATTTAGTTTTAAATCTTTTTTAAAAGTTTCAAATTCATTGTAATTAGAGTTAAAATCACCTAAAAGAATGTAATCATAATCTTTTGGAAGTTTTAACAATCTATCTTGTAAAGTTTTTGCATATTTTATTCTATAATTTTCTGCGGCAGCTTTTGATGGCCAATGATTATTAAATATTTTAAATTCAACATTTTCATAAATAAAAGTTGTTTCTAAAATTGGTCTAAAAAGTTTATCAATAAATTTTACATCAATACTTGAAGAGTTTTTTATCTCTATTTTTGATAAAAATCCTAAGCCAACAGCTGAATCTGGATATTTTATAAAAGAAAAGTATTTATATTTTGGTAGTTTTTTTTGTAAAAGTTGCATCAAGTTTTTGTTTTCAATTTCTTGTAAACCGATTATATCTGCATCTATATCATCAATAACTTTTATTAAGTTATTTAGTTTTACATTAAAATTTTTTTGATTCCATAAAGAGTTATTGTTTGGAATAAATTCATTATATTCACTTTTATCATAACTTAAATCAAAAAAGTTTTCTACATTATACGAAGCAATTTTTAGGTTTGAACCATATAAAGAGATAGAAAAAATAAAAATTATTAAAAATTTTAACAAAATATTCTCCAAAATTTTTGAAATATTACCAAAGATAAAATTTTTAAGAGGTAAAAGTTAAAAAAATTTTGTATAATAAACGCTATGCAAAATATTTAAGAAGAAAAATATTATCTTATGAAAAAAATTATGGTATAATAATATTAAAAAAGATTAACATTTTTTAGGATATTATTCCAGCAAAGGAAAAAAATTATGACAAATTATACAAATTTACTAAAAGAATATGACTTAAAAGTTACTCCACAAAGAGTTGCAATTGTTGAAGAACTTTATAAAAATGGACATATGAATATTGATGATTTATATAAAAAATTATTAGCTAAGTTTCCATCTATCTCTTTAGCTACTATTTATAAAAATATCAATGCAATGGTAGAGAAAGTTTTTCTTTCAGAAGTGAAAATTCCAGAAACGAAATCTGTTTATGAATTGGTAAAAGCTGAACATGCGCATTTAGCTTGTTCTTGTTGTGGATACATCGAAGATATTATGCTTGATTCTTCAGATATTGCAGAACAAGTTTCAAAAATCAGTTCATTTAAAGTAAATTCTACAAATATCGTTATAAGTGGAATTTGTTCAAAATGTTCAAAATAGTCTAACTTTAGACTATTTTGCATTTTAAGAATTTCTAACGATTAAACTACTTGGTAGTTTAAATTTTTCAATCAACTCTTCTTCTTTTAATCTATGTTCTCCATTATCAATCTCATGGTCAAATCCTAAAAGGTGTAAAAGTCCATGAATGAATAAAAGTGTAAACTCTTCATTAAAACTATGTTTAAACTCTTTGGCTTTTTCTTGAACAAAATCTGTTGAAATTACAATAGAACCTAATAATGGCATATCAATCACTTCAAAATTCATAGGAAAACTTAAAACATCTGTTGGTTTATCTATATTTCTATACTCTTTATTTAATTCTTGAATTTCATCATTTTTTACAACAATCAATTCAATATCTTTTGTTGTAAGTGTATTTGCTATATTTTCTAAATTAAGAGTGTCTATTTCAAATTCTGTACTATTTTCTAAATCAATCATTTAATATCCATAAAATTTTTCAAAAATTATAACTAAAAATTAATAAGTTAGAGTGTAATATTAATTTACCTAAAACATTAAGGAGAGAAAAATGAGTTTAGAGATTGGAACGAAAGCTACAATTGATTATAAAGTTTTAAATAAAGATTTAGCTGCAAATTTACAAATATCAAAAGATGATGCATTTCCAGAAGTTTTTGCAACTGCAAGAATGGTTGCATTAATGGAGTGTAGCGCTGCAAAAATGATGTTACCTTTATTAAAAGAAGGTGAGTTAAGTGTTGGTGTAGAAGTTAATATAAAACATCTTGCTCCAACTTTAGAAGGTGATACCGCTATTTCAACTGCGACTTTTATAGGAATGGAAGGAAAACTTTTTAAATTTGAAATAGAGGTTGTTGATAGTGGTGGAGTTATTGGAAATGGTACTCATACAAGAGCAATAATTTCTAATGAGAGATTAATGAATGGTGCAAAAAAAAGAGTAGAGAAATAGAATTTCTATTTCTCTACTTTACTTTGAATAAAATCAATTTTATTATCAACAACTAAAATAGCATCTTTGTTACTAATAGGAGATAAATTTAATTTTGAAGAGTAATCTTCTATTATTTTTTCTACAGTTTTTTCAAATGGAAAATTAGTGTAATGTGGAATTACATAAAAATCTACTAGATTTAATCCACTAAACTCTGTTAAATTTGGAGCTTTTTTTACATCATCCATTCTTTTTGCATATTCTACATTTGCTGATGTAATAATCGCACCTGCTGATTCTCCTATATAAAGTTTACCTTTATTTATTTCATCGATAATTATTTTATTTGCACCTGTTTTTTTAAGCTCTTGTAATAAAAAAAATGTATTTCCACCTGTAATATAAATAAAATCATTATTTCTTAGTTTATTATTTATTTCATCATTTGATGCAGTAGATAAATCTAATTCATCGATAATTAATCCTAATTTTTGAAGTGTTTTTTTACCTGAATTTACATAAAATACAACCTTTTCTACTTTACTTGCTGTTGGTATAAAAGTTACTGTTTTCCCTTTTAGATCTTTTTCAAAATCTGCAAAAATATTTGCAACATCTTTGAATGATGAAGCTAAAAATAGTTTTTTCATTAGTTTTCCTTTTTGTTAAAATAATTCAATCATTTTAGATACTTCATCAACTGCAAAAGTTTTAATATCTAATTTTAGATTTGTTTTTTGCGCAATTACAGCTTTTTTTATTCCTTGTGCTTGAGCTTCTTTTAGCCTAATATCAATAGAATAAACATCTTTTATTTCGCCAGTTAGTGAAACTTCACCAATAAATACAGACTCTTTTGAAATTGGTCTATCTCTAAAACTTGAAATTATTGCAGCAATTACAGCTAAATCAGCTGAACTCTCTTTTATTCTAATTCCTCCACTAATATTTATAAAAACATCATAATTATTTAGTGGTAAATCAATTTTTTTTTCAAGTAATGCTAAAAGCATTGTAAGTCTATTTGTATCAAATCCTGTTGCACTTCTTTTAGGATTTGGATAAGTACTTTCACAAACAAGTGCTTGAACTTCTAAAATTATTGCTCGACTTCCTTCCATTGATACTGTTAATGCTGAACCACTTTGTGATTTATTTTTATCGAAAAATTTTGAAGCTATATCTTTTGCACTTATAAGTCCTTCTGCTGTCATCTCAAATATACCAATTTCAGAAGTTGAACCAAATCGATTTTTGAAACCTCTTAACATTCGTAGTTCTCTACTAGCTTCACCTTCAAAATATAAAACCGTATCAACCATATGTTCTAAAACTCTAGGACCTGCAATACTTCCATCTTTTGTTATGTGTCCAATTATAAACATAGCAATATTTGATTCTTTTGCTTTACGCATTAGTTCAAAAGTGATTTCTCTTACTTGTGAAACACTTCCTGGTGCACTAGTTAAACTTGAAGAATAAATTGTTTGAATAGAATCAATAATACAAACTTCATAATCTTCCCTTAAAAGTTCATCCATAATCTCTTCAAGTTTTATTTCACTTAATAAAAATAGATTATCGCTATTTGCTTCAAGTCTATTTGCTCTTAGTTTTATCTGTCCAGCACTTTCTTCTCCTGAAACATATAAAACTTTTTTATTACTTTTTGCAATACTTCCTGCAACTTTAAGCAAAAGAGTAGATTTTCCAACACCTGGACTTCCTCCAATTAAAGTTAAACTTCCAGGAACTATTCCTCCTCCTAGAACTAAATCAAATTCATAATTAAAAGAAGAAAATCTTGAAACATCATCTTGTAAAATTTCTGTAATTGGTTTTGCCTTAGAAGTTGAATTTGAAACTTTTATAGTTTGTTTTAATACTTCTTGTTGTTCTTGATTTAATTCAATAAAACTATCCCAAGAGTCACAATTTGGACATTTACCAAGCCATTTTGATGATTGTTCTCCACAATGTTGACACTCAAAAAGTGAAATTTTTTTCTTTGCCATCTAAAAAACCTTTAAAAATTTTGTTGATTTTATCTAAAATTCTTTTGTATCTTATGAAATATTTCAATATGTAATACTTTTTTGAGTATTATTATTTAAAAATTTAGGAAAAATAAAATGATAATTTATATTCATGGTTTTGCTAGTTGTGGATTTGGTTCAAAAGCACAAAAATTTAAAGAGTATTTTGAAGAGGAGATAATTACTATTTCTCTTCCTACAATTCCAAATTTAGCTATTGATACTTTAGAACAAATAATAGAATTTTCTTTAAATAAAGATGAAAATGTATATTTGATTGGTTCTTCTTTGGGAGGGTTTTATAGTTTATATTTGGCAAATAAATATGATTTAAAAGCAGTTTTAATAAATCCTGCTGTTAATCCTTGGAATACTTTACATAGGTATGAAGGAGTTGAATTTGTGACAAATTATTATGATAATTCTCGATTCGAATTTACTCAAAGTCATATAAATTCATTAAAAAATTATAAAGTTGAGTATCTAAAAAATCCACAAAATTTTATAACTTTATTACAAGAAGAAGATGAAGTTTTAGATTTTAATGAAGCAGCAATAAAATTAGAGGATACTGAACTTATCGTAGAAGAGGGCGGAAGCCACTCTTTTGATGGAATTGAAAGATATTTTAGAAAAATTAATAGTTTTTTTAGCTTTTAAACTTTATATATACTTTATCCTATCAGCTTATATCGAGAATTAACAAGAACCTAAAAGAGATTATAATATAATTAAAAATATTATTTTTTGGAGTTCTTTTTGATAAAATCTATTATATTTTTAACTATTGGATTTTCTTTTTTGTATTCACAAGAACCAATTACGGCAATTCCTACAAAAATTAATGTTGATAAAAATAAAGTTAATTTAGGGAAAGAACTTTTTTTTGATAAAAGATTATCTAAAGATGAAACTATTTCTTGTCATTCTTGTCATTCTTTTAGTCATGGAGGGGCTGATGATAAAAGATTTTCTTTGGGCGTTGAAAAGAAAGTTGGAGATATAAATACTCCTACAGTATTTAATAGTGTATTTAATTTTGCACAATTTTGGAATGGAAGAGCAAAAAACCTTTATGAACAAGCTATTGGACCTATTACAAAAGATAATGAAATGGGAATGAATCTTCAAGAGTTAGTTATTAAACTAAATGATACGGAATATAAAAATAAATTTAAAAAGATTTACGAAGATGGTATTACTCAAAATAATTTAATAGATGCAATTGTTGAATATGAAAAGACTTTGATTACTCCAAATTCTCGTTTTGATAGATATTTAAAAGGAGAAAAAGATGCTATAACACAGGAAGAAAAACGAGGATATATTATATTTAAAGAACAAGGTTGTATTGCCTGTCATCATGGTACAAATGTAGGTGGAAATTTGTATGCTAGATTTGGTGTTGTAGATAAAGTCAATTCTATTTCTAAAGGGAGATTTGAAGTAACAAACAATGAAGATGATTTATATTATTTTAAAGTAGCAAGTTTAAGAAATGTTGAATTTACATCACCATATTTGCACGATGGAAGATTTGATAATTTATCTGACACTGTAAAATTTATGGCAAATTATCAATTAGGTAAATCTTTAAGTGAAGAAGATATTGATAGCATAGTTTCATTTTTAAAATCTTTAACTGGAGAATTGTATGATTATCAAGAAGAACAATAGAATAAATTTTCTTAAATATTTTGATAAGGTGAGCTTTATTCTTTTATTGTTTGTAATTATTACTTCTTTTTTTATATATAATTTAAATAAGATAAATGAAAAAATAGAGAATTTCAACATATATTACAGCAATGTAATAAACTTAAAAATTCTACATAATGAATTTAATAATTTTATAAACAATAAAGCAACATTCATAAATTATGATAATCTAAACAAGAAGATATCTGAAACTGAAATCTTAATAAGTAGTTTTGACACAGAAAATTTTTATAAAAACTATGGTTATAACTTTGAAAATTTAATAAAGAATTTATCACATGAATGGCAAAAAGAGATTACCTATATCGAAAGATTCAAATCTTTAAATTCTTCTGTTGTTGGCTCATTAAATTATATTTTAGAACTTAGTCAAAGTTTAAGAACTAAATATTTAATGAATTCGATTAAAGATATTATTATTTTAGATAATGCATTAAATTCATCTACAAAACTTTTTGTGAATAATGAAGGGAATAATTTTGAAATAGCTCAAATAAATATCAATAACTTAGATAGTTTAGTTGAAAAATATAATGTTTCTGAAATCAAATTTTTAACTAAAAGATTGAAATCTTTATCTTCTGATTTAGAAAAAATAAATAATACTAAAATAGAATATTCTAAACTTGAATATAAAAATTTTTTAAATAAGATAGAAACTGAATTAAATAATATAAACTATATAAATTTAAAAAGACAAAAAAATTTATCTTTTATCTTATTTGTTGCTTCTATATTTTTATTGTGTTCTTTTATATATACATATCAAAAATCATTAAAAACAAAAAATGAATTAAATGCTTTTAAATATGCTGTCGCAAATAGTGATAATTCAATAGTGATTACAGATGAAAATAGAAATATTTTATATGTGAATGAAGCTTTTGAAAAAGCAACTGGATACACAAAGGATGAGATGATAGGTCAAAATCCAAGAATATTGAAATCAGGACTTCTTCCAGCTGAATTTTATAAAAATATAAATGCTATTTTAGATAGAGGAGAAAAATGGATAGGCGAATTTAAAAATAAAAAGAAGAATGGAGAGATATATTATGAAACAGCTTCAATTACGCCTATTATTTTAAATGAAAATATAAAAGGTTATTTAGCGATAAAGCTAGATGTAACTGATTATATAAAAGAGAAAGAAAAAGTTGAATTTTTAGCATATCATGATAGTTTAACAATGCTTCCAAATAGAAGAAGCTTACAAATAAGAGTAGAAAAAATTATAGAAGATAGTTTTAAAAACAATAAAAAATTTGCACTTTTATTTATTGATTTGGATGGGTTTAAAGTTATAAATGATGTTTTAGGACATGATACTGGAGATAAACTATTAAAAGAGGTAAGCCTTAGATTTAAAAATATTTTCGATGGCAATAGTTTAGTTTTTAGAATAGGTGGAGATGAATTTGCTATTATCTTTGAATATGAAAATGATGATTTGATAATATTAAATGCTCAATATATTATTAAAAATTTGAATGAAACAATAGTTATTGGTAATAATTCTTTACATATTGGTTGTAGTATAGGAATTGCACGGTATCCTTTAGATGGAGATGATTTAGTTAGTTTACTTAAACACTCTGATACAGCAATGTACAAAGCAAAACAAAAATCTAAAAATCGATATGAATTTTATACTGAGGATTTAACTAAAACAGTTAGTTCTAGATTAAAAATTGAGCAAGCTTTGAGTAAAGCTTTAGAAAATGAAGAATTTTATGTTGTCTATCAACCAAAATACAATCTTAAAACAAAAGAAATTTTTAGTGTAGAAACACTTTTAAGGTGGAAAAATCCTATTTTAGGAAATGTTAGCCCTGATGAATTTATTTATATTGCTGAAGAGATTGGGCTTATTCATGAATTAGGTTTTTTTGTATTTAAAAAAGCTTGTGAAGATTTTGTTAAACTACAAAATAAAATAAATATTCAAATGATAACTATAAATGTATCAACTTTACAACTTGTAAGATCAAATTTTATTGATGAAATCAAAAAAATATTAATTCAAACTAATATTGATACTATAAACATAGGAATAGAAATAACCGAAACTTATTTTATTGAAAATATGAAAGATACGGAAAAGAGTTTAAATGAATTACAAAATTTAGGTTTTAAAATACTTATTGATGATTTTGGTACAGGTTATTCATCTTTACAGTATTTGCAAAAATTACCAATTGATATTATAAAAATAGATAAATCATTTGTTTCTTCTTTAGATGACAATAATGACAGTATCATAAGAGCCATAGTAGCTCTTTCTAAAAGTTTTAATTATACAACAGTTGCAGAGGGAATAGAAACAAAAGAACAAGAAGATAAACTTATTGAATTAGGAGTTGATTTTGGACAAGGATATTTATTTTCTAAACCAAAACTATTAATAGAGTTTTAAATTAAAACTCTATTTTCATTCTGTAATATCTTGGAAAATGTCCTTTTATAGAATCTTCAATAACAACAGGGAATGACTCTTCAATTGAAGATTTTATTAAATTAAAATAACCCATATTTCCACTTACATAAATTAGTTGTTCATAACCACCATCTTTTAAAAATGTAACTCTAATATTTACGAATTGACCACTTCTTAAAGCTGATTTATCAACATTTTTATTTATGTTATCATAAACTTTTCTTTCAAAATTTTTGAAAAATTGATCAACATTTGTTTTGTCGTTTGTATCTCTATTTTCATTTTCATTTGTTTGAATATCTTGTATTTGAGAATCGAGAGTTTTAGTTTCAATTTTTCCAGCTTCTTCACTAATTACAATTTCATTATTTTTTGAAATTTCAATAGGATTTGAAGTTTGAGCAATAACTTCTTTTTTGGGTTCTTCAATTTTTTCAACTGGAGCAATAGTTTGAGCCATATTTTCTTGGTGATTTATATGATTTAAAGAAGTTGGTTCTTCAATTTTTTTCTCTTCTTCTTTTATTTCATTGTTTATTACTTCATGTTTATGGATAGGATTTTCTTCAACATTTTGTGATGGTTCTTCAACTTTTTGTTCTTGTTGTTTTGTTACAGAAACGATTTTCTCAACTCTATTTTCAATTTGTCCTTTTATTTCATTAATAATTGGTTTTGTTGTTTCTTCAATTTTTTCTTGAACAATATTATTTGTTAGTAAAGTTTCACTTTTTTCATCATCTGAGAAAAAGAAAATATATACAAAAAATATAATAACTCCAATTATTAAAAGTACAAATAAATCTTCAAAAAAGTTCTTTGTTTTTGTTCTCATTAATTTTCCTTCTTTATTTATTCTGAAATATAGATTTGATCAAGTAGACTATCTACAAAATTATCAGGAGAAAACTCAACTAAATCATCTTGTTTTTCACCAATTCCTACATAAAAAATAGGAAGTTCTAATTGATTTGAAATGGAAAATAGTGCTCCACCTTTTGCAGTTCCATCAAGCTTTGTAACTATTATACCATCAATTCCAACTATTTCGTGAAATGCACGAGCTTGTGCAATAGCGCTATTTCCTTGTGTTCCATCTAAAATAAGTAATTTTTGATGAGGTGCATCACTCATAGCTTTTGAACAAACTTTAACAATCTTTTTTAGTTCATTATTTAAATTTGTTTGTGTTTGTAATCGTCCCGCTGTATCAATAATAACATCATCAATATTTCTTGCAATTGCTGCACTAATTGTATCAAATGCAACTGCACTTGCGTCGTGTCCTTGTTGTGTTTTTATAATAGGAATCTCTAGCTTATTTGCCCAAGTAGAAAGTTGTTCTATCGCTGCTGCTCTAAATGTATCACCAGCTCCTAGAATTACAGATTTTCCTTCTTTTTTTAGTTTATTTGCTAATTTTGCAATAGTTGTAGTTTTACCTGCTCCATTTACACCAATTATTAATCTTACAAATGGTTTTGTATTTGCTAAATTAACTTCAGGAGCATGTTCAAAAAGCATTACAAGTCTATGTCGAAGTTGTTTTCTTGTAATCATATCAGGAAGTCCATTCATGGCTTTTTCTATGATTTCATATTCCATATCAGCTTCTATTAGTAACTCTTCTACTTCATCAAAAGATATTTTTTCCTTTTTTTGAGGAACAACACTTTTTATGCTTGAAAAAGTTTTTTCTAAAGCTTTTGAAAAAAAAGATTTATCTTCTTCTATTTTTTTCTCAACTTCTAAAGTTTCATCTTTTTTAAAGAAACTAAACATTAATTTTGACTCCTATTTAGCTAATACTTTTTTAATATCGATTTCCATCATTTCACTAGGAACTAATCCTACATATTTTTGGAAAACATTTCCATCTTTATCCACTAAGAACATTGTTGGAATAGATTTTATTCCACCTAAACTTTTTGCTAAATCAAAGTTTTCAGAAGCATTAGTAATAGGATAATTTATATTAAAAGTTGTAATAAATTTTTGTAGTTCTTCGTGTGTTTTCATGTCTTCAAGTAAGATAGATACAATTACAAAGTCATTTTTATAATCATTTTGAAGTTGTATTAAATTTGGAATTTCAGCTTTACAAGGTGGACACCATGTTGCAAAAAAGTTTAATAAAACTATTTTATTTGGATAATCTTTGAATAAAATTTTATCATTTAATAAAGTGATATTAATTGTTTGTTTATCAGCTGTTTCTAGTTGAAATTCAGTTACTCTATCTGCTTGTTGTGTTTGTGCTTTATTTTGACTATTATCTTTTGAATCACAACCTGTAAAAAATAAAATAGTTAAAATAGATAAAAATGCTAAAGTTTTAAACTTCATTTCAATTCCTTTAGGTAAAATTATTTATTAGGTAGAGATTTTACCTAAGTGAGGCTTAAATATGGAGAAGAATCACAAAAGTGATTTTAGAAAATCGTGTATAAAAAAAATGGAATCTATTTCTTTTTGTACAAAGTATTATAAAAACAAAATTATTGTAAAAAAAATTGATAAGTTTATAAAAAATAGTAAAGCGAGAAATATTTTATTATACATACCTTTGGGTATGGAAGTAGATGTTAAACCTTTAATAAATAACTTAAGAAAATATAGAAAAAATGTTTATGTACCATTTATGCATCTGGAGAGCTTTAAAATAGTAAAGTATAGACTTCCTTTGCATAAAAAGAGATTTGGAATAAAAGAACCAAATAACTCTTTTTTAAAACCTAAAAAAATTGACGTTGCCATTGTTCCAATTGTTGGAGTTGATGCTTTAAACAAAAGAATAGGTTATGGAAAAGGTATGTATGATAGATTTTTTGACAAATTGAATTATAAACCAACAATAGTTTTTACACAATTAGTACTTTGTAAAAGTAATAGTATTTTAAGTGATAATTACGATATAAAAGCAGATTATATTATTACAAATTAAGGTTTAAATAAAATGGAAGATTTGATAGTAGCGATAGTTGTCGGAGCCTTCAGCTCGGCGATTAGTATTTTTGTTGTGAGAAAATTAGATAGGGCGAAGTTTGAGGTTTTTATTGAGCAAGCAAAAGCAAAAGCGAAAGTAATTGAACATGAGGCTGAAATGGCTTTAAAAGATGCACAATTAAAAGCAAAAATAGAATGCGATAGGGAATTTAAAAGTGCAAAAAGAGAATATGAAGCAATGCTTCTAAAAATCGAAAGGAAAGAAAGAGAGCTAAATGAACATTTAGAATCTGAATTAAAAGCCATAAAACTTGAAAAAGAACAAATAGTTGAAAAAAATAGAAAGATTACTACTTTAAAAGATGGACTTGAAGAACAAAAGAAAACTTATGAAGAAAAGACTTTAGAAGCTATAAAAATTCTTGAAAATGCCTGTGGATTAACTCAAAGTGAAGCAAAAGAGTTGATGTTAAAAAAAGTTAAAGAAGATTCAAGAGCGGAAATTTCATCAATATTTAGAAAAAGATATAAAATTGCAGAACAAAATACAAAAAATGAAATAAACAATATGCTATCACAAGCAGTTACAAGATATGCAGGAGAATTTGCAGCAGAAAGACTTATAAACAATATTCCTTTAAGTGATGAAGAAACAAAAGGGAAAATTATAGGAAAAGAAGGAAGAAATATAAAAGCATTAGAGATGCTTTTAGGTGTTGATATTATTATTGATGATACACCAAATACAATAACTGTTTCATCATTTAACTTATATAGAAGAGCAGTTGCTACAAAAACAATAAGAGAATTACTTGAAGATGGAAGAATCCAACCTGCTAGAATAGAAGAAATTTATAAAAAAGTAAAATCAGAATTTGATAAAAACATTCAAAAAGAGGGTGAAGATGTTGTGATGGAACTAGGAATAAAAACTATGCATCCAGAACTTATCAAACTTGTAGGAAGACTAAGATATAGAGCATCTTATGGACAAAATGCACTTGCTCATACTTTGGAAGTTGCTCATTTATCAGGACTTTTGGCTTCTCAAATGGGTGGAGATGCAATACTTGCTAGAAGAGCAGGGCTTTTACATGATATAGGAAAAGCTTTAACACATGAAGCTCCTGGAAGCCATGTTGATTTAGGTGCAGAAATATGTAAAAGATATGATGAATGTGATACAGTTATAAATGCAATTTATGCTCATCATGGACATGAAGAACCTATAAATGTAGAAAGTGCAGCTGTTTGTGCGGCTGATGCACTAAGTGCTGCAAGACCAGGAGCTAGAAGAGAAGTGCTTGAAAGTTTCTTAAAAAGAGTGGAAGAGGTAGAAAATATCTCTACAAGTAAACTTGGTGTTTTAAATGCTTATGCAATAAATGCCGGACGAGAAGTAAGAGTTATAGTAAAAGCAGAGCTTGTAAATGATGATGAAGCAGTTTTATTAGCAACTGAAATAGCAAAAGAGATAGAAGAAAAAGTTCAATATCCTGGTGAAATAAAAGTAAATGTAATTAGAGAAACTAGAGCTGAAAGTTACGCAAGATAATCTCATAAAGGGGAAAATAATGGGAAATAATAAACCAACTACAAAAATAATTGCTGGTGTTTATAAAGGAAAAGTTTTAGAATTACCATCTTTAGATGTTACTAGAAGTTCAAAGTCTGCATTAAAAGAGTCAGTTTTTAATGTTTTACAATTTGATATCATCGATAAGATATTTATTGAATCTTTTGCAGGAAGTGGTTCTATTGGACTTGAAGCAATCAGTAGAGGAGCTAAAAGATCTTATTTTATAGAACTTGATAAAAACTCTTACTCTATTTTAGTAAGAAACTGTAAATCTATTGATATAGAAAAATGTCAAACTATTCAAGGAAATGCTTTTGTTCAAACTCCTTTGATTTTAGACTTTATGAGAAATTCAAAAGATGAAATCATCTTATATGTTGATCCACCATTTGATTATAGAGAAGGAATGGATGATATTTATGAAAAATCTTTTCATATGATAGAAAATATTGAAGCTGATAATATTTTTATGATTATAATTGAACACGTATCAAAACTAGAAATTCCTCAAACTTTAGGAAAATTTTCTTTAGATAAAACAAGAAAGTTTGGTAAAAGTTCACTTTCTTATTTTACTTATACGAAGTAAAAATATGTTTAAAATAGCTTTAGGAATTTTAATAGTAGTTGTTTTAACTATCTTTTTCCTTCCTATTTTTTATACTATTTCTCCTTTTGAATTAAATCCAACTAAGATTTTACAAGCGCCATCTTTTGAACATCTATTTGGTACTGATAGACTTGGACGGGATGTTTTAGCAAGAGTTCTTGAAGGTGGACAAACATCTTTAATCATTGGCTTTTTAGCTGCATCTATTTCTTCACTTGTTGGATTGTTTATTGGAATAACAGCAGGATTTTTAAAAGGAAATGTTGATAGAGCTATAACAATAATAATTGATTTGTTTTTGACATTCCCAACATTCTTTTTACTTTTAGCATTGGTATCATACATTCAAGCTTCTTCAATTATTTTGATTATTGTAATATCAATAACTAGTTGGATGGGAATGTCAAGGATGATAAGAAGTGAAAGTTTTGCTATAAGTAATAAACCATATATCAAGATTTTAAAAATATCAAATATTTCAAACTTTAAAATAGTTTTTAAATACTTTGCTCCACTTCTTGCTCCTATTTTTCTTATATCTTTTACTTTTGGAGTTGGTGGAGCTATTTTGGCTGAATCTGGGTTGTCATTTTTAGGTCTTGGTATCAATCCTCCAAATATGAGTTGGGGAAGTTTGCTTAGTGATGGAAAAGCTGTTATTGATATAGCTTGGTGGGTTAGTTTTTTCCCTGGTTTTATGATATTTGTAATAACTTTTTGTTTAATCCAAATAAGTGATTATTTACAAAACTTAGCAAATAGAAAAGAGATAATAAACTACTAAATCTTATTTAGCAGTTTATCAAGTAAAGAGGTACTTAGAACTCTTTTGAAGAAACCTAAGATATGAGTAGCTTTTGTTACATAATATCTTGGTTTTGGTTTTTTACTATTCACTATCTTTAAAACTACATTTCCTACACTTGAAGCTGGAAGGTTAAAAGGTGCTTTGTCTTCTTTTGATTCAAGTCTTTTTTTAAGTTCTAAATTATAAGTTTCTTCCCAAAAACTTCCTTTCATTTTTATATTTTTATTAAAATTTTTTAGAGCATTTTCTCTAAAGTTTGAAGTAACAGGACCTGTGTTTATAGTACTTATAAAAATATTTGAACCCATAACTTCTTGTCTTAGTGTGTCATTTATTCCTTCAATAGCATATTTACTAGCATTATAAGCACCTCGAAATTTTAAAGCAATGATTCCTAAAACAGAGCTATGTTGTATAAGTTTTCCATAACCTTGAGTTCTAAATATTTTCATAGCTTGAATAGTTACTTCATGAAGTCCAAAAAAGTTTGTGTTAAACTGTTTTTTTAAAGTTTTTACACTCAAATCTTCAACAGCTCCTGGTTGTCCAAAACCCGCATTATTAAAAACACAATCAAGTTTTAAATCATTTTCTAAAATAGTTTTAAGTGCAAATTCTATCTCTTTTTTATTTCTAACATCAATTTTAAAAGTAATAAATCCTAAATCTTTTAGCATTTGTATATCTTTGTCTTTTCTTGCACTTGCATAAACTTTTATTCCATTGTTTTTTAAAATAAGCGCAGTTTCAAGTCCAATTCCACTTGAACAACCTGTAATTAGTATATTTTGCATATTTTTAATCCATATTATTTTTTTGAAATGGTATTATAACCAAATATATTTTTGATAAATTTTAGGGATTTTATGACAAAAAAAGATAAAGAGATAAAAGAGCTTTTAGATATAGAAGTAAATAGTAGAAATAGTAGCCTTGAAATAAGTTATGATAAACCAGACCCACTTTTGGTTGCAAGAAGATACGATGATGAGTTTATAATACTTTTATGTGCTTTGTTTGCTTATGGGAATGCAAAGTTGATAGTGAAATTTTTGGATAGTTTGGACTTTTCACTTTTAAATGAAAGCGAAGAGAAAATAGAAAAAGAACTTAAAAATCACTATTATAGATTTCAAAATAGTGCTGATGTAATAGCTATATTTAAAACTTTTAGACGAATGAAACAAGAAAATAGTTTACAAAACTTATTTTATGAAGCTTACAAAAAAGAGAACTCAATTTTAGAAGGTATTGATACTTTAATCCAAAAGATTTTTAAAGTAGCAAATCATAACTCTCAAGGTTTTACTTTTTTAGTTTCAAGTCCACTAAAAAGAGATAAACAAGGAATTATAAAAGAGAATGGAAATGCTCCATATAAAAGATGGAATATGTATCTTAGATGGATGATAAGAGATGATAATCTTGATTTAGGACTTTGGAAAAATATAGATAAAAAAGATTTGATACTTCCTCTTGATACTCACACTTTTAAAGTAAGTCAAAAGCTAGGATTATTGACACGAAAAAACTATGATTTAAAATCAGCCTTGATGATAACTAATAAGTTAAAAGAGTTTGATAAGCTTGATCCAATCAAATACGATTTTAGTTTATATAGAATAGGGCAGGAGAATATAATATAGATTTGTTACTTTCAAGTTATGTACAAATGTTATAGTCTTTTTAAGATAAATAGTAGGAGGAAATTATTTATGAAAAAGATTGTAACTGTTGCATTATTTGGTGCATTAGCTGTAAGTTCATTATTTGCAGATGAAGTTGTTAAATTTGATAAAAATCTTATCAAAGAAAGAAACAACATCGGATATAAATATGAAGGACCAAAAATAGAGTGGAAAGCTCCAGATGAGAGCACTATTCCAAATAATCAATTTGGTGATTTAATCAAATATGGAAAAGAGTTAGTAACTCATACATACAAATACATAGGACCAGAGGTTGAAGATAAAAAGATGAGGTTTGCAGGAAATAATCTTGCCTGTCAAAGCTGTCACTTAGATGCTGGAACAAAAGCCTATTCTGCTGGGTTTATTGGAGTATTTGCAAATTTTCCACAATATAGACCAAGAGAAAATACTATTGGAACTTTAGCAGATAGAATAAATGGTTGTATGGAAAGAAGTATGAACGGAAAATCTCTTCCTCTTGGTAGCAAAGAGATGAAAGCTTTTGAAGCTTATATGTATTGGTTAAGCCAAGGTATTCCAATAGGTGCTAAAGTCGAGGGTTCAAGTTTAGCTGAAGTTAATAGAAAAATGATACAAACAACTAAAGCCGATACAGATAAAGGGAAAGTTGTGTATGATACACAATGTGCTGCTTGCCATGGTGCAAACGGTGAAGGTGTTAAAAATGAAGGTAAAGCAAATGGATATATGTATCCGCCACTTTGGGGAAAAGATAGCTATAACAAAGGTGCAGGAATGTATAGAACTTTAAAAGCTATGGATTTTATCAAAGCAAATATGCCTTTAGGTGCAACACATGAAAATCCAATTTTAACAGACGAAGAAGCTTATAACGTTGCAGCTTTTATGAATATGAATGAGCATAAAAGACCAGAAAAAGCAAATAGAGAAAAAGATTTTCCAGATGCATCTGTAAAAGCTCCTGATACATATATTGAAGGAAAAGACCCTATTGAAAAACAAGTTGGACCATTTGGACAGTTTATCAAACTTAATAAATAAAAAAGAGTATCTAAAAGGATACTCTTTTGAATAAAACATATAAAAACTTTATTTTCCTTTTTATTGTAGTTATATCTACACTTCTTTATTTTTTAAATAAATATAATAATATTATAGAACAAAACGAAATAGATATTTTCGTTTCAAACCAAGTTGAACTTGTACAACAAGAACTTACAAATCAAAAAAATCAAGCTTTATCATTATCAATTTTATTTTCGAAAAATCAAAATATCATAGATAATTTAGAACAAGATAAACCAAAAGAGTTAAAAAAAGAGATTTTAAAACTATTAGAAATTATAAAAACATATAGTAATCAAAATAATCTACAAGTACAAATACACACAAAAGACTTAAAAGTATTTGTTCGAAGTTGGGAAGATAAAGATAGTGGATTGAGTTTAGAGAGTTTTAGAAAAGGATTAGTAAAAGTAAAAGAGACAAAAGAACCTTATGTTTCAAATGAATTGGGTAAAAGATTTAATATAAAAGCTATTGCGCCTATATTTAATAAAGGTGGCGAATATATAGGAACTATTGAAGTTATTATGGATTATAGTGATTTAAAAAGTAGACTAAAATATATGGGAATAGATATTATAGCTTTACTTGAAAAAGAGTATTTGCAAATAGCAAAATCACATCAAAATAGTGAATTTTTATATGATTATGTTGTAATAGAAGATGAATATGATAAAAGCTTTTTTGATTTTCTTTTATCAAATAAAGAGTATTTATCAAATAAAAAGTTCTATTATGAAAATAAAAATAAAATAATCACACAAATACCTTTAGGTGATGTAGATAAACAAAGTATTGGTTTATTGATGATTCGATTTGATAAAGATAAACAAAAATTTAGTTATTTGCCAAAATATGAATATAAAGGTGATATAAATATAAAATCAGATATAAAGAATAAAGAAGAGATAGAAAAAAAAGAGATAATTATAAGATGATAAAAATTTTGTTATTAGAAGATGATTATTTATATAAAGTGTCAATAAAAGAGTTTTTAGAAGAGTTAGACTTTTATGTTGATGATTTTGAAAATGGTGATGATGCTTTAAATGCTATTTTTGAAAACTATTATGATTTACTTCTTTTAGATATTAGAGTTCCTGGAATGGATGGTTTTTCTTTAGTTGAATATGTAAGAAAAGAGAAAATCGATGTTCCTATTATTATTCTGACTTCTTTAACAGATATTAAAGATTTAAGTCATGGTTATGAACTTGGATGTAATGACTATATTAGAAAACCTTTTGATATGATAGAGTTAAAGTTTAGAATAGAACAGTTGATAAAAAACTGTTTTAAAACAAATGATGATTTGATAGTTTTGCCATTTGATTTTAAGTTTGATATGAAAAAATTTATTCTATATTCAAATGATCAAATAGTTGATTTAACTTTAAAAGAGAGTCAACTTGTAAGTTTACTTATTCAAAATAGAGGTTTTTTTGTATCAATTGAAACTTTGCATGAAGTAGTTTGGGAAAGCAAAGATATCTCATATTCTGATATTAGAATGTGTATAAAAAGAGTTAGAGAAAAAACTCATAAAGATTTTATAAAAACAAAAAGATTTGTAGGATATAAGATTGATAAATAACAAATATGAGATAAAATATATAATAATACAGCTATTTTTGACTCTATTTATCGCTTTTATTCCTATATATTTCTATCTTGATGCCTCTTTTGAAAATCAAACAATTAAAGATAAAATAGATTTGAAAAACTATGCAAATTTAGTTGTGACAAAAATTGAGAATTTTAAAAAAGAAAATAGTGAACTATTTTTCTATCCTCGTTCAAATATTTTTACATCAGCAATAATTGGTGAAAAAAATGAAGTGATTTTCTCTTTATTAAAAAATGAAATTCATTTTGAAAGTGAGTTTTTTAAAACAAAAGATGAATTTTGTTATAAAGAGTATTTAAATGAAAATATTTTAAAAGCAAAAACCTTGATAGTTTGTAAAGATATAGATAACTCTCAAGTTCTTTATAATGCGATAATTTTACTTCTAACTATTAGTTTTTTTCTATTTTTATCATCATTTTTTATCATAAAACAAAGTATTGAACCATATAGAAGGTTAAATCAATATTTAGATGATTTTCTAAAAGATGCAATGCATGAACTAAAAACTCCAATAGGAGTTGCAAGAATAAATACAGATATGCTTCAAATGAGACTTAAAAATGATAAAAATATTTTAAGAATAAAATCAGCACTAAAAAATATGACAGTTATTTATGAAGATTTAGAATATTATATGCAACAAAATGCTGTAAAAGATGAAAAAAGAGCTATAAATCTATCTATATTTTTAGAAAAACGAGTTGAATTTTTCAATGACTTAGCTATTTCAAAAAATATTAGTTTTACTAAATTTATAGAAAAAAATATCAAAATAAATTTCAATGAAATAGAACTTTATAGAATAATAGATAACAACCTTTCAAATGCCATAAAATACTCAAAAGAAAACTCTACTATAACTGTAATTTTAGAAATAGTAGATGAAGATTTGAAACTAACATTTAAAGATGAAGGTGTTGGTATAAAAGATACTTCTAGTATTTTTAAAAGATATTATAGAGGTGATAAAATAACTGGTGGTTTTGGAATAGGGCTTAGTATTGTAAAAAATATTTGTGACAAAAATGATATAAAAATAGAAGTTATATCAAAGGTACAAGAAGGAACTACTTTTATTTATAGTTTTGGTAAAATCTTTTAGTTTTTCATTATATTATTCTGTATATAATGTTTGAATTTTAAAATATGGTTATATGAAATGATAAACTTTAGTGACAATGAACTTTTAGAATATCTAAATGATGATATTCCTTACTTAGATTTGACTACATATCTTCAAAATATAAATGATAAAAAAGCAAAATTAGAGATTTTTACAAGAGAAGATATTATCGTATCTTGTAGTGAAGAAGCTTCGAGAATAGCAATACTTCAAAATTGTAAAGTAGAATATTTTATCCCTTCAAAGCAAAAATTGAAAGCAGGGGATAAAATCTTAGCTTTTAGTGGAGATTATAATACTGTTCATAAAATTTGGAGAACAGTACAACTTTTACTTGAATATAGTTGTAAAATAGCAACTTATACAAATAATATGAAAGAAAGAATAGAAAAAGTAAATAGTAGTTGTGAACTTTTAACAACTAGAAAAACTTATCCCTTTTCTAAAAAGTTTTGTATAAAATCTATTTTAGTAGGTGAAGCATTCCCTCATAGATTAAATTTGAGTGAAACTATTTTATTTTTTGCACATCACAGAATTGTTTATAAAAATGATGAAGAGTTTTATAAAGAGTTAAAAGTTTTTAAACAAAAAGCGCCTGAGAAAAAAATAGTTGTAGAAGTTACTACTTTTGAAGATGCAAAAGCAGTTCTTGAAGCTAAAGCTGATGTTTTACAACTTGATAAATTAGATATAGAAACTATAAAAAAAATTGTAGATTATAAAAATGAAAATTTTGCAGATGTTAAACTTCTTGCAACAGGTGGCATAAATTTAAATAATGTAGAAGAGTATGCAAAAACTCAAGTAGATGCAATCGTAACAAGTTCTATGTATTCGTGTGGAATGGCAAATTTAGGAAGTAAAATCTCTTTGATATAAGAAGGAATAGAAATTAGATTTCCATTCCATTTTCAAGTAATATTTTATTTCTTCCTGATTCTTTTGCTTTATATAATAACGCATCAGCTTTTTGTAAAGCATTTTCGTAAGTTGGATAGCTATTTCTTATCGCAACTCCTGCTGAAAAAGTGATTCTGATTTTTTTATCTTGATATAAAAAGCTGTTTTCTGTAACTATTGTTTTTATTCGTTTTAAAAACTGTAAAAGCTCTCTATTTAAGTTAAAATGAATAATAGCAATAAACTCTTCTCCACCATAACGACCAACTAAATCATGCTCTCTTACTGTTTTATTTAAAATTTTTCCAAATGTAGATAATACAACATCTCCACATTCGTGACCATAACTATCGTTTAAAATTTTGAAGTGGTCTAAATCGAAAAATATTACAGCATATTGAGTATTTATTCTATTGTATGAACTTTCTATTCTTTTTATTTCATCACTAAAAGCTCTTCTAGTTAAAACACCAGTTAAATGATCTGTCATATTTTCTGTTTTTGTTTTTGTAAGTTCATCTTCTAAACTTTTTATCTTTTCTTCCAAAGCTAAAATTTGGCTTTTCCCTGATTCTAGTTTATTTGTAACTGAACTCATCTCTTTTTCTATCATAGAAGCTGCATTTACAAGTTCATCTTGTAGTTTTGTAAGAGCTTCTATTCCATCTTGAGCTATATTTATAGATTCGATTTTTTCTCTAATATTTAAAATATTTTTTGTTCCAGAACCATTACTTGAAATAGCTTCATTGAAGTACTCTTCCATCATCAAAACAAGTTTTGAAATATCAGAAGTTTTTTGAACAACAACTAATTTGTCTTTTTCAAATCTTTTTAAAATTAGTTTTTCAATATGAATTTGAATAGCTTTATTAAATAAAAGATTTGGATTTTTTTCAATTTCTACAAATAACTTTTCTATTTCATCATCCACTTCAACGCTGATAGAAGGAATTAATGCTTGTTTTAAAATTGATGCTAAAATCTCCACATTTTGTGGATGAACACGTTTTAGTAAAACAATGATAAGCTTTTCTAAGCTATCAACTTTTTTTTCTGCTACTTCTTTTATTTCTACTTCATTTAGATGACTTAAAAATCTCTTCACTATTTCATTCCTAAAAATATTTTATGCTAAAAGCTTCTTCACCATTTCGTTTATTCTTTTTCCATCTGCAACACCAGCAAATTTTTTAGAAGCAACTCCCATAACTTTTCCCATATCTTTTATCGTTGTTGCTCCAACTTCACTGATTACTTCTTTCATTCCTGATTCTAATTCTTTATTTGTTAATTGTTTTGGCAAATAAAGCATAAAAACATCAACTTGCTCTTGCTCTTTTTGTACTAAATCATCTCTTGAAGCAGCGCTATATTGTGCTATTGCTTCTTCTCTTTGTTTTATTCCTCTTTGAATAAGTTTGATTACTTCAGCATCATCTAAAACTCTTCTTTCATCAACTTCAATTTGTTTTATCATTGTGTTTATTGCTCTTATAGAGTCTCTTTTAACAACATTCTTTTCTCTCATTGCTGTTTTTAAATCTTCATTTAATTGTTCTTTTAAACTCATTTTTTCTCCTTTTAAATAGTTCCCATTTAAGATGAATTATACTTTTTTAAGAATTAAAACTTTCAACTAACTCTTCAAGTTCTAAAAATCTTTCAACTTTTACTTCATATAATTCTTTTGTTTGTTCTAACTCTTTTGAAATAGCAACAATTCCTTTTTGTTCATAACATTTTGGATTTGCTAAACAGTTATTTATTTCTTCTAGTTTTGATTCTAGCTCTTCTATCTCTTTTGGTAATAAATCATACTCTCTTTGGTCTTTATATGATAGTTTTGTCTGTTTTTTAGCTTGTTGAGGAACTTGAATAGATGTTTTTTCTTTTTCTATATCAAACTCTAAAGAATCAAGTTCTTTTAGTTCTTTTTCAATCTCTAAGTATTCACTATAAGGTTGAAAACTTTCCATAATATGACCATTTCCTTGGAATACAAAGAGTTTTTTTGCTATTTTATCTACAAAATATCTATCATGTGATACAAATATCAAAGCACCTTGAAAGTTTTGTAAATACTCTTCTAAAATATTTATTGTAGGAATATCTAAATCATTTGTTGGTTCATCAAGTATCAAACAATCAACTTTTTTTGTAAAAAGTAGGGCAAGAGCAACTCTGTTTTTTTCTCCACCACTTAAAACACCAACTTTTTTATCAAGGTATTCTCTAGGAAATAAAAAGTTTTTCAAATATCCAAAAACATGCATATTCCTTCCATCATCAAGGATTACTCTATCTCCACCATTTGGACAGAAAGTTTCCATTAGATTTTTATTATCATCAAGCATATCTCTTTGTTGGTCGAAATATCCTATATTGAAATCACCTTTTTTAAAAGTTCCTTTATCAATTTTTAGTTTTTCCATAAAAATTTTTAATAAAGTTGATTTTCCACTTCCATTTGGTCCCACTATTGCAATAGTATCTTTTTGTAAAATTCTAGTTGTAAAGTCTTTGATTAACTCTTTTTCACCTAAAGATTTATAAACATTGTCCAATTCATAAAGCATTTTTTTTCTATTTTGTTGTTTCTCTTCACCATTAAAAGATTTTTGTTCTCTTTGAAGTTCTAAAGACATCTTTCTAATCATAGCTGGATTAGATCTTGCTTTTTGTTTTAAATCAAAATATTCAGATTTTCTTCTTTCGTTTCTTTTTCTTCTAGCTGTTACTCCGTGTTGCATCCAGTGAGCTTCACGTTTTACCATTCGTAAAAGATTTTCATGCTCTTTTTGCATATTTTCTAAAATTTGAGCTTTTTGTTCTAAATACGAAGAGTATCCGCCATTGAACTTTCTTAATGTTCCACCATCAACTTCAACAACGCTTGTTGCTATATTATCAATAAAATATCTATCGTGAGAGATGAAAAGTAAAGTAAAATTGTTTTTTAATAAAAGTTGTTCTAAAAACTCAACCATATAAACATCAAGGTGGTTTGTAGGCTCATCTAAAAGTAAAACATCGGGCTTTTTCAAAATAAGCCCTGCAAGACTAACTCGACGTTGTTCTCCACCACTAAGCAAGTTTACATCTTTAAGTTCATATTGTTTTAACTGAAATTCAATCAAAACTCTTTCAATCATATTATCTAAATCCCAAGCATTATGAAACTCTAAAAATGAAGCTAACTCACTTTGTTTTCTTAAAAGATTTTCATCTTCATAGTTTGTCATAAGTTCATTTGTGATTTTTTCATATTCTACTTTTGCAGTTTTTAACTCAGTTAATTGATTTTCTATTGCTTCTCTTACTGTTAAGTTTGCTTTGAATTTTGGTTGTTGGTCAAGCATCTCGATTTTTATTGATTTATCGATAGCCATTTCACCACTATCAGGTTCTACTGTTCTCATAATTATTTTAAAAAGTGTAGATTTTCCTTGACCATTTTGCCCAATAACTGCAATTCTTTGTCCACTGTTTAAAGTGAAATTTACATCTTTTAAAATAACTTTAGTATCGTATTGTTTTGAAATATTCTGAATGTCGATTAGTGCCATATATAAAAACCCTTTAATTTTGAAGTGTGATTTTATCAAAAAAAGTGTTATATGTGGCTTTTTATGGTAAATATTTTTTATCAAATAATAAAAAAATAATTATAAGTTTAAATTAATTTTAAGAAATGTATAATTTAAGAAATTAAAAGGAGTTTTTATGCAAGTTTCAAATAGTACAAGTCAAGCTCTTAATGCGTTTAAACAAAACTCGAATAGTGGTGTAAATAGTTCAACAACTACAAAACAACCAGAAACTAAAGAGAAATCTTTAGAAGAAATAGTAAATGATTCAGCAACAAAAGTTACAATATCAATGAATGCTCAATATATTTTATTTGAGATGAATGCTTCAAATGTAACGAAAACAAATAGTCTTGCTCAATTTGGTTTAACAGGACTAACAGATCAACAAAATGATGTTTTAAGTTTTTTAAATGGTGGAACAAGTGATGGTTTAACTCTTAGTGATTTAGGTTATCAAGGAAAACCAATTTTACAATTGTCTCAAGATGAAGCAACACAGCTTGTAAGTGAAGATGGATTTTTTGGAGTAACTCAAACTTCTGATAGAGTTGCAGGTTTTGTGCTTAGTTTTTCAGGTGATAATTTAGATATTTTACAAAAAGGTAGAGAAGGAATAGTAAAAGGTTTTGAAGAAGCTGAAAAACTATTTGGAGGAAAACTTCCTGAGATTTCATATAAAACTCAAGAAAGAACTTTAGCTTTAATAGATGAAAAAATAAAATCATTAAAAGGAGAAGAATAATCTTCTTCCTTTTTTATTAAGCTTTTACATCGTGAACAACAGCTACTTTTCCCGCCCATTTTTCGAAAATATCACAAGCAACTTTTGTTCCATCTCCACTTGCGCAAGCAAACATTGTAGGAACACCACTAGCAAGTCCAGCAACATATAGATTTTCAGAAATAATATTGTTTTTATTTGCTAAATAGATTAAGTTTGGTTTTGGAACAAAGTTATTATCTTTTACTTCAACTCCTGCACACTCAATTTCAAATTTATGTAAACCTGTTGCAAGTACAACAATATTTGCTTCAAAAGTTTCATTTTCTGTTGTTACTGTAAAAGTATCACTATTTTTTACTATTTTTGAAACAGTTGTATTTTTTAGTTCACAATCTTTATAGTTTGTAAGTTGTTTTTTCATTTTTTCTAATAAATCAACTCCATTTATTCCAAATTCAACACCTGCAACATTGCAGTATTTTCCAACATTTAAATCACTTTTGTTGTTGTCTAAAATTAGGTATTTTTTATCTTTTGCCCAGTCAAATTTGTCATTTGCACTAGCAAGTGTTAATGCACAACCAAATCCAGCAGCTCCTGCTCCAACTATAATTACATCATATTTCATATCAAATCCTTTAGAAAATTTTGAGTTATTAGTATAATACTTGTCTAATAATAAGCTTCTTAAATTTTATGATAATAGTTTTCAAAAAGCATTCATCCAAAGTTTTATATTATTTGCTAATTCTTTAGGATATTCCAAAGGTATAATATGGCTTGTACTTTCAAGTGAGATTATTTTTATTTTATCTTTTAGAAGATTTATCTTTTCTAGTGCTTCTTTATTTAAAAGTCGGTCATTTTTACTATAAAATATCCAAATAGGAAAATCCAAACTTATTAGTTCTTCAAAAATATCTTTTCTATTAAGTGTAGATGTTAATTGAGATATAAAAGTCTCTTTTCCTAATTCATCGAACATATCAATTATCGTTTTTATCAAATCTTCATCATTTTGATTTTTTTCTTCAACTAAAGATAAAGCTTTTTTATAACTTAGTTTTAATTTGCCTTTTTGCACTTTTTTTAAGTGCTCTTTTCTTTTTTCGTATTCATCAATTGGAGTTGAACTTGCAGTTGCAGCAACCATAAAAAGTCTTTTTATTTTTTGTGGATAAGTTATTGCAAAATATGAAGCAATATAACCACCTAAAGAAAATCCCAAAAGATTTATTTTTTCTTCATTTTTAAATTTCTCAAAAAGAATTTTATTTATTTCATCAAAATCTGTACTTTGAGGAATAGAAATATGAACTATCTCGTATTTATCATCAAGTAGTGGTAAAACTCTTTTCCAAAGTCTATTATCAGTCATAAGTCCAGGAATAAAATATATTTTTTCTTTCACAATAAAGCCTAAATATTAAGTTTAAATTCTAAAAATTGTACAAAAAATAGCCTTAAGTAATATTTCTTTGTCTCAATAAAATAAGTTTTACTTATTTATAATAAATTAAGAATAGTTATATAATAATTTACAAAAATTTATTAATAGGAGAATAAAATGAATATATATGAGAAAATAAGAGCATTTTGCAGACCATTTAGAATTATTATTGGATTAGTTTTAATAGCTATTGGATATTTTACAGGAATTGTGTGGTTTTATTTAGGAATTGTTCCCTTAGTTATAGGATTATTTGGTTTTTGTCCAGTTTGTATTATAAGTAAAAAGTGTACACCAAAAATGAAGTCTTAAAAAGAAAAGAGGATTTTTTTATCCTCTTTTTTAATCTACGAAGTTTATTGTAATCATCCCATAAAAGTTATTGTCTTTATAGAATTCTACTCTATATTGTTTATTATTTGTATCTATTGAAAAGCTGTCAACCATATCAGATTTTTTAAGTAGTATATCATCTTCACTATCTACACCAGTTTTACTAAATCCAATAACATTTACCCTAAAAAAGTCATTTTTTACTATTTTAAAACTATTTTTTACATCTATTACTTCACCAAGTTTTGTATTTATAACTTTTCCATCAACTTCAATTTTTATACTATCTTTGTACTCTTTTACGTCAAAAATTTGAGGAAAAAGATTTGTTACATTTATGTTTCCAATATATACTTCGTATTTATTATCAACTAGTTTTGTTGCACCTAAAGAATTTTCAAATTTAAATTCATTGTTCTCTTTTTTTAAAGGAACAAATCTTAATATTTTTCTACTGTCACTTAAATCAAAAGCAATATTTTCATTTATTTTTACTTCACCAAAATCAAAAAGTCTTTTTTTAACTTCTTCATAATTATTTATATCAAAGTCTCTTTGAAACTCAATATCCATGATTTTCATAAACTCTTCCATAGATTTTAATTGATAGATAACTTTTTCTGTTAAATCAGTGATATTTTTGCTTGTTTCTATTGCAAATGCTGGTTTATTATTTGTTACCGCAAAATATGTAAGTGAAAGTTGTTGTTGTTCATCTTTGAATTTTGTTTGAGTATTTTTTACACCAAAAGAGTGATATTCTTGAAATAATTTGTCATTATTTAGATTATTTCTTACTTTAGTTGCAATATTGTCTAAATCACCAAATTTATTGAGTCCATTTATTTTATCTTGGTCTATTATCGTAGCTTGTCCCCAAGCTTTTGGATTGAATATTGCATTTTCATAAGTTTCTCTATAAAAACCATGTCCATCATGTAGATTTAAAATTAAATCAACTTTTTTATCTAATATAATCTTTTTTACTCTTTCTATTATGAAATAATCAGGGTCATCTTTTTCAATGACACTAAATTTTCTATTCATATCATTATAAATTCCTCTTTGATTTGCAATGATACTATCACCGTTTATATTTGGTATAACCCAAACGCTCCCTTTTGTGATTTTATAATACTTTTCAAAAAAAGCAGGTGCAAAATATGCTCCTGGCTCATCTCCATGAATTCCACCAATTATAAGCAAAGTGTGGCTTGGTGTTTGAGCTTCTTTTTTGTAGATGCTGAAATCTCTATTTGTTACAGCAAAAAGGTTGATTACTAAAAGTAAAAAAACAACAATAAACTTCATATTTCTCCTAAGTTTCTAATAAAAATTACCAAAAATTGGCTTGTATAATAGCAAAAGGCTATTTAGATGTGGTTTAATTATGATTGGTATTTTTCACCAGCTGCTACTGTAAATGTCATTTCAACTAATAATTGAGGATTTACAAGTTCTGCTTTTACACATGCACGACTTGGTGCACAATCTTGTGGAAACCATTCATCCCAAATCTCATTTAAAGCATCAAAGTTTACAAAATCTGTTATATAAATAGTAACAGCTAAAATTCTTGATTTATCACTATCTATTAAAGCTAAACTTGCTTCTGCTTGGTCAAATATTTGTTTTACTTGACCTTTTATATCTGCACTTGTATCACTATCTGCAATTTCTGTAAAAGTTCCTATTCTATTAAAAACTGTTATATCTGACCATCTTTTACATGGGTTTATTCTATGAATTTTCATTGTTATATTCCTAATTTATAATTGATGCAATTGTAATTAAAAAAGATAAAATTGCTTTTAAATCTATTTTTATTCTCCATTTAAAACCGACATAACAGTTGCTCTACTTGTTTTTAATTCATTTGTGATTTTTGATATATTTAATTCACCATTTTCATTATAATAATTTTCATCATCTAACATTTTTAATATCAAATCTTTTTTTTCAAGTATCTCTTGAGATGTTTGTCTTGTTTGAAACTTGAAATCTTCTTCATCCATAGTTTTAATGGCTTCTAAATCTTTTTTTATTGTTTGAACTGTAACTTTTAACTTTTCGGCTAAATCTATTGGATTTTCAATACCTCTCAAAATCAAATCTCTTATGGCTATTCTTCTTGTTTTTATTTTTCGTCTTCGATGATAAGAGATTTTCATTTACTTCCTTTATAAAGTCTCTTTTGATATAAACTCTTGCAAACCTGAAATTTTCATTGGAAAATCTTTTGAAAACTTGATAATCTCTTCATCAAGTGTAGAAACACCAGCTTTTGTTTGAACTAAAGAAATAGTAAAAATATCATCTTTTATAGTAAATCTCACATGATTAAAATAAACCTTTGCTTCTTTAAAAATCTCATCTAAACTCAAAGTATCTTTTCTAAAAAATGGAAAAGCTTGTTTTGCCTCTCCTAAAACTTCATAAATTAAGTAATATCCTAAAGTATCAGCTGTAATCTTTTCATCATAAACTCTTTTTTGTTTATTGAAAAATTCATCAAGAAGTCTTAGAAAAAAATCAGATGACATCACTCCAATATCTTTTGATATTTCTTTATTTATATACTCATATATCAAAGGTGAATTTTCTTTTATGAAGGCTTTTAGTTCATTTTCTTGCATTTATGTTTCCTATAAAATAATAACTTAGGCAGATTATAATAAGTTTTGTTAAAATTTTGATAAATAAAAAAATTTATGGAAAATATTATGATAAATGAAAACAATAAAAAAAATATAGAAACTTTTGATGAACTTACTAATTTAAGTGATTACTCTTTTATGGAAAATCTAAACAGCGACCCTGATGCAAAACATAATGGAGATAACAAATTTCCAAGAGAGGTTTTTAGTGGACATTATGTTCCCGTAAGTCCAACTGCTATCAAAGAGCCAATATATATTTCTCATAGCAAAAACTTTTTTAAAGAGTTAGGCTTTAGTGAAAACTTATTAAAATCAGATGATTTTATCAAGCTATTTTCAGGAGATATGTCAAATATTTCTAATTTGAAGCAAAATATAGGTTGGGCAACTGGATATGCACTTTCTATTTATGGAACAGAATATTATGCTCAATGTCCTTTTCAAACTGGAAATGGATATGGAGATGGAAGAGCAATCTCTGTTTTAGAAGCTTTAATAAACGGTAAAAGATGGGAATTTCAACTAAAAGGTGCAGGAAGAACGCCATATTGTAGAGGTGCAGATGGAAGAGCAGTTTTAAGATCAAGTGTAAGAGAATTTTTGGCTCAAGAACACATAAACGCACTTGGTATTCCTACTTCAAGGTCTTTGACTCTATTTACTTCTAAAAAAGAGCAGGTAACTAGACCTTGGTTCAATGAGAATTCTTACTCAAAAGACCCTGAAGTTATGATAGAAGAAGATGTTGCGATTACAACAAGGGTTGCCTCTTCTTTTTTAAGAGTTGGACAAATAGAACTTTTTGGAAGACGAGCTAGAAAAAATGAACATAAAAATGCTCTAAAAGAGTTAGAGATGATTGTTTTACATCTAATTGATAGAGAATATAGTCAAGTAATCAATCAGGATTTAACTTTAGAAAAAAAGATAATATTACTAGCAAATGAGTTTCAAAATCGTCTTACTTCTTTAGTAGCAAATTGGATAAGAGTTGGATATTGTCAAGGAAATTTCAATAGTGATAACTGTACAGCTGGTGGTTTTACACTTGATTATGGACCATTTGGATTTATAGAGATGTTTGAGCCAAAATATCAATCTTGGACTGGTGGAGGAATGCACTTTTCATTTTTCAATCAACCAGTTGCAGCTTTTAAAAACTTCAAATCATTTTGTAGTGCTTTAAAACCACTACTTAGTTCAAATAAAGAAGCTTTAGAAGAACTAGAAAAAATCGAAAATAACTTTAGTAAAGTTATGCAAGAAAAGATGCAAAATATGTGGGCTAAAAAACTTGGACTTGATAAGTTTGATGTTGAACTGTTTGAAGAACTAATAAATCTTATGATAGATACAAAAGTTGACTATACAATATTTTTTAGAGAATTATCAAATATTCCCCATAATTTGAGTAGTCTTGAAAAAAGTTTTTATGGAAATTTGAAAGATGAAAATATAGAATTAAGATGGAATAGTTGGCTAGAAAAGTGGAAATCACAAATAAATGTAAATGATGAAGAATCAAAACAAAAACTATCAAATCAAATGAAACTGACTAATCCAAAATATACTTTAAGAGAATGGCATCTCGTTTGGGCATATCAAGAAGCAGAGAATGGAAACTATGAACCAATAAATGAACTACAAGAGATAATGACAAAACCATACGAAGAACAAACAAAAGAGATAGAAGAGAAATACTATACTAAAAAACCAACAGATTTTTTTGGAATAGCTGGTATATCGCATGTGAGTTGTTCGTCATAAAAAAGATTTAAATTATGCTTTCCCAAGCTGGGCTTGGGAACTAAAAAATTTATATTTTTGTTTCATTAAAAGTTTTAATACTTAGAAGAAAGCTAACAAGTGAATCAAAACAATCCTCGTTTTTTTCTGACTCTATTATTCCTTTAATATTATTAATAATTATAGACCAATTTTTTAAATGAAGGCTATTTATATTAGCTGAAACTGGTAAAAGAGCTATTATATTTGGTAATTCTCTTTTTGAAAAATCTTTTATAAAATATAATGCTATGTCTAATTCAAATAATTTATTTTCATCTTTTAAGTTTTTAATTAAATTATTTAGTTTATCAGTATCTTTAAAAGAAAACTTACCATCAATTCTAAATTCTTCTTTTGGCATTAAATTTGACCAATATAAAAATATATCAATTTGTGTGAGTAAAGTTTCTTTTAACTCTTCTTTTTGTTTAAGTTCATTATCTTTATTCAATTTTCTTTGAATAAAACCAAATAAAATAACTAAAATCATTCCTTCTAAACAAAAACCAATTAATTCTGGAAATATACTATCATATACAATTCCTTCTTCTGGTTGTAATATACTAAAAAGTATAATGCAAAAAAGTACTAGTATAGAAAAAAATATTATTTCAAATTTATTCATAAATAACCTTTATATAATTAACTTTAAAGTATACCAAAATACTAATACAAAGATTTTATAAGAGTTTGAAAATGTACTAAAAGTACATTAAACAAACTTTATTTAAAGAAGTGAAGATTAAAGATTATTCCCACTCGATAGTTGCTGGAGGTTTTGATGAAATATCATAAACTACTCTATTAATTCCATCAACTTCATTGATGATTCTTCTTGAGATAGTTTCAAGTATTTCATGTGGAATATGTGCAAAAGTTGCTGTCATACCATCTGTTGCATCTACTATTCTTACACAAACTGTGTTATCATAAGTTCTATTATCACCCATAACTCCAACAGATTTTACATTTAATAATACTGTAAATGCTTGCCAAGTTTTATCATAATATCCAGTTGAATGTAATACATCAAGCATGATAACATCAGCTTTTCTTAAAAGTTCTAAATCAGGTTTATTTACTTCACCCATGATTCTAATAGCAAGACCAGGACCAGGGAATGGATGTCTGCTTATCATACTTTTTGGAAGACCAAGTTCTAATCCTAAAGCTCTAACTTCATCTTTGAAGATTTCTCTTAGAGGCTCAATTAGTTCAAACTTCATCCAATCAGGAAGACCACCAACATTATGGTGAGATTTGATAGTTTTACTTGGACCTTTTACAGAAACTGATTCGATAACATCTGTATATAAAGTTCCTTGTGCTAAAAACTCAATTCCAGAGTGTTTTTTTGCTTCTACATCAAATACTTCAATAAATGTTTCACCAATGATTTTTCTTTTTTTCTCTGGGTCTGTAACACCAGCTAGTTTTGATAAGAAAGTTTCACTTGCATCAACAGTGATTAGATTTACACCTCTGCTTTTGAACATAGTTTCAACTTGTTCTCTTTCATTTGCTCTTAAAAGTCCATTATCTACAAATACAGGAATTACTTGTTCTCCAATAGCTTCAGCTAATAAAGTTGCTACAACTGAGCTATCAACTCCACCTGAAACTGCACATAATACTTTTTTATTTCCAACTTTATCTTGGATTTGTTTTATTTGTTCTTTTGCAAAACTTCCCATATTCCAAGTAGATTCACAACCACAAATATGTTTAGCAAAGTTTTTAAGAAGTTTGCTTCCTTCTTGTGAGTGATAAACTTCTGGGTGAAATTGAAATGCATAAATATTTCTATTTATATCTGCAATAGCTGCAAATGGAGAATTTTCACTTGTTGCGATTTTTTCAAATCCAGCAGGTATATTTTCAACTCTATCTCCGTGGCTCATCCAAACAATTTGACCATCTTGTGTATCTTTGAAAATTGGATTTTCAACTTCAAATTGTAATTTAGCTTTTCCATATTCGTGGTGACTTGCAGGAATTACACTTCCACCAAAGTGTTGAGAGATTAGTTGCATCCCATAACAAATACCTAAGATTGGAAGACCCAATTCAAATATTGTAGTATCTGGATGATAAGCATCAACAGCATAAACAGATGCTGGTCCACCTGATAGAATAATTCCTTTTGGAGTTCTAGCTACTATATCTCCAATAGGTTCATTATAAGGAACTATTTCAGAGTAAACACCTGCTTCTCTAAGTTTTCTAGCAATGATTTGAGTATATTGACTACCGAAATCTAAAACTACTATTGGTACATGTTTCATATGATATTTTCCTTTTTTGTGTTTAACTCTTAATTTTTAATCGTAAATTTTATCTAAACTCGTTTTAATCTTCTTTTATAAAGTGAGCGCCAAGCGATTTTTTTCTATTCAAAGCAGCTTTTAAAATAGATTTTGCCGTTAAAAGTCTAAGATATAATAGCCGTCCAACATCTTTTTTTAGATACTCTTCAATTTTTTCTAAAGATTTTTTAAGTTCACTAGGAATTCTTACAATTCCTGCATTTACCCACATGATTTTTCTTAAATCATCTTTTATATCTTTATCTATTTCTTTATTTCTAACAAAGTTTATAATAGGTTTATCATAATTTGAAGGATCGATTTTAAAGTTTTCTTTCATTGAAGTTTCAACAGCAATTTCAGAAAAAACTAAACCTTCTAAAAGCGAATTTGAAGCCAATCTATTTGCACCATGAACTCCTGTACAAGCAAGTTCACCTATTGCATAAAGATTTTTCATTCCTTTTATTTTTGCATTTAGTTCTGTTTCAACTCCACCCATAGAGTAGTGAAAAGCTGGACTTATAGGAACTCTTTCAAAAGGAAGTTCATAACCTAAATCTTTTAAGTTTGCATAAATATTTGGAAATCTTTGTTTAAAAGCTTTTTTCTCAAAAGTCCCAAAAGATAAAAATACCTTTAAGGCAGTTTTTTTATGATAATCAAAGATAGAACGACTAACTACATCTCTGGGAGCTAGTTCTCCATCTTTATGATAATCAAATAAAAATCTATATCCGTTTTCATCTACAATATGTGCGCCTTCACCTCTTAAAGCTTCACTTAAAAGAGGTTTTCTTGCAAAAGATGTTCCTTTTACAACTGTTGGGTGAAATTGCATCATCTCCATATCTTTTAATGGAAGATTCTTTTCAGAAATAATTCCTTGTATTTCACCTGCATTTGCTGTTGAATTTGTATGATATTTATAGATAGAACCAACTCCACCACTTGCAAGTATTGTTGTATGTGCAAAAGCAACTTTTTGTTCAGTTTCACTTACAAAATATTGAACACCATAACAAATGTCATCTTTTATTAGTAAATCACAAACAACAGCTTGCGTTACAATTTCATGTTTGCAATGTTCAAGCAAAAAGATATGAATCATTCTTCCAGTTGCATCACCATCAGCATGTAAAATACGATTTCTACTATGAGCAGCTTCTTTTGTATAAGCTAGTTTTCCTTCATTGTTTAAATCAAATTTCATTCCATCATGGATTAAATTTTTGATTGTAGAAATAGATTTATGACTTAAAAGCTCAACAGCTTCTTTGTCATTGTAGTTTACACCAGCTTCTAAAGTATCTTTTATGTGAGTTGGAATATCACTTTCATCAACTGCACTTGCTATTCCACCTTGCGCCCAAAAAGTATTACAATTCCAAGTCGACATTTTACAAAGAATTAAAACTCTTTTATCTTTAGGAATTAGTCTAGCTGCATTTAGTCCTGCAACTCCAGTTCCAACTATTATATAATCGTAAATCATTTGTTTGTTTGTTCTTGTTTATCAGAAGAAACATAAATTGGGTCAGCTTTATAACCACAACCACTAAATGATAATATAAAACTCGCTATAATTAGCGTATGAAAAAAATTAGTGAAATACTTAGTCATCTTAAAAATTATCCTGAATTCAAGAAGTTTAATACATATTCTTTAATTGTAAAGTTTATTGATGTACTTCCTTTAAAACTAAAAAAAGGTGTAAAGTTTGCTTATGTTAAAAATCAAACTTTATATTTTGTATTAACTCATCCTGTTTATAAAATGGAGTTTGAGTATAACAAAGCAGATATAAAATCATTATTAAAAAATTTTAAAATTGCAAATGTTGAAGAGATAGCTTTCTTTGTGACGAATGTAGTAGAAAAAAAAGAAAAAGAGCTTGAACAAAAACCTTTTTATGAAGAGAGAAGTTATGGGATTTTTGAAAATAAAGCAAAAGATGAAAAGATTTTTAAAAAATTTGAAAATATCAGAGATATTATAAAAAATTCTTAAACTCTTTTTCTATTTGTTTATAGTTAGGACAATACTTTTCTACTAAATTCCAAAAGTTTTTTGAGTGATTTTTATGTTTTATATGAGAAAGTTCGTGAATTACGACATATTGCATAATTTCAAGTGGAAATTTCATAAGCAAAATATTAAAATTTAGACCATTTTTGAAGTTACATGAACCCCAAGTTCTTTTGTTTTTTCTATAACTAATTGAAGTTGGATATAAATCCATTTTTTTAGAAAATGTTTCAACTATGTTTGGTAAAATTTTTTCTATCTCATTTTTATAGAATTTATCTAAATTTTTTATATTATAATCTTGTAATTTTTTTACTTCACCTAAATATAAAAATTCATCTTCTAAAAGTGCATTTTTTGAAACTTTTTTTATAGCATTTTCAAGCCAATTTTTTCTTTTTTCTACTAAAATTTTTGCATCATATAGCGAAAAATAGATGTTTGATTTTATTTCTATTAAATCATCTTTTAAAACTCTGATATAACAATGTTTTACATTTTTTTTATTTACAAGTTTGACTGTTACTTGTTTTTCGTTTAGTTCTATTTGAAAACTCAAGTTTATCCTTAAGGAATGATTAGATAAAATCCAGCACTATTATATACAAAATATAATGATAATTTGATTTGAGGAAAAATAATGAAAATTGCAAACAGAATGGAGCAACTATCTCCATCACTTACTTTGGCAATTACAGCCTTAGGAAGAGAGCTAAAAGCTCAAGGTAAAGATATACTAAGTTTTAGTGCAGGTGAACCTGACTTTGATACGCCACAAATTGTAAAAGATGCAGCAATTAAAGCTATTAATGAAGGACAAACTAAATACACGGCAGTAGAAGGTATTATCAAAACTAAGCAAGCAATTATTAACAAATTAAAAAAAGACCACAATTTAGATTATAAATTAGAAGGGATTGTAATAAGTAATGGAGCAAAACACTCATTATTTAATCTTTGTCAAGTATTAATTGAAAATGGTGATGAAGTAATTATTCCAAGTCCTTATTGGGTTACATATCCTGAACAAGTTAAATATTCTGGTGGCGTTCCTGTATTTATTGAAACAGATGAAACAACAAACTTTAAAATTACACCAGAGCAATTAAAAAAAGCTATTACACCAAAAACAAAAATTTTGATGTTAAATACTCCTTCAAATCCAACAGGTTCAATTTATTCTAAAGAAGAACTAACAGCTATTGGAAAAGTTTTAGAAGGAACAGATATTATCGTTTTCTCTGATGAAATGTATGAAAAAATCATCTTCAATGGGAAAAAATTTACTGCTGCAGCTGAAGTTAGTGCTGATATGTACAACAGAACAGTTACAATAAATGGTTTAAGTAAAGCTGTTGCGATGACTGGATGGAGATTTGGTTATGTTGCAACACCAAATGTTGCATTAGCAAAAGCTATGACAAAACTTCAAGGTCAAGTAACATCAAATATTAATACTATGACTCAATATGCTGCTATTCCAGCACTTGAAGGCGAAGCAGATAAAGACATAGAAATGATGAGAGCTGAATTTGAAAAAAGAAAAGATTATATTGTAAAAGCAATAAATGAAATAGATGGTTTATCTTGTTATGAACCTGATGGAGCATTTTATGTTTTCATCAATATCAAAAAAATAAGCAATGATTCGATGAAATTTTGTGCAGATTTATTAGAACAAAAAGGTGTTGCATTAGTTCCTGGACTTGCATTTGGTATGGAAGGTTATGCTAGATTCTCATTTGCTACAAGTTTAGAAGTAATCAAAGAGGGTGTAAAAAGAATCAAAGAATTTACTCAAAATAAATGATGTCTCCACAAAAAAAAGCTACTGCTGTTTCATCTAGTGTCGCAGCAGTTCTTACTCTACTCAAACTTATACTTGGAATTGCAAGTGGATCTGTTGCTGTTTTAGCTTCAGCGGTAGATTCTGTTTTAGATATGTTTGTATCTATTTTTAACTATTTTGCAATTTCAAAATCTGAAAAACCTGCTGATGAACGATTTAATTACGGAAGAGGAAAAATTGAAGCTTTAGCTTCTGTAATTGAAGGAACGATTATTTCTATTTCAGGATTGTTTCTTCTTTATCAGGCATTTTTAAAAGCATATACTGGTGAAACTTCTTCTTATTTAGGTATTTCTATTTTAGTGATGATTATCTCTTTATCTATTACAATTCTTTTAGTTTTATATCTAAATTATATTGCAAAAAAGACAAATAGTATGGTTATAAAAGCTGATGCATTACATTATAAAACTGATGTTTTTAGTACTTTAGCTGTTTTAATTTCACTTTTACTTGTTTATTTTACCGGTTATGAAATCATTGATGCACTTATTGGCGGGGGAATTGCTATATATATTATATTTTCTGCTTATAGATTAATCTATGATGGAGTTATGGTTTTACTTGATAGAGCAGTTGATGAGAAACTTGTTCAAGAAATAGTAACTATAATAAAAGAAAATAAAATAGTACATAGTTTTCATTTACTAAAAACAAGAGAAGCTGCAAATCAAACTTTTGTTGAAGTGCATTTAGTTTTTGATAATTTAATCTCTTTAGTAGAAGCTCACAAAGTAAGCGATTCAATAGAATCAAAAATAAAAAAACTAGATAAAAAAAGAGATTGGAATATTACTATTCATCTTGATCCTTATGATGATTTAAAAGTAGATAAATTTATTATTAATAACTAAAAAATAAATTATTTTTGTTATAATCTTATATTATGAATGAATTAAGGAAATAATATAGATGAACTATGTAAAAATATTAGGCTCAAGTGGAAGTAAATCAAAGAACTTAGGAACAACATCATTTCAAATATCAAGAGATATTATTATTGATACTGGAAATGTTATTAATATTTTAGGCGATAAATCTTCACTAATAAATCATATATTTTTGACTCATTCTCACTCTGATCATATAGCTGATTTACCTTTTTTATTAGATAGTTTTTTTGAAAACAGAAAAGAAACACTTATGATTTATGCTTCAAAAGAAACGATTGAAGTTTTAAAAGAGCATACTTTTAATGATAAAGTATGGCCTGATTTTTCTAAAATAAATTTAATTGGAAGTGAAAAGAAATCTTTAGCTTTTAAAGAAATAAAAGAAAATGAAGAAACTATTATTGATAACTACAAAATAAAAGCTATAAGTGCAACACATATTGAAGGTTCTTTTGGATTTGTTATTACAAAAAATGAAAAAGAGGCTTATATTATAAGTGGTGACACATATATAAATGAAAAAATAATACAAGAGATAAATTTAAATCAAAAAATAAAATTGTTGATTATAGAGTGCTCTTTTCCAAATAAAATGGAAAAACTTGCATTTGATAGTAAACATTTAACACCAAAAATATTAAAAGAGATGTTAAATAAAATAAATAGAGATATCCAAATATTTATTTATCATATTAAACATTTGTATTTAGAAGAGATAAAAACTCAATTAGAAGAAATAGATGTTTTTAAAAATGGAGGAAAGATTTTAGAAGATGGAGATATTATTCATATAAATAGTGGAAAAATTGATTATGAATTACTTGATCATACTGTATTTGAAAGGGTAATGAATATAAATTTGGAATTATCAAGTCAACTAGATAAAGATAAATTATATGAGATGATTTTAACTTTAACTAGAGAACTAACTCATAGCGATGGAGGAACTTTATATATAAAATCTGATGATAAAAAATATTTAGATTTTAAAATAGTTCAAAATGATAGTTTAAATATTCATTTGGGAGGAAAAGAGAAAATTTCTTGGAACTCTTTACCTTTATATTTGGAAAATGGAGAAGAGAATAAATCTATGGTTGCTGTTGTTTCTGCTTTAGAAAATAGAATTATTAATATTCCAGATGTTTATGAATGTGAAAACTATAACTTTGAAGGTACAAAAACTTTTGATAAATCAACTGGTTATCGCTCAAAATCGATGTTAGTTATTCCTTTAATAAATCACGAAAAAGATGTAATTGGAGTAATACAATTAATAAATAAAAACATAAATCAAACAGAGACAATTTCGTATAATGAATATGATGAAAGAATCATAAAGGCATTATCTTCACAAGCTGCGATGGCTTTAACAAATAGTCAACTAATAATAAGTTTAGAAAAATTTTTGGAATCTTTTGTTTCTACAATAGCAAGTGCAATAGATGCAAAATCAAAACATACTTTAAATCATATTACAAAAATGGCAAAACTAGCACCATTAATTGCTCAATCAATATCTTTAGATGAAACTATTTATAAAGATATAAAATACTCAAAGAATAATTTAAAAGAGATAGAATTAGCAGCAAAACTTCATGATATTGGTAAAATCTCGATGCCAGAATGGATTATTGATAAAGCTACAAAACTACAACATATGGTTGATGGAATAGAAGTAATCAAAGAGAGAGTAGAGATTTTAAAAAGAGATTTTGAAATAGAGTATTTAAAAAATATTATTACAAAAGAAGAATATGAAGTTAAAATTTCTAATTTAGAAGATGATTTTAAATTTATTGAAAAAGCAAATATTGGTTCAGAATTTATGAAAAAAGAGGATTGTGAGCGAATTGAGAAAATTTCTTCATATAAATATTATAAAGATAATAAATTGGTAGATTTTATAAATGAAAAAGAAAAATATAATTTATTAATTCAAAAAGGTACTTTAACAAATGAAGAAAAAGATAAGATGAATTCTCATGCACAATTATCTTATGAAATGTTATCAGTTTTACCTTTTCCTAAAAAATATGAAAATGTGATGCATATTGCAGTAAATCACCATGAAAAATTAAATGGAAAAGGTTATCCTAGAGGATTAAATGAAAATGATTTAGTTTTAGAAGATAGAATTATGATTTTAGCAGATATTTTTGAAGCTTTAACTTCAAATGATAGACCATATAAACAAACAAAAAAACTCTCAGAAGTATTTAGAATTTTAGATTTTATGGTAAAAGATGGAGAAATTGATGGAAAGTTACTGGAGTTTTTTAAAAATAGTGAAGCTTTAAAAATTTATATAAATGAAGAGTTATTAAAAGAGCAAATAGATGATTTTAAATAAAAAAATAAAAAAATTCTCAATCTATTTTATTCTTTCTTTATCCTTGTCTATATTTCTTTCAGCTATTTATATATTTTTTCCTAGCTTACCTGACTCTTTAGATAATAGACTAAGAGATTATTTATTTACAATAAGAGGAGAACTTCCTCTTAATCAAAATGTAGTTATTGTAGATATTGATGAAACTTCGATTAAAAGTTTAGGACAATGGCCTTGGAGTAGGGATAAATTAGCTAAAATCTTAGAAAATCTAACTTTAGCTAATGTTGGGATCGTTGGACTTGATATTGTTTTCGCTGAAGAAGATAGAACTTCACCACATAAAATTTTACAAGATTTAAAGATTTATAAAAAAGATGTTCCAAATTATGATTTAGAGTTTGCAAATATAGTTGAAAATTCACCAGTGATTTTAGGATATCAATTTGATTTAGTAAAAAAAGATAATGCAAATGCAAAAGTTCCTCAGATTCCAGCAATATTTATAGAAAAAGATAAACCTCAAGATAAAAGCTATTTAATAGAAGCATATAATACTATTTTAAATATACCTAAGATCCAAGATAGAGCATATTCAAGTGGTTTTTTCAATAACATTCCAGATGATACAGGAATTATAAGAAGTGTTCCTTTGGTTATTTCCTATGATGATACTATTTATCCTTCTTTGGCTTTGGAAGTTATTCGAGTTATAAACAATACACAAAAAGTTGTAGTTCAATATGATGAAAATGGAATATCAAATATTGTTTTAGATGATATTTCAATCCCAACTGATAGATATGGAAGAATGTTAATAAACTTTAGAGGTGCAGAAAGAAGTTTTAAATATATTAGTGCAATTGATATTTACAACAATAATTTTGATAAAAGTGAAATAGATGGAAAAATTGTACTTATAGGAACAAGTGCTGCTGGACTTTTTGATTTAAGAGCAACTCCGTTTGATTCTATTTTTCCTGGAGTTGAAGTTCATGCAAATATTATAGATAATATTTTGATGCAAGATTTTATATATAAAGCATCTTGGCTTGATGGAGCAAATATCTTAATAATATTTGTTTTGTCAATTATAATAGTAATGCTTACAACTTATACTACTTTTTGGGCAAATCCTATAATCTTTATCTCTTTTTCGACTAGTTATCTTTTTTTAGTTTATAATTTGTTATTTGACTATGGAATTGTTTTAAATATACTTTTTCCTATAGCTACAGTTTTAATTGCATCTATTATGACTACTTTATTTGATTATTTTTACAATATTAAAAAAGAAGAAGCTATAAAAGCAAAATTTGCTTCAAAAGTTTCAAAAAATGTTATGGATGATATTTTAAAAAATATTGATAAAAATGAGTTTAGTGCAAAAAGTAAAGAAGTAACAATATTTTTTAGTGATATTAGAGGATTTACAAATATTTCAGAAAAACTTGATGCAAAAGAGTTAATAAGTTTTTTAAATAGATATATGCAACCTATGAGTGAAATTATTATCAAATATCAAGGAACTATTGATAAATTTATTGGTGATGCTATTATGGCTTATTGGAATGCTCCAATTGATATAAAAAATCATTGTGATTTAGCTTTAAAAGCAAGTCTTGAACAACTTGAAGTATTAGAAAAGTTAAATGTTGAACTTCAAAAAGAGAATTTACCTAAAATAGATATAGGAATAGGTCTAAATACAGGAACTGTTATCGTTGGTGAAATGGGAAGTAGTTTAAGAAGTGATTACACAGTTATAGGAGATACAATAAATCTTGGTTCAAGAGTTGAATCTTTATGTAAATATTATGATTCTAAATTAAATATTTCAAACTTTACGAAAGATAAATTACAAGAAAAATATATATTTAGATTTTTAGATTTGGTAAAAGTAAAGGGCAAAAATGAACCAGTTGAAATCTGGCAAGTTTTAGGAAGTGGTGAAGCAAAAGAAAGTTTAAAAGAAGAGTTAGCTTTATATCATAAAGCAATAGAGTTTTACAAAAATAGTGATTTTATAAATGCATTAGAGATATTTGAGAGTTTAGAAAACAACGAAAATAAAACAAATAAAAACATTTATAAGATTTATATAACTAGATGTAAAGAGTTTATAAAAACACCACCAAAGAATTTTGATGGTGTTTATGAGCATACAACAAAAGCTTAGAAAGAGTAGTAAATATTTGATTTTACTACATATTTATCGTATTCATAGATATTTTGATTAGAGTCATTATTTATATATCTAAGAGTTGCTCCTAAAGAGAGGTTTTTATTTATAGATTGAATAACTCCTAAATCATAAATAACTTTGTCATTTTTTCTTTTGTTTCCATATAAGAACTCTTCATTTTCTTTATAAATATCTTTATATAGTTCAATACCATTTGTTAAGATTGTACTTTTTGTAAGTGGATACATATTCTCATATCTTAAACTTGCAAAGTCATAATCTACATTATAGTGGCTTCCTTTATCTTTATTATCTGTTCCAAATGTAAAACTAAATGTATTTATCCCAAAATCTTGTGTTAAGAATGCAAGACTATTTTGTAATTCATAATATGTTGAATCTCTAAATTCATACTGCGTTTGTTTAAAATCTTTTTTGATTAATTTTAGTTTAGTTTTATACATCAAATTTGCATCAATTTGATAATCAAATGATGGAGTTAGAATATAATTATTCAAATAAGTGCTATTGTCTAACCAAACATAATTATAATCAAATGCTAAAGATAGTTTCGATTTTTGTGTATAGTAAGATAATCCAGTTCCAAAAACAGTAAGGCTTAAATCGTTATTATATTCATTGTTGTATTTTTGAATATAACCAACAAATCTATTATCAATAGTTAAATCATCTTTTAGTTTATATGTATGATTTAAAGCAAGAATATACTCTGCAATATGGTCACTTTTTTTATCTTCCATACTTAACGGAATATTTCCCCAATATACAAGGTTGTCACTTGAATTATTATCTACATTTGAGTCAAATCCATATCCAAAACCTAAAGTTGTTTTTATAAAATTTTTTTGAGATTTTTTATCAAGTGAATTTAAAGTAAATTCGATATTTTTTCTAACATTTTGCGGTAAACCTGGCTCTTTTAAAACCTCTTCATATAAAGCTTTTGCTTCATCGTATTGTTTTAGTTGAAAATATGTTTGAGCAAGTTCTAGTTTTACTCTATTGTTATTTGGATTCTCTTTTAACATACTTTTGTATAAATTTAAAGCTTCTGAAAATTTACCTATTTCATAAGCACTTCTTGCAAGTATAAAAGTAGTATCAGATGATAGTTTGTTCTCTTTTGTATATTGTTGAAGAAGAATATAACTATCTTGAAATAATCTATTTTGATAACTCTCAATAGCTTTTTGGAAATGCTCATTTGAGTAATTCTCATTTGCTAAAACTGAAGTTAAAGAAACTGTACTTAAAAGGAAAGATGATAATAATTTTTTATTCATAGTTTTGATTACCTTGTTGCTGAGAATGTACCACTTTTCCATTCACTTCCATTGCTCATATTGATTGTTCCTTTTATATTATTAATGTTTGTACCATAAAAATTACCTTCTAAATTTGAATCACTAGGTCCACTTGCTTCAAATCCACTATTAGTTATTGTTCCAACTAAATCATCTTGAAATGTATTATTAAAATTATAATTTCCATATACAGTATTTTGGCTTCCTCCAAAATCAAAATATAGGTTTATTTCATTTGCTTGTATTGGTATCGTTCCATCATTTGCAGATATAGTTCCACTAAATAATAATTGCATTACATTTGTTGCATTCATCAAATTTTGAACATAAGTTGTATCAGTTAAAATAGAATTTGGATCAACTGGATTAGGATTTGTTGGTTCAGGATTTGAAGTATTATCAATTATTCTTTTTGAAATATTATTATTCAAAATTGCATTATTTTTATCATCTTGTAATGCTTGTAAGTTTTCATTCCAGTTCCCCCAAGAATTTTGATTATCAAGATTGTCTAAAGTTCTTAAAGTTGAGCCTTCTAAAGCTAAAGGAGAACTTGGAACATTATTGAAGTTATCAACGCTGTTATTATTACTTTGGTTGTTTGTATTTAATCTTTCAATTATATTGTCTAAAGTATTATTTTCAAGAGGTAATGGCGCAGAAGGTCTTTGGTTTGCAAAAATGTTTATATAGTTTCCTGAAGGAACATCTACTGAAACACTATTTGATAATACTATAATTCTTCCTTGTGTACAAACTATTCTATTTTCATCACCATAAAATTCAGTTCCTCTAATACCAATAGATGCCGATTTTGTTTTCAATTTAAATTTATCTGGATTAACTTTTCCAATTTCTCCTGTTATTGTATGAAAAGCTCCTTTTAGAACATTTAATTCAGTTTTAGCTTCTTTTGTTGAGGTATTAAAAATATATTCTTCAATATTTAAGCTAGATTCTTTACCTATTGTAACAATAGTATTATCTATAAAAGTAATTTTTATTTTTGAGTTTACTTGTGTAGAAATAACATCTTTATTCTCTACTTTATCTCCGATGTTTGCACCAAGAGTTTGCCCATTTCTTAAAATAGTAGCTTTCCCTTCTAATAAAGAAACTGTTCCTATATTTGCAAACAAAAAAGAAGCAAATAAAAGTACTAACGTAAATACTTTTAACATAATTTTATCCCCTTTATTTTTTATTATAATAATAAAAATTACTTAAAATAATATCAAAATAATTTTTTAATAATCTTAAGATATTATTAAATATATAAAAATTATTTTTCTTATTAAATTGTAATCGATTTTAGGCTATAATCCGCCCGATTTAAAAAAAAATAATAGGGAGGTTGCGTAACTAATGGGTCCAATTACTCTTACGGATGATACGATATTATCTACAAATATAGTTATTGCAGTTGTATTACTAGTTTTATTTCTTACTTTTAAGAAATCTCAACATACAGATGTTTTTCCAATATCAGTTACAAATGAGTTAAAAGGTTTAGGAATATTAACAGTTGTATTTGCACACTTTGCATATATGAAAGTTACAAATGCAGATTTTTTATTCCCTTTATCTATTATAGCTGGGGTTGGTGTTGATTTATTCTTATTTATGTCAGGATATGGACTAAGTGTTGGAATGCTTAAAAGACCTATGAAAACTCTAGATTTTTATAAAAAAAGAGTAATAAAAATCTTTATTCCATTTTGGGTAGCTTTAATCATTATTTTTGCAGCAGATGCAATATTCTTAAAAGAGTATTATATGGCTACATCTTTAACTACGACTGGTGAAGGTGGTTCAATTGCTCTTTATATATTTAGATCAATGTTAGGTTTTTTCCCAACTGCATTAGGTTTTGGAGATGTTAATTCACCGTTTTGGTATATTACATGGATGATAATGTTTTATTTATTATTTCCAATTGTATTCTTCAAAGATAAACCATGGTTAACAGCTCTTATATTAGCTGTTATTGCTACAATAATTGGAACATTTAATCCTGGAGATTTAGGAGACAATTGGCTTCATAGATTACACACTTTAGCGTTTCCTATGGGAATAATAGCTGCTTGGTTACTTCAAGCAAAAGAAGGACAAGAAAATAAATTTGTTACTTTTATAAAAGAGTTTAGACTAAAAAAAGTTGGATTAGTAAGATATTTAATCATTGCTTTAATGTTTGTAGTTGTTTATTATGTATCTCAAAATACAACTGCAAATTCTTGGCCAACATTAACTGCAATTTTTGTAAAAGGTTTCTATGTTGAACAATTAATGTCTTTAGTTATTATGATGGCATTTATTGTGATTTTTGTACTTAAAAAAGTTGATAATAAATTTTTAGCGATTTATGGAGTTTATTCTTACGAAGTATATTTAATTCACTGGCCTTTAATTGGAAGATATGATTTCTTCTTTGATTATTTACCATCTTGGGCTGCTGTTATTTGTTGGTTAGTTGCATTTATTTTAGTAAGTATGTTATTAAATAAAATTGTTAAACCAATTAGTGCTTGGGTTGATAAAATAGCAAAATAATCTTTTAAAAGTAAGCTTTTTAAGCTTACTTTTTTTCTACAAAAATACCAAAATCTTCTGGAACTTCTACACTTTTATCATCAAATATTCTAGCAAAATATAAGTAACCTAATTCTTGTTTTAAGTGTGATGGATCAATATAATTATCTTCATTATCTGATATACTATTTTGCGCCATAAAGTCCCAATAAGGTGCAATCTTAGAAAGCTCTTCTTTCCATAAATAAAATATATCCATTTTTTCAGTTTCTTCTAAAAGTTTAAACATAGATGAATGAACAGCTGTTGTAAATATTTTTAAATTTATATTATATTCTTTACTCAATTCAACCATTTTTTTATAATAATAAAGACTGTCTTCTCCCCATTCTAAATAATCAAAATATTTGTTTTTATAACCTTCTAAAGTTATTTTCCATAATAACTCTTTATCATTATTTTGTATTACTCTGTTTTGATGGTGTAAAGTTATTGAGCCATTTTTATAATCAGCTTCTTTATCTTGATTTTCATAAAAGTGTTGTAAATATTTAAAAAGAGGAACTTCTAAATAGTGTTTTATTTGATTGAAAACTGAAAATCCTGCAATTAATAAATCTTTGTCAAAATCACTTTTATTATCTTCTAATCTTTGACTAAATGGATATAAATTTAGACCAATTATTACATTCTTTATAAGAAAATTTTCCAAAGAGTATTTTAAAAAATAGTATTGTTCTTCTAAAGTTGAAAATTGTAAACCTAAATTATAAACTTTATCGTTTGTATATTTTTTTACATCTTCTGTATTTAAATATTGAACTCTACTTCCACCAATCATTAATGTATTTGGTTTAAAATTAGTTAATTCTACATATTTTTGAGTTCTAAATGCTAAAGCTATATCTTTTTTTAGTCCTAAATCAAATTTATTGTTTAATCCTACAGGGTCAATTATATATCTAATACCAATTCCTAAAGTAAAAAGAATAAATGTAAAAAGAATTGTTAAAAATATATAAAGTTTGTGTTTTTTCATCAAATACCTTTAAAATTGAAAATATAAAAACTCTTTTGTACTTATAAAAGTGAACAAAGAGGCACTTAATAAAATTACAGTATAAAAAAGATATTTTTTATTTGGTTTGAAATTTTGCGCAATTTCCATACTATTTTTACAAGCAAGTGCTAAATATAAAGCTACAACTATATAAAATCCTTGAATTATTGGGTCAATAAAAACTAAATTATCAAATTTTATATTTGATAAATCAAAAAGTGTATAAGTTACATACCAAGCATCACTAAAATCACTTGCAACAAATAAAATTCTTGTGATAATAAGCCCTAAAAACATCAAACTCCAAGCAAGATAGAAGTTCATTTGAATATTTGCTCTTTTCATCATGTGAGCCATCACAACAAAAATTCCATTTAATAATCCCCAAACAATAAAAGTCCAACCAGCTCCATGCCAAAAACCTGATACAAAAAATGTAATCATAATATTTAAATAAACAATCCAAATAATATTTTTATTTCCACCTAAACTTTTGTATATATAATCTCCTAAAAATCTTGACAATGTAATATGCCATCTTCTCCAATAATCAGCAAAATTTCTTGCTTTGTATGGACTATTAAAGTTTTTTGGAATATCTATATTAAACATTTTTGCAATTCCAAGTGCCATATCAGCATAACCTGAAAGGTCAAAATAGTAAGATAATACATAAGAAATGGAAGCATACCAAGCTTCAATAGTTGTAAGGATTTGTGCATTATCAAAAGCATATTGTGCATAATCAGTTAGCGGATCACCTATTAAAGTTTTTTTTGCCAATCCAATAGCAAAAATAAATAAACCTAATGAAATATTTTCCCATCTTAAAAAACTTCTCCATTTTAGAGCAAATTGTGGCATCATCTCTTTATGATGAACAATTGGTCCCATAAGAAGCTGTGGGAAAAAAGTGATAAATAGTGAATAATTTAAAAAACTAAACTCTTTTACTTCACCTCTATAATTATCAACTAAAAAGGCAATTTGTTGAAAAGTAAAATAACTAATAGCTAATGGAAGTGCTAAATGAAGTAAAGGAACATCTTTATTTAAAACCCAGTTAAAGTTTTCTATAAAAAAATCTGCATATTTAAAATATCCCAAAAGTGCTACATTTCCTACTATTCCAAAAGTAAGCATTTTTTTTGATGAACTTTTTCCTAAAGATTTACCTATATAAAAGTTGAAAATCATACTTCCTAAAATCAAAGGAAGATAAATAGGATTCCACCAAGAGTAAAAAAATAAAGAAGCACTCACTAAAAAGATTTTACTAAAAATAATCCATTTTTTGGAGTTGAAATAAAAATATAGTATTAATGTAAATGGTAAAAATATAAATAAAAATTCATAAGAGTTAAATAACAATATGCGCCTTTTGGGGGATTAAAATGATTTGATAATAAAAGTTTGTGCAATTCTATTAAAAAATTGTGTAATTATTGGTAAATTTCTATATAAATTTTATATAATTTGTATATGAAAATAGAAAACTTAAAAAAACTTATACAAAATAATCTCGAAAATAAAACATTTGAAATCAAAAGAGTTTTTCACGGACGTGGCAATTTTTACGAAGATTTTAATTATTTAACAGTTGATAGTTTAAATGAGATTTTATTTGCTACTTTTTTTGAAGAAAGTAGTGATGAAAATGAAATCATAAAAGCTTTAAAAGATATTGCAAATGCTTATAACTATAAAACATTTATTGTGCAAAAAAAATATAAAAAAGATGAATTAAATGAAGCTATTATTGGAGAAATTCCTCCTTTTTATATCGTGGTTGAGAATGGTTTAAAATATAAAATTAACTTTTTCAATAAAAACATCGGAATCTTTTTAGATATGAAAATAGGGCGCGAATATATAAGTTCTATTTCTAAAGATAAAAATGTTCTAAATCTTTTTTCTTATACTTGTGCCTTTTCTGTTGTTGCAATAAATGCAAAAGCAAAACAAGTTGTAAATGTAGATATGGCAAAAGGTGCTTTAACAACTGGAAGAGAAAATCATCATCTAAATAATCTTGATACTAAAAAAGTAAAATTTATGCCTTATGATATCTTAAAATCATGGAATAGAATAAAAAAAGAAGGACCTTATGATATTATCATAATTGATCCTCCATCTTTTCAAAAAGGAAGTTTTGCTGCAACAAAAGATTATGAAAAAATCATAAAAAAACTTCCTGAACTTGCAAGTGAAAACTGTATAGTTTTATCGTGTTTAAATGCTCCTGAACTTGATAGTGACTTTATAAAACAGAAGTTTAAAGAGTTTGCTTCTACCTTTAAATTTGAAAAAAGACTAGAAAATTTGAAAGAATTTATCACAAATAATGAAGAAAAATCATTAAAGAATCTTATATTTAAAAAACAGAACTCTAATTAATTTTTAGTTAAAATCTTAGCTTTATTTTAGGGAGACAAAATGATAGAAAAAAATCGTTGGCTTATGGCATTAAGTGCTGTAGGTGTTCATATTTGTATAGGTTCTGTTTATGCTTGGAGTGTTTATGTAAAACCAATCCAAACTCAAATGCAATGGGATTTAACTGATGTTACTATTGCATTTAGTATTGCTATTTTCTTTTTAGGACTTAGTGCTGCACTTATGGGAAAATTTGTTGAAAAAAACGGTCCAAGAGTTTCAGCAATCATCGCAGCTTCACTTTTTGGTTTAGGAACTATGGGTTCTGGACTTGCAATAATGATGGAATCAAAGATGCTTTTATACTTTTTTTATGGAGTATTGGGTGGTTGTGGTTTAGGAATTGGGTATATTTCACCAGTTTCAACACTTGTAAAATGGTTTCCAGATAAAAGAGGTATGGCAACTGGACTTGCTATTATGGGATTTGGATTTGCTTCTGCTGTTTGGGGACCAGCAATCAAAATCTTAATTGAAGCAGTTGGAATAGCTGGAACATTTTTTATTTTAGGTGCTATTTATTTTGTAGTTATGTTTTCATCAGCACTTTATTTAGAAAAACCACATGATGAATATTTACCTAAAAGATTTGAGCAAAAAATCAAAGAAGGTAAGAAAAAATTAAAAGAGGATTTAGAAAATTTATCTTTAGCACAAGCTATTAAAACACCAAGATTTTATGGTCTTTGGGTGATGCTATTTATAAATATTACTTGTGGTATTGCTATTATTGGAGTTGCATCTCCTTTATTACAAGAAGTTTTAGGAATATCTGCTATTGCAGCAGCTGCAGCTGTTGGTTTAATGGGAATTTTTAACGGTGCAGGAAGACTTGTTTGGGCAGCAATAAGTGATTATATAACTCGTCCTGTTGTTTATGTAGTATTTTTTGCTACACAAATAGTAGCTTTTTATATGTTACCATCGATTACTGAAATCGTAGTATTTCAAGTTGTTTTATATTTTATAATGACTTGTTATGGTGGAGGATTTGCTTCAATTCCTGCATATATTGGAGATATTTTTGGTACAAAAGAGCTTGGAGCAATTCATGGTTATATTTTAACAGCTTGGGCAGCAGCTGGGCTTGTTGGACCACTTATTATTTCAATAGTAAAAGATAAAACTGGAAGTTATTCTGAAACACTTTATGTTTTTGCAGGATTTTTTATAATTGCATTTATTGTTTCAATAGCAATGATTATAAATATTAAGTCAATAAAAAGAAAAAAAGCAAATAAACACTAAAAGTTGTTCTAAAAGTATATAAGAATTGTCAATTTTTATATTTATATAAAAGCCTTATAAATATAATCTGAAGCAATTTTTATATAAGGATAACACTATGAAAAAGACAATATTTTCTTTTTTTGTTGCTGCTGCTATTGCAAATGCACACTTTTTAACAACAATTTCAAGTACTGATAATGTAAATGATAAAAAAGATGCAAATATCAAAATAGATGCTATGTTTATTCATCCATTTGAACAAACTGGTATGACTATGGAAAAACCAGTTGGTATTTATTTAGAATCAACAAAAAATGCTTTACCATTAACACAAACAAAAAAGTTTGATCATAAAGCTTGGGCTACAAATTATGAGATTAAAAAACCAGGTGTTTATAAGTTCTTTGTTCAACCACAACCATATTTTGAACCAGCAGAGGAAAAATATATTTCTCATATTCCAAAAATAATAGTTAGTGCTTTTGGTGTTGAAGATGGTTGGGATGAGCCATTAGGTTTAAAATATGAGATTATTCCTATGGTAAAACCTTTTGCTTTATATTCTGGAAATCTTTTTCAAGGGAAAGTTTTACATGATGGAAAACCAGCATCAAATGTAGAAGTAGAAGTTGAACTATATAATGAATTTGGACTAAAAGCTCCAAGTGAAGCTCATATAACACAAGTTGTAAAAACTGATGACAATGGAGTTTTTTCATTTGTTATGAATCACAAAGGTTGGTGGGGATTTGCCGCACTAATTGAAGAGGGTGAAAAAGATTTTGAAGGTAAAAAATATCCAATCGAAAATGGTGCATTACTTTGGATAAAAGCATACTAAAATGCATATAAGCGATGGAATAATCAGTATTGAAGTAGCGATTGTTAGTGCAGTTGCTACTTTAGCTTTTTGCGTTTACTCATTTAGAAACTTAACAAATGAAAAAATAGCTTTAGTTGCTTCAATGAGTGCTTTATTTTTTGTAACTTCATTTATTCATATTCCTTTTGGAGTTACTCAAATACATCTTATGCTTATAGGATTTATTGGTATTTTTTTAGGAAGTTTAGCTTTTATTAGTATTGCTATTGCTTTGATACTTCAAGCTTTACTTTTAGGTTTTGGAGGACTTAGCTCTCTTGGAGCAAATATTTTAGTTATGGCACTTCCAGCGTATTTAGTATATTTGATATTTAAACTAGAAATTTTAAAAAAATTAAATGAAAAAGTTAAATTCTTTTTGGTTGGATTTTTAGGAGTTTTTATCTCAAGTTTACTTTTATTTACTGTTTTAGTTTTTTCAAAAGATGAATATCTAGCTGTTGCTTATTCTATAATTGCAGTAAATATTCCTACTATGATTTTAGAAGGAATAGTAACTATGTTTTTACTACTTTATATCAAAAAGAGTATGCCAAAACTTTTAAAGGAAACAAGTTTATGAAGAAGTTTTTATTAATATCAATCATTCCTATTTTTCTATTTGCACATAAAATAAATCTATTTTTAGATTATGAAAATGGAAATCTATTTATCAATTCATATTTTGCAAATGCAAAAGGTTGTATAAACTGTAAGTTTGAGATAAAAGATAAAGATGGAAATCTTATATTTTCTGATGTTTTAAATGAAAATGGTGAGTACAATTACAAAACAAATATCGAAGAACTTACTGTTGTAGTTGATGCAGGAGCAGGGCATATAGTTTCAAAAGAGGTAAAAGAGACTATAAAAGATGAAAAAGTTGAAGTTAATAGCAATGATGAAATGAATAAACTTTTAGAAGAGAATAGACAACTAAAAAATCATATTAAAGTTTTAGAAGAACAACTAAACTATTTTGAGATTTTTAAAGTTATTTTTGGGCTTATTTTAATAGCATTAATTTTTATTTTTTTAAAAAGAGTTAAACGTTGAGATTTAATCCTGCTATTTCACTTATTTGTGCTTTTATTTTTACTTTAAGTGCTAGTTTTTCTAACTTTAATATATATTTTTTATTACCTATAATTTTTTTAGTAGCTGTTAATTTCTCTAACTCTTTAGAGGTTTTAAAAAAGCTACTATTTTTAAATCTATTTATTTTTACAATTTTTATTTTTGTTTGGTTTCAAGCTGACTTTTATGAAGCTATAAATATCTATTTACGAACAAATATCATCATATTTTTTAACTTATTGCTGTTTTTTGACTCAAAAGGTTTGGATATTATAAGAGGATTCTTTTTACTTAAATTTCCAAAAAGATTTATTTCAGCATTTTATTTTACTTGGAAAATGATAATAGAACTTCAAAATGAGTTCAAAAATATCAAAATATCTTTGGTTTCAAGAAATTTTAGTAATAAAACTAGCCTTTTTACCTATCAAACTTATGGTAATATTTTGGGCTTACTTTTTATAAAATCTATGCAAAAAGCACAAAATCTAAAAGATAGTTTTGATTTAAGAGGTTTTAATGGAGAGATTTATCTAAATAGTGATTTTTCTTTGTCAAAATATGACTATGTTTTACTATTTATTACAATATTTACTTTGATTTTAAAGGTTTTTTTATGAGTTGTTCAATCACACTTAAAAATGTTTCATATAAAAATGAAAATACTATTTTATTTGAAAATATAAATTTAAATGTAGGACACGAAGAAAAAATAGCAATCATAGGCTCAAATGGAGTTGGCAAAAGTACACTTTTAAAAATCATCGCAGGAATTGAAAGCTGTTTTGATGGAACTTTAGAACTTTTTCACAATCCTATAAAATCAAAAAATGATTATAAAAAGTTTCGTTTTGAAGTTGGCTATTTACCTCAAGATATTAGTAGCTTTTTTTTATGTCCAACTGTTATTGAAGATGTGATGTTTAGCTTAAGAACTTTAGGAACTTGCAATGATGAAGCAAGAACAAAAGCTTTAGAAATATTAAAAGAGTTAGATATTTTACACTTAGAAAATAGGGTTATTTATGAGTTAAGTGGAGGTGAGCAAAAGATAGTTGCACTTGCTGGAATACTTATAAAAAATCCAAAAATCTTGCTTTTAGATGAACCTACAAATGCTTTAGATGAACAAACTCAAAATAAAATAATAGATATTTTAAACTTACAAAAAAAATCTATGATTATCATCTCTCATCATAAATCTTTTATAGAAAAACTTGCTCCTACTATTTATAAACTTGAAAATAAGAGTTTGAATACAGTATTTTAATTTTAAAATACTGTATTTAGCAAATATATTTATTTTATAATAGTTACTGTTCCACTTAGAGGAATAATCTCTCTATCAATTTTCAAAAAAGCATTAACTTTTTTATCTTTAAGATTTAAAACAACATTTGCACCAAGACCATCTGCTTCAACCCAAGATACAAAATACACATTTTCACCAAGCTTTTGCATTTTATATGCTTCATCAGATTCTCTACCTGTTTCTTCACCTTTGATAGCTTTCCAGTGAAGTACGTCATCTGATTTATACTCTACACGATAACCTGCTGTTCCATAATCATATTCAAAAATCTTACCTACCAAATTTACTTCATCTTTTGTATTTGCTGTATTGTTGCATCCACTAAACCCTAAAAACATAACCATAATTGTGATAATACCTATCGACCATTTCATTTTAACTCCTTTATAAAACAATTCTTTTTATGAAAACATACAAAATATATAAAAAAACTATTGGCAATAAAATAGTTTGAAATATAAAAACTATAATCAAATCTATCATATATTCACTTGAGTTATCAACTGCATTTTTATACTCATCAATTTTCTTTTCATAAAAGCTTAAATCAAATTTTTCAGTTATTTTTCCAAAAAATGAACTCTCTTCTTTTTGTTCTATTGTATTTTGATTGATTTTACTTACATCATCTGTTACTTTTAAAATATTGTCATTTAAAACTTCTATGTTGTATTGTGGTTTTACAAAATAGTTGTAGGTAAAGTCATTTACATAACTAATCATAGGAATAGAAAATCTCAAAAAGATAAAAATAAATGTAATTTTGAAAAAAAGAGTTCTTAGTTTATCATCATTTGTAAATCGTTTGAAAAGCCAAATATTAAAGATGATAATAAAAGCAAATAATATGTAGTTAAATATCTCATTTGTTACAAAATTTAGTAAAATTTTTTGAATACCAAGTGAAACCAAACTAGCAAGCATTATAAGAGAAAATTGCTCTACTAAGTCATTTATTGGGTCAAGTATTTGCCCAATAGCTACAACCACAAAAGGCAGATTTATTTCCGTTCCTTGAGCTAGAGAAATCACACCATTTAAAGCTTTTGCACTTCCAAATACAATAACAGCTTGTTTAAATGACTCATCAACCATCTTTTTCGCACTTTCATCAATAGTAAAAGAACTAGCAAGAAATAAAATAATCAAAGAAAAAAGTAGTAAAATAAGCTTATTTATGTTGTTTAAAATAAATGTTTTCATAAAATAGATTATACAAAATAAAAGGAAAAAATATGCAAACGGTTGTGATATTGATGTATGTTGTTCTTTTTTTGATAGCTTTATTTTTAAGCTTTTCTAGTGTGAAGTATTTTATTACTATGTGGAAATTTAAAAATAGGAAAAAAGATGGAAGTGAAGATGATGATTTTAAAAGGTTTGATTAGATTTATTTAAAAAGCTGAGAATGTGTTCCTATTCTAAGAAGTTGTAAAGTATTTTCCTTTATCATATAAATCACTAATAAATCACCACTTATATGAAACTCTTTTGTATCTTTCCATTCGCCAGTTAAATAGTGGTCTTTGGCTTCACTTGGTAATTCTTTATTATTTAAAAGAAGTGAAATATATAAAAATAGTTTTGCACTATTTGTCGGATTTAATTGGGCTTTTTTCAAATCTTTTGTAAAAATCTTATGAATTGATAAATCAAGCACCTAAATCCTTTTTTAAATCCTCTAAACTAACTTTTGCCATATTTTTATTTGCTCTTGCATCTTTTATAGCTTCAAGTGTTTCATCATTTGGAATTTTAATTTCAAATGGAATACCTCTTTGTAAAACTGATTGAGTTAAAAATATATTAAAAGCTTCACTTAATCCTAAGCCATATTGTTTAAATATTTCTTGAGCTTTCTCTTTTGTAGTTGCATCAAGATAAACATTTGTTCTAATTTTATTTGAACTTGCTGTCATTTTTTATCCTTTGTTTATTGAAAGAATTGTAACACACAATGTGTGTTATTGTCAATATTATAAAATTAGGATTTATGCAAGAAGTATATAAAATTTTTAAAGTAATAACTAAAAATATTACAGTTTGTTGTTTTTTGATAAATCAGTAATTAATTTTATATAAGATATTAAAATTCCAATAATATCTTGAAATCTATCTCTATCTGTATATAATAAATTTTTAATCAATTCATTTGCTTTTAATATTTTTGTTAAACAAATCATATTTTCATATTCTTCACTGCCTAAAAAACTAAAAATTACAGCTTCATGTTTTTTTATCTTAACACTTCCATTTAATCCACAATTCTTCATTACTTCCGCTGATAACATTTTTTTATCTATAAAACCATTATGATGAACAATTGCATTTCTAAATTTCGAAAGAAGATTAATTAAAAATGAATAATTATGAAATGGTATATCAATATCGTCATATTGTTTTAAATTAAATCTTTTATTAAATATTTCAATAATCTTATATATTTTATCTTTATTCTCAAATACTTTTTTAAAATCATCTGAATTTGCTAAATTTCCGATTAAAGTATATAAATTATCAAGATATTTTTCAAATAATTCATAAGCTTCTACAAATAACCATTGTAATTGTTTATTTTTGTGATATTCTGCATTTTCAAGAAGTTCATCTGCATTTTTTTCTATTTTAGAATCACTTAAAATTTTTTCGTGCTTGTTTAAAATATCAAAATATACTAATCTTTTTCCTACAATATTATTATCTAAAATATTATTTTTTGAGAAATCAAATTCAGAAAATTTTTCTAAATATTCTTTATATTTCTTTATTGATTCTTCAGTAATAAAAGAAGCATAAAGTGAAATTTCTAAAAGTTTTTTTTCAAATTCATTAAATAGTTCTTCTATTTGTTGCATTAATTAAACATCCTCTCAATCTCATCTTTTGTTAAATCATAAAGTTTATAAATCATACAATCTAATTTTTCATCTTGTTTGATACTATTTATTACTGATTTTTGAAATATAGACATAAAAATAAAACCTTTACTAATTTTTAAGTAATTATTCTATCAAAATGCAATAAAAAAATAACTTGATAATAAGATTTTTGATGTTATCAAAAATAAGTTTTTTTAGATATAATCAAAAACACTTAAATATAGATTTTAGAAGAGAAAACTTGAAATTAGAAATTACAGATAAAATAAAACAACTAGAAATAGAAGATATAAAAGAAAATCTTTTTCATTACTCTTATGATAATAAAAGTTTAAAAGCTTTAGTAAAAAACAATACTTCAAAAGATGATATTTCATATATAACTGCATATAGCAGTTTTATTGGAGAGATTTATGAAAATATCATTTATGAGTTATTACTAAAGTATGTTTTAACTCAAGATGAGATTACAAGGTTTGTATTAAAAGGACCATATCAAGCTAAAGAAAATCACTTTATAAAAAGTGGACTTTTAATAGATAGTAGTTCACAAATAGTATATAAATCAGCGTACAAAGATATAAGCGAATTTGACGCACTGTTTTTTACAAAAGATAGTTTATATTTTGTAGAGATGAGCACATCGAAAAAAACAGCAAGTTTAAATAAAAGATTAGTTAAAAAGTATGCTTTGCTTAAGATGATTTTTCCAACTTTAAATATCAAAGCTTTGATAGTTGTAACACAAGGTTCTGTTGGACTTAAAAACTTTCCATCTTATGCGACTATTTGGGTTACAAAAGATTTGGAAGATAAAGAACTAATAGAAAAAATCATTTTTGCAAAAAAAGTAAAAAATGATGTTCAAACTTTAGAAGTTCCAAAAAATGATAAATATATTGAAGCTTATAAAATAAAATATAAAAAATTCCCATATTTTCCTACTTTAGAATGGATATTAAATACTTCAAGACAAAATCCAAGATTTGTGGTTGATTTGAGATTTTTTTCATCAGCAAAGATGTCTTTATACTTTGATATATACACAAAATTATATATTGGATATACAACAACTGAAGAGTTCAAAGTTTTATATGAAGAGTTTGATTTAGAAGCAAGGTCAAATAGGATTATTGTAACTTTAGAAAAAGTAAATCAAACACAAATTGACATAGTTTATTATGTAAAAGAGACAAATGATAAATTAAAAAGAGTAAGACTTCAAGAAAATGAAGTTTCTATAAAAGACAAAGAACTTGATGGATTTACAAATGCAGAAGTTAGATTTTTTATGAAAATTTTAGAAGAAAAACATCATTTAACAGTTGATAATATAAAACATATATTAAAGCATATTTCTCTTATTAAATAAAATAGTGTATTTATTTTAAGATAAAGGAGTTATTTTGGAAAACTTAAAAAATGATACAAATTTCGCAAAAGCATTCTACTTTTTTGCTTTTATGTTTTTGGTGATTTACTCTTTTAACAGTTTAAGTAGTATTTTAACTCCTATTGCAATAGCGTTTTTTATTTGGTTTTTGATAAATGCTTTAGCAAATGAGATAAAAAAGATTCCTTTTATAAAACAAAAGATATTAAATATAATTGCAATTCCTTTGTCTTTATTTATAATCATCTATTTTATGATTAAAGTTGGAGCATTTATAACTTCAAGTATGATAGAGTTGAGTTCTATTGTTTCTCAACTTGATTCAAAAATAAATATAGTTATTGAAAAAATATCAATAATGACTTCTATTGATTTAAAAGATCCATTAGAAAAGTTTTTTGAAGAGTTTAATTTATCAAGTGCTTTAAATAAAATTTTTACAGCTTTTAGTTCGATTTTTAGTAACTTAGTACAAATATTTTTATATGTGTTATTTTTACTTATTGACCAACAGTTTTTTAATCAAAAACTAAATGCACTTTTTAGTAAAGAGGAAAATAGACAAAAAGCAGAACATATCCTAACTTCTGTTTCAAAAGGTGTTAGAACTTATATTTTAATTACAACAATGGTGAGTTTAGCAACAGGATTTTTAACTTTTATAATTTGTCAATATTTCTCTTTACAAGGTGCTATATTATGGGGATTTATTGCTTTTATTCTAAATTTTATTCCAACTATTGGAAGTATAATTGCAGTTTTAATCCCTACAATATTTGCTTTAATTCAATTTACAGATTATTCTGATATAGTAGGATTATTTACAGCTTTAGTTATTATCCAATTTGTGGGAGGAAATATAATTTATCCAAAACTTATGGGAAATAAATTAAATATATCTCAATTTGTAGTGATTTTATCTTTAGTTATTTGGGGAGCGATGTGGGGAACAATTGGTATGTTCTTAGCTGTTCCAATGATGATGATTTTACTAATTATTCTTTCTCAATTTGAAAGTACAAAAACTTTGGCTATTTTACTATCAGAAGATGGAAAAATATTTGATAAAAAAGAAGATAATTTAAAAAAGTTATTATAAAATATCGTAATATTATAGGGAAACAAAATAATGGTAATCAGACTCTTCGCATTAGTAATTATAATTTTTGTAGCAATTTATCAGTTGGATAAGTTTATGAATTCAGATAAATACAAATATTTAGATGAATATGCAAAAGTATCAGCAAAGCTTCAAAGTGGTGATATTATCTTTAGAAAAAAAGATGATGATGTTCTTGATAAATCTTTTAGTGTTGATAATTTAGGTTATTCTCAAGTAGGAATAGTTGTAACAAGTGGTGAAAATGCAGTTGTTTTTTATCTAAAAAGTGATGAAAATCATAGTTTTCTTCAAGCTCAAAAAGTCGAAGATTTTGTAAAATCTTCAAAAAAAATAGCTGTTTATAAATACTTTACTGATGTTGATAAAAATCTTATTTTGGCTATTCTTGAATTTTATAAAAATAACCATGATAAGCTATATAATACAGAATTTATTAATGAAGTTTTTTTTAAACTACATGGTGAAAATTTATATACAGATTTACAAAATATAGATAATAAAGAGATTATTACAGTAGATAGCATAGTCAAAAATATTAAATTGAAAAAAAGATATGAGATCGATTTTTAAGGGAAAATATGAAAAATTTTATAAAAATAACTTTTTTAAGTTTAGTAAGTTTAATTCTTTTTAGTGGTTGTTTTGAAGAAACAGCAGCTGATGCAACTGAAAACTTTTTTTATTCTGTAAAAGAGGGGAATGTAGAGGATTATCATAAATATTCTACAGAATCAACTCAGGATATTATGAATATATCTTTTGCAAAATGCACTAAAGATTTATCAGATTGTATGAAAGATAGTTTTCAAAAATTCACAAAATTTAAAGTTGTAGATAGTTTAGAAATTGATCCAACAACAACAGTTGTAACAGTAGAAGAATATACGACAGATGGAAAAATTATAAGAGAAAAGATTTATGTAAGTAAAATCGAAGAACAATGGAAAGTAAACTTAAATCTAAGATCTTTTTATAGCAGATAAAAAGAGATTCTCTTTTTATTGCTCCTGCCATAAAAGTGCAAGTTTTGTATTATAAATATCACTTCTTTTTGGTTTTATAAATATCTCTTCAATAGGAAAATTTGAACTTTGATTTGCTAAGTTGATTTTTTCAATCTCATTTTCAAGTAGTGTTTTTAAAGCTTCTTTTTGTTGTTGAAGTTCTAATATCTCATTTTCAACTTGTTTTACATCATTTCTTTCTTTTAGTATTTTTGAAGCACCTTTTGCACTAGTTGCAACTTTCCCAATGTTTGTTTTATTAATAACTGAATTTCCAAAAAAAGCTCCTAAAAGAGAAGTTCCTATTGAAATAATAGTATCAGTTGTAGTAGATGTTGCTTGAAGTTCTTCTTTTTGTAATTTCTCATAAAGTTTTGAAAGTTTAGTTTCAATAGAATCATTTTCTTTTACAAATTTTACTTTGAGTTTTTCAATTTCTAAGTCTATTTTTTCATTTAGTCTATCTTGAAGTCTGATTTTGAAGTCATTTAAACTTTCAGTTTGTTTTGAAGTTATTTTCAAAAATTCATTTTTGTATAGAGTTAATTTTGAACTTCTATAAATATAATCCATAAAATCTTTTTCTATTACTTTTAAATCTTTCTCTTTTTGTATAAAACTAGGTAGCTCATAATAAAAAGAATTTGGTTTCTCTTTTTCTTCAAAAGAGTTATTTCCTAGTTCTTCTTTTTCTTCAAAATCAATATTTTTCATATTTTCATCTAAATATATTTTATATGATATTTTTTCTTCAAAATCAATATTTTTTGGTGCATCAATATAATGAACATCACAAGAACAAATCAAATAAGGTTGTAAATAATAAGCACTATTTTGTGAACTATATAGGTATTTTTCAGTTAAATTAGAAGTTATTATAGGTTTTGGAATACCTTTTTCTATATTTATTTGTGTTGTTTGGTTTTCATTTTCTATTTTTTGAGTTGTAATATTTTCTTTTTTCTTTTCACTCATAAGTTTTTTTATACCATCTTTTGAAATTGGACCTTTTAGATAAGATAAAGCCCATCTTGTTTCAAATATTTTTATGCCATCTTCATTTATATTTTTAAGAATAAAGTTTCTTTTTTCTAAATTTGATATTAGATTCATAACTTCATCTTTATTTAGATTTCCTTCATTTGCACTACTTAAACCATCAATTACTTTTTCTTTATCTTGTTTTGTTTGAAGTCTTCCTATAAACCAAGTTCCAATATTTGCTAAACCTTTATAGTCTATATCAACTGGATTTTGAGTAGATAAAATAATCCCAATTCCAAAACTTCTAGCTTGTTTTAAAAGTGTTAGCATAGGTTGTTTTGATGGTGGATTTGAGTTTGGTGGAAAATATCCAAATATTTCATCCATATAAAGTAGGGCTTTTAGTGAAGTTGTTCCTTCTTGTCTTCTCATCCATGCAACCATTTGATTTAAAAGTAAAGTTACAAAAAACATTCTTTGAGAGTCATTTAGATGAGCTATTGAAAAAATCGAAACTTTTGCTTTTCCTGTTTCATCATAAAGTAGATTTGAGATATCTAAAGTTTCACCTTCAATCCAAGTTTTAAAAGATGGATTTGCAATAATATTATTTAATTTTAAAGCAAGTTTGAGTCTTTCACTTTGAGCAAAAAATGTTTCTAAATCAAAAACTCCAATTTTTGAAAAAGGAGGAGTAACAATCAATGTAATTAACTCTTCTAAAGTTAAATCTTTGTTTTCTTTAAAATAGTTCATAAAAATTGAAGAGATTAAAATAGACTCTTTTGAAGTAGTATCACTTTTTTCTTCAATCAAAGATAAGATTGATGAGACAGTCGAGTTTATCAAAGAAACTAGTAAATCATTATCTTCAATAACTTCTTTATTTGGAGCTTTAAATGATGATAAAATTGATATTTGAACTCCAGCATCACTTCCTGGTGTATAAATAGTAAAATCAGCAGAATTTTTGAATTTTTCTATTCTACTTGCATTTTGAAAATCACGTTCTAATCCATTTTTCCATAAATTTGCAGTGTTTTGTGCAAACTCTTTTACTGATAAACCATTATTTGAAGCATCTTGTTCTTCTATCCAAGGTTCAAAATCACTTCCTTGTAAAGAGGGAAATGTTAAAAGTAGGTTTGTCATATCACCTTTTGGGTCAATTATAATTGAAGGAATATTATCAATTGCTGCTTCTTCAAGCAGTGAAATTCCAAGACCAGTTTTTCCACTTCCAGTCATTCCTATAATTGCCGCATGAGTTAATAAATCTTTGTTTTTATAAACTAAAGGGACAAAATTATCATCAATTTTCTCTTTTCCGATATAAAAAAGTTTTAATTTTTCATAATCAAAAGTACTATTCATAACAAACCTTTATTATTTGATGGGCTTATTATAATATATATTTGTTAATAATAAATTTTATTTGTAAAAATTATTTTTTTGTAGTATAATTTCTCAAATAATCTAATATTAAGAAAGGAGAGCTTAATTATGGAATATGGAATGGTGTCTAAACTAAGTCAGTTTACTGACAATAAGGCTTTAGAAGTTCAAAAAGTGCAAACGTCGTCTCAGTCAGCCGAGATAAAAAATAGACAAAATTTGGAAAGCATTCAAAAAAAATCGATAGAGAAATCAAAAGAAAATTCAAATGCCAGCCAAGTACAAAATCAAAAATCAGCGACATCACAAAAGTATGAAGTTCTCTTAACAAATACTAATTTTGGATATAACGTAAACTCAAGAGATTTTTTTGTAAAAGTTGAAAGAGGAAAAGTTGAAAATCAGTATCCAACAGAGCAGATGATGAAAATTAAGGCTTACATACAAAATCAACAACAAAGTTGAGTTTAGAAAAAAAAGGTTGAAACATCTAAATTTCAACCTTTTTTTGTTTTAATTATTTATCTCTTTATCTAAATAGTATCCAGTGTAAGAGCCAGATTTTTTGTGATTTTTTGCTAAAAACTCAGGTGTTCCAATATCAACAACTTTTCCACCTTTACTTCCTCCTTCAGGTCCAATATCAATAACCCAATCAGAATTTTTGATAACATCAAGGTTATGTTCAATCACAAGTACAGAATTTCCAAGTTCAACTAAATGATGTAAAACTTTTGTCAATCTATCAACATCAGCAAAGTGAAGTCCAGTTGTAGGTTCATCTAAAACATATAAAGTATTTCCTGTATCTTTTTTACTTAATTCTTTACTTAGTTTTATTCTTTGTGCTTCACCACCTGAAAGTGTAATAGCATTTTGCCCTAAAGTGATATATCCAAGTCCAACATCACTTAAAGTTTGTAGTTTTGCATAAAGTTTAGGAACTTTTGCAAAAAATTCTAAGGCTTCATCAACACTCATATTTAAAACATCAGAGATATTTTTACCTCGATACATAATCTCTAAAGTTTGAGCATTATATCTATGACCATGACAAGCATCACATTTCACCATAATATCAGGTAAGAAGTGCATTTCAATTTTTATTTCTCCCTCACCTTGACATTTTTCACATCTTCCACCTTTTACGTTAAAAGAGAATCTTCCTATTTTATAACCTCTAAGCATTGCCTCTTTTGTTTTAGCAAATAGATCTCTAATATCATCCATAAGTCCAGTATAAGTTGCTGGATTACTTCTTGGAGTTCTTCCTATTGGACTTTGGTCAAGATAGATAACTTTATCAAGTTTTTCTAATCCCTCAATCTCAACACCATCTACTTTTTTTACCTTTTTTGCTCTATTTAAAAGCTCTTTTGCAACTGGAAGTAGAGTTTGTAAAATTAAAGATGATTTTCCACTTCCACTAACTCCTGTTATTGAAACAAGATTTTTAAGTGGAATTTGAACATCAAGATTTTTTATATTATTTATGTTTACATTTTTTATTTCTATAAACTCTTCTTGAGGTCTGTTGTGAACATAATCGATTTTTTTTGCTCCAGTTACATATTGAGCTGTTAAAGTTTTTGCTTTATTCATCTGTTTTAATGTTCCAGCAAATACAATTTCCCCTCCAAATTTACCTGCTTTTGGTCCAATATCAACAATAAAATCTGCTGCTTGAATAGTCTCTTTATCATGTTCAACAACTATTACAGTATTTCCTTTTTCTTGTAAGGCTCTTAAAGTTTTGATTAGTTTGTTTGTATCTCTTTCGTGAAGTCCAATAGATGGCTCATCAAGGACATACATAACTCCAGTTAATCCACTTCCTATTTGCGAAGCAACTCTTATTCTTTGAGCTTCTCCACCACTAATAGTTCGTGCATCTCTTCCTAAAGTTATATATCCAAGTCCTACATCATATAAAAAGTAGATTCTTTCACGAATTTCTTTTAAAATAGGTGTTGCAATCATCCTATTTTGTTCATTTAAATATGCAAAGTTTTTCTCATCTTGGAAAAATGCATGTGCATCTTCAATAGGAATGTTTAAAATATCAGGAATTGTTCTATTTGCTACAAAAACGCTCAAAGATGATGGTTTAAGACGATTTCCATTACAAGTATCACATCTCTTTTCAGTCATGTATTCACTCATCTCTTTTTCATCTTTTATCATATCGTATGCAAGTTTTATAATACCATCCCATTTTCTTGATAATTTATGTTTTTTCCAAAAGAATGTAACTTCATCAACAGTTCCATGCAAAATAGCTTTTTTTTGATGTTCTTCTAAGTCACCAAAAGGGATTTTTATATTTATATCATTTTGTTCACAAAAGGCAATCAGCATTTTAAAATAAAAGCCTTTGTTAAATCCATAGATGATTTTGATAGCTCCATCTTCGATAGTTAAATCTTCATCTATTACTTTTTTCATATCAAGTGTGTATCGAATACCTAATCCATCACACGCAGGACAAGCACCTTTTGGTGAGTTAAATGAAAATGATAAAGGTTCAAGAGGTTCAAAAGAGATTTTACAGTCAAAACAAGCCATATGTTCAGAGTAGTGGATTAATTTTTCAGTTCCAACTTCTTCAAAGTTTGCTATTTCAACTTCAAGTTCTCCAAAACTCTCTTTTAGACCTTTTTCAACATCTTGTGCAATTCTATCTTTATTTTCTTCTTTTACTGTAACTCTATCTATTACCACTTTGATTGTGTGCATTTGAGTTTTTGCTAGTTCAATATCTTCATCAAGTCTAACCATAACACCATCAATCATTGCTCTTACATAACCTTTATTTCTTAGGCTTTCTAAAAGGTCAGCAAATGTTCCTTTTTTTCTATTTACTAAAGGAGCAAGAATTACTATTTTTGATTCTTCAGGAAGTGTTAGAACTTGATTTATAACATCACTAGCACTCATTTGAGAGATAGGTTTACCACATTGATGGCAATGTTGTTTTCCAATTCTTGCAAATAAAAGTCTAAAATAGTCGTAAACTTCAGTTATTGTTCCAACTGTTGAACGAGGGTTTTTTGATGTTGTTTTTTGATCAATGGCAATTGCAGGAGTTAAACCTTCTATTCTTTCAACATCAGGTTTTCCAACCTTATCTAAAAATTGTCTTGCATAAGATGATAAAGACTCGATATATCTTCTTTGTCCTTCTGCATAAAGTGTATCAAAAGCTAGTGTTGATTTTCCACTTCCACTAAGTCCTGTAAAAACTATAAGTTGATTTTTTGGAATTTCAAGATTTATATTTTTTAAATTATTCTCTTTAGCATTAAAAATTTTTATTGTATCGTTCATATTTTGCCTTTAAAATTTTGAAGCTGATATTATAAGATAGATATATATAATTGTCTATTAATAACTATTTTAAAATCTAAAAAAACAAAATCTAAAATGTCTTAGATTTTGTATTCTTGTGTTCTAATTCGTCTTTGAATTTCTCTTTTTATAGTATTTGCAGCATATTTTTTATTTCCACCATGAATACTTGTTATTATTTGTGAGTCACATTTTTCACAAATAAAATCTGTTTTTGCAAGATCAGTATATGTTATATTACAAGAACTATCATCGTATATTAAAATTGAATCACATTTTGGACAATAACATTGTAGATCAACTATATCATCTTTTCTCCATTTCCATCTCCAAGTTGCATCATAGATAGAATCTTTTACATATTTAGTATATTCTTCTTTTTTATTATTTGTAAATAACAATAAAAATTTTATTACACTAATAAAAGCTAAGATACAGATAATTAATAACAACCATATAGGAAGTGGATATGGAGTCAATAATACATCATAAATCCAAATAGTACTAGTGTAAATTACTACAAATGAATAAACTACATATTCTTGCGTTTGAGGAATAAAGAATAAAATAACTACACTTACAATAAGTGAAAAAATTAAAATAAGGCTTGTTTTTACTTTTGAATTTTCTATTTGAGCACCTTTTTTAGGTTAAATTTTTTTGGAATTATATAGTATAGAGACTAAAATTTAGGAGAAAAAAAGTAAATTTTTTAGTGAAATTAATTTTTTAAAAAAAAGAGTAAATCATAAAATAAATAAAAATATGAACGAATATTCATAAAATGTTCAAATTTTATACAATTTTGGACTAAATTCTGAATAATTTTTTATATAATCATTTAATAATTTATAAAGTAACTAATATGTAATTTTATTAATTTAAAATAAGAAAATTCTAAGGAGTTCAAAATGGTCGCTCAAAAAGAAACGGTATTAGATGATTATGCATTTTTAGTTAGTGAAACAGATAGGAATGGTGTTATATTATTTGCAAATAGTGATTTTTGTAAAATTGCAGAATATAATATAAATGAGTTAATAGGACAACCACATAGTATTGTAAGGCATCCAGATATGCCAAAAGTTGCTTTTCAATCATTATGGGATACTGTAAAAAGTGGTAAAGTTTGGACAGGATATGTAAAAAATGCTACAAAATCTGGTGGATTTTATTGGGTTTTTGCAACAGTTTATCCTTTTGTTACTCAAAATGGAGAAAATGGTTACTTATCTTGTAGAAGAAAAGCTTCAAATCAAGAAATAGCTAAAGCTGAAGAGTTATATAAAACTTGGATGGAAGAAGAGAAAGCTTCTTAAAAAGAATTTAACTTGAAAAAGAAGAATTAAAATAATATTTATTCAAAAGTTAATTCTTCTGGCTTATGTAAATAATATCCTTGAGAATAATCAATTCCTAAATTTTTAACACATTCATAAACTTCTTTATTGTGTACATATTCTGCAACAGTTTTAATATTTAGTGCTTTTGCAAAGTTTACGATAGTTGAAACAGTAATCTGTATATTTTTATCAATAGGAATATTTTTGATTAATGAACCATCAATTTTGATAATATTAATGTTAAGTTTTGCTATATATGAAAAGTTTGAGTATCCAGTTCCAAAATCATCAATAGCTATTTTACAACCCAAACTTTTTGCATCTTTTATAAATTTATTAATTTTTTCAAAATTTTCAATTTGCTCTGATTCTACAATCTCAAAAGTGATTTGTTTTGCCGTATTTGTTTTTGCGATAGTTTCAAATATTTGATTTATAGTGTAATCATCTTCTAAATCTTCTAATGTTAAATTTAAACTAAATTCTATATTTTTATCTTTGAAATATTCACAAGCTTTTTTAACTAAAATTTTTGTCATAGATAAATAAAATTTTGCTTTTTTTGATACTTCTAAAAATGAAGAAGGAAATAAAATAGTTCCATCTTCAAGTTTTATTCTCATAAGTATTTCATATTTTATGTTATTTGTATGGTTGTTTATGATTTTCTGACCAAAAATGAGAAGATTGTCTTTGAGAAGAGCATTTTTTAAGTTTTTTACTAATTCTTTATTATTTTTTAGGCTTTTATAAATAGAGATATTTTCATCTAATATAAATATATTTTGATTATTATTTTTTGCAGTATAAATAGCAAATTCTGCTTTTGTCAATACATTGTCATTATGCTTTTCATTTATATTAGAAGATACACCAATTGTTAAAGTCAAATAAAAAGTTTCTTGATTAATATATAGAGGATTTTTACATATGTCTTCTATTAAAAAATTTGATATATTTTTTAATTTTTCTAAAGAAAAATCTTTATCTGCTAATAGAACAAAAATATCACTTGAAATTCTATAAATATTTAAATTTTTAGTTTTAAATTGTGATAATTTATCAGAAAATTTTTTTAGTAATAAATCTCCAATTTCAAATCCATAGAAATCATTTATATTTCTAAAATCATCAATATTTATGATAGCAATTTTAGGATTAATTACATTTTTCAAATCATTTAATAGTTTTTGTCTATTTGGTAAAGATGTTAATTCATCTAAAAATTGTTTTTGAATGATTTTTTCTTTTTCAAATATTTCAGTTATATCATGTCTAATTCCTATAAATTCAATAATATTATTGTCATTGTCTATAATAGGAATTATTGTAGAATCGACATAATAAGTTTTACCCTTTTTACTTTTATTTGTGATAATACCTCTAAAAACTTTTTTATTTAAAATAGTTTTCCACATCTTTCTAAAAAATTCATTTGGCATATTTGGATGTCTTAAAATATTATGATTTTTACCTATTAATTCTTCTTTTGAATAGCCAGATATTTTACAAAATTTATCATTTGCAAAAGTAATAACTCCTTTATGATTTGTTTTTGAAACAATAGAACTTTTATCTATAGCATTTTTATATTCATATAATAAAAATAGAGTCTCAAGTAATTCTTTCTTATTTATATTATTTGATTCAATAATATTTTCATAAAAATAATAATCTTTCATTTAATTTTCATTATGCCATTTATTATATAATTTTATAGCTTCTGATATTTCTTTTATATTCGCTTTTCTTCTACAAGATAAATAATTAATATCACCATTATCAGCACTTGAAGGGTAAATTGTAGCAAAAACCCAATAAAATCCACCAGATTTTGTAGTATTTTTTACATATCCTGTCCAAACTTTACCACTTTTTACAGTATCCCATAATGATTGAAAAGCTTTTTTGGGCATATCAGAGTGCCTGACTATACTATGAGGTTGTCCTATTAGTTCATCTATAGTATATTCTGATACCTTGCAAAAGTCATCATTTGCAAATTGTATTATTCCTTTTTTATCTGTTTGGCTAACTAGAAAAGCATAGTCATCTAGTATAGTCTCTTTTTCTATTTTCATTATTATTCCTATGGAAATGATTTCAATAGAAAATTGTATATAATTTGTTTTTAAAATATTCTTATAGAAATAATTTCTATAGGAATAATTATGATAAGTTTACCAGAGATAGTAACAGAAAAAGAGATTGGGGATTTTTTTGAATTGATATCAAAAAATGTTAAAAGATTGAGATTAGAAAGAAATTTGAGTCAGCTTGAAGTTGCATTATCTATTGGTCAGAAATCTTCAGGATTTTATGCAAATACTGAAAATAATGCACATGGAAAACATTTTAATTTGCTACATTTATTTAAATTATCAAAATTATTTGATGTAAAAATGGAAGAGTTTTTTAAGGAATAAATATTACTAAAACATTCTTTTTAATTAAAAGAATGTTTTATAAATTGTTATAGTTAAAACTAGAAGGTTTAGAAGTAAAACATATTTTTTATATGAAGTTGATTTTACTCTGTCTTTTACTTTGATTCCAAAATAAACTCCAATAAGTGAACCAACACCAACCATTGCTCCTTCTAAATAAAGCATATTTCCAAAAATTGAAGTTGAAATAAATCCACCAATAGATGAAAAAATTACAAAAAATAGTCCTAAAGCCGTTGCAACTTTTAAGTCATATTTTAAAAACCCAACTAAAATTGGAAGAAGTAATAAAGAACCACCAATCCCAATACTCATAGCCATAACTCCAACAAACATACCAATAAGAAGTAAAACTAAAAAGCTTTTATCATCTTGTTCGATACTTTGCGAAGCAGGGGCTTTAAATATTGTATAAACTGTATAAAGTAAAGAAGCTATAAAAAGATATTGTAAATAGATATCTGGAACAGCAGGTAAAAAGTATCCACTTACCATCCCTCCAATACTTGCTCCAACTCCTAAAATAGTCCCATCTCTTAAAAGACCTTTAGTTTTTTTTGCGTTTATGATTGAACCATAAATTGATGAGAAAACCATTTGCATAATAGATATTGCAACAGCTTCTTTCATCATAAATCCATAAACTAAAAGCATAGGAATCAAGATGCTTCCACCTCCAATTCCAAAAAAACCAGAAGTAAATCCAGTAATTAACCCTAAAATAACTAATGTATAATCCAAAATCACGCCTTTTTAGTAGAGTTTAAAGTTTCTATAAAAGAGTTGTACTCTTTTTCAAGTTTTGCATCTTTTTCACTTACATCAATCCCATCTTGTTCTTTTAGTGCTACTTCAAGAATAGAGATTCTTTCTATTAGATATTTAAACATCTCTTTATTGATATCTGGTAGCTCATTATGTGCAAGTTTGCAAATTTTTTTATCTTTTCTAATAATTCTTGCAGGAACTCCAACTGCTGTTGAGTTATCAGGGACATCAACAACAACAACAGAGTTTGCGCCAATTTTTGAGTTTTGCCCAATTGTTATATTTCCTAAGATTTTTGCGCCACTTCCAATAACTACATTTGATTTAATAGTAGGGTGTCGTTTACCTTTATCAAGACTTACTCCACCTAAAGTTACACCTTGATAAATTAAAACATCATCTTCAACAATAGTAGTAGATCCTATAACAACACCAATAGCATGGTCAATAAAAACTCTTCTTCCAATAGTTGCTGCTGGATGAATATCTGTTTTTGTACAAATAGAGCAAATACCAGTTAGCATTCTTGCTAGTTTTTTGAACCCTTTTTTATATAATCTATTTGCAATTCTATGATTTATTATTGCCCAAACTCCAGGATAATTAAAAAATATCTCAAAGTTTGAATCAAATGCAGGGTCATTTAGTTTTGGAACATTAAAATCTTCTTTTATTTGTTGCCATAAAGTTAAGTCTTTTTTATTCGTCATAATAGCTCCAAATAGTTTTCAAATAACTATTTTGATTTAAATATTTTTCTAATTCTGTGTATATTTTAGGCGCTAAATTTTTGTTTAAAATCGCCTTTATTTCATCTGTATCATAATCTATATCTTCAAGAATATCAATAATTTTTTGTGACTCTAAAATCTTTTCAAGATGAACTTCTCCATCTTTAAACACAACATTTACTTCTGTTGGATGTGAGAAAAGATTGTGTTTCATTCCTAAAGTATCTTGATATGCTCCAACATTGAAAAATCCTAAGAAATAATCCTCTTTATTTAGATTTACATCATGTAAATATAGAGGTTTTTTCATATCAAAAGGAATCTCTCCATCACTATCACAAGTAATATCCCATAATGAAGCACTTCTTGTTGGTTTTTTATCCAAATGAGTTATCGGCATGATAGGAAACTCTTGATTTATTCCCCAATAATCAGGTAATGATTGGAATAATGAAAAGTTTAATAGATATTTTTCTTGAATATTTTTATCAAATTTTTTAAGTTCTTCATAATCATCAATTTGAAGTAATGAAATAGCTTTTTTTATAATTTGATGAGTTAAAATTTCAGCATTTGATCTATCTTGTAAATCAATATAACCTAAATCAAATAGAGTTAAAAGTGATTCCATGTGGTCGATACTATCGTGCATAAACTCATAAGCTGTTTTTTTAGTCATATCTTTAAATAAATCATGTAATTCTTGAATTAAAGGAGGATTCTTATCTTTAAATTTTAAATGACTTAATTCATATTCTGCTGAAAATAGTTCAAGAACAGGAGTTATAAGTACAGTTGAAGCTGCACTTATAAATCTTCCAGATTCTGTAAATATATTTGGTTCATCAACACCTTTTTGTTTAGCAATCTCTTTTAAAGTAAAGACAACATCATTTGCAAACTCTGAAAGAGAGTAGAATCTTGTTCTTTCATACGCACTATATTCTACTGCTAATCCTCCACCAATATTTATTGATGATAGATTAATCGCTCCTAAGTTTTTAAGTTCTGCATAAATATGACCAGATTCTCTTAAAGCTTTTTTTAGTGGTTTAATAGAGTTCATAGCTGAACCAATATGAAAATGAATCATAGTTAAATAGTCAACCAAATCATTCTCTTCCATAAGTTCATAAGCTTCTAAAATTTCAGTAGAAGTTAATCCAAATTTAGAATTTATTCCTCCACTTTTTGCCCATAAACCACTTCCTCCACTATGAAGTCTTACTCTTAATCCAATATTTGGAGATTCTAGTTTTGATTCATTTAAAACTTCAATTATCATCTCTAGTTCATTTAAACCTTCAATAATAATAGTGATATTATGTCCCATACTTTTTGCAATAAAACATAAATGAATCATCTCTTTATCTTTAAATCCATTTATTGTAATTGGACTTCCTAAGTTATTGTAAGTCATAGCTATGATTAATTCAGCTTTACTTCCAGCTTCTAATCCATAATTGTATTTTTTACCAGCACTTGTAAGTGGATGAACAAAGTTTGGTAATTGATTAACTTTTAGAGGAAAAACAGCATTGAATTTTCCTTTATAATCATACTCTTTGATACTTGAATTAAATGTGGTATAAAGTGTCTTTATCTGCTTTTTTGTAATATGTGGAAATCTAAGAAGTAAAGGACCTTTAAATCCTTGTTTTCTTATTTTTTTCACAATTGAAATAATTGAAGGTTTGCAATCATGATTTATTTTTGCAACACCATCTTCAATAAAAAAGTTACCATCACTCCAGATATCTATACCATATTTACTATTCACTTAAAATTCCTCTAACTTTTTGTTTATTTGCTCTTGAGTTTTTATATTTTTTATATAAATTGTTCCACTATTAAGCTCATTTTCCCCAATTAGTGCAACAATATTTGCTCCTAGCTTTTCAGCTATTCCAAAATGTTTTCCAAAGCTTCGTGGCGCGTATTCTACTAAAGTTTTTGTTGTTTTTCTCTTTTTTATTGCAGTTTTTATTACTGTATTTAAAGATTTTTCATCAAGTGCACCAAGATAAACTATATCTTCTTCTACTTTTGGCATTTTTATTAATTCTAATAATCTTTCAATACCAATAGCAAATCCAATTCCAGCTGTTGATTTTCCACCTAAAAACTCAACTAATCTATCATATCTTCCACCACCAGCTATTGCACTTTGAGCACCAATTTCATTGCTTACAAACTCAAAAGCTGTTTTATTATAGTAGTCAAGTCCTCTTACTAAATTTGAATCAATTTCATAAGAAATATTATTAAAATCTAAAATTTCTTTTAATTTCTCAAAATCATCATTACAAGAATTACATAAATTATTTGTAATTTTTGGAGCATTTACTAATAATGATTGACATTTTTCATTTTTACAGTCTAAAACTCTGATTGGATTTGTTAAAATTCTTCTATTACAGTCTTCACAAAGTTCATCTTTAAAAGATGTTAAATGTTTTACTAGGTTCTCTTTATATGGAGGCATACACTCTTTACAACCAAGTGAGTTTAATTTTAAAATAAAACCTATACCAAAGAAGTCTAAAATCTCTTTTATCATAATAATTATATTTGCATCTTCGTAAACTGAGTCTATTCCAAATACTTCACAACCAAATTGATGAAACTCTCTTAGTCTTCCTTTTTGAGGTCTTTCATATCTGAACATAGCCCCATAATAGTACCATTTATAGTTTCCACCAGCACGGTCAAGTTTTTTTTCTACAAAGTGTCTTACAACTCCTGCTGTTCCTTCTGGTCGTAAACAAACATCATTTTCACCTTTATCGATGAATTGATACATCTCTTTATTTACGATATCGCTACTTTCTCCTACACTTCTTTTAAATAAAGCTGTCTCTTCTAAAAGTGGAGTTTCAAGATATGAAAATCCATAATTTTTAGCAATTTTTGAAGCATTCTCAATAAAATATGTAAATAAAGTGCTTTCTTCATTTACTATATCTTTCATACCTCTTAAACTTTGAATAGTTTTTGTACTCTTTTGTTCACTATTTGACATTTAAAAAATCCTCTATTGTTTTTGCTATATCTTCTATTTTTAAACTTGCATCTATAAAAATATGATTTACATTTAATTTTTTTATTGTTTCTTTCATTCTATTTTGAATATTTATTAAATAATCAATTCCTCTTAATTCTATTGAATCATTTGCTTTTTGTGAAAGTCTAAATTTAAGCTCTTCAGGTGTTAATTCAAGTAAAATTATATGTGTTGGTAAAATATTTGAAGTTGCTATTAAATTTAATTCTATTAATTTATCTATTTCAAATTGATTTGCATAAGCAAT
>Ga0265295_1000295_pt1 | contig 102725 bp, 96 predicted proteins | sample Munlansysbiofilm_FD_192503 | JGI IMG/M metagenome (GOLD analysis project Ga0265295, IMG submission 192503) | Leachate microbial communities from a municipal landfill in Southern Ontario, Canada - Methane capture system biofilm | ecosystem: Engineered > Solid waste > Landfill > Unclassified ... | reverse complement strand
ATGAGGATGAGCAGAATGCCCACCTGATGCGCCTCCATCGAGCCGACCAGCAGATACCATTTGGAGACGAAACCGGCCACCGGTGGCGCGCCGATCATCGACAGCGAGGCCACGGCAAAGGCGCCGAAGGTGAAGGGCATGGTGCGGCCGAGGCCGCTCATCTCCGAGATATATTTCTTGTGGGCCGCGATGTAGATGGCGCCGGCGCAGAAGAACAGGGTGATCTTGGAGAAGGCGTGGTTGACGATGTGGATCAGGCCACCCTCGATGGCGTGCGGGGTCAGAAGCGCCACGCCCAGGATGATGTAAGAGAGCTGACTCACCGTGGAATAGGCCAGCCGAGCCTTGAGATTGTCCTTCGACAGGGCGATCATCGAGGCGACGATGATGGTGAAGCCGACGAAATAGGCGGTGGGGATGCCCAGGTTGAGCCGGTCCATGGTGTCGACGCCGAAGACATAGAGCATGGTGCGGGTGGTGCAGAACACGCCGACCTTGACCACGGCCACCGCATGCAGCAGGGCCGAGACCGGCGTCGGGGCCACCATGGCGCCGGGGAGCCAGTGGTGGAACGGCATGACACCGTTTTTGGCGAAACCGAAGATGCAGAAGATATACAGCATGGTCACCATCCAGCCGGCGGCCGAGGTGGGGATGATGCCAGTGCTGATGTTATGCGGGAAATCCAGGGTGCCGGCCAGGACATAGATGAGGATCAGAGCCGGCAGGAGGAAGAACTTGGCGGTGGTGGTCAGGTAGACGATGTACTTGCGCGCCCCTTCGTAGGATTCCTCATCCTGGTGATGGGCGACCAGCGGATAGGTGCAGACCGAGACGATCTCGTAGAAAAGATAGAGGGTCAGGAGGTTGTCGGAAAAAGCCACGCCGATGGCCCCGAAGATGGCCAGGGCGAAACAGGCGTTGAACCTGGTCTGGCAGGGTTCGTCGTGGGCCCGCATGTAGCCCATGGAGTAGAACACGGCAATCACCCACAACGACGAGGCGACCAGGGCGAAGATCATGGAAAAGCCGTCGGCGCGCAGGGTGATCGACAGTCCCGGCAGGAGCTGGAAGATGGGGTAGACCAGGGTCTTGCCGGCCTTGAGGGCCGGGACGAAGGAGAGGACCATGCACAACAGCAGTACCGAGGCGCTGGCGGAGACGAACTCGCGCAGGTTCGGGTTGCGCTTCAGGGTCATGACCACCAAGCTGCCGAAGAGCGGGATGATCACCGCCAGCAGCAGGTTGGCGTTCTCGACGATGTCGGTGGTGGAGGCAACGATATCCATGGGCATTCTCTCCGCTTACCCTTGCAGATCGACCATGTCGTCGGTCTCGATGGATTTGTAGTTCCGGTAGACCGCGATCATGATGCTGACGGCGATGGCCGCCTCGGCCGCGGCGATGGCCATGATGAACAGGGTGAAGACCTGCCCGACCGCCGGATCGGGGGCCAGGAAACGGTTGAAGGCCATGAAGTTGGTCGAGGCCGCGGCCAGGATGAACTCCGAGGAGATCAGCATGCCGATCACCGTGCGCCGAACCACCATGCCATAGACCCCGAAGGCGAACAGCAGGGCGCCGAGCACCAGGTAGGTCGGCAGGCAGTTGTAGAGATTGAGCAGTTGCATCGGTTAGTTTCTCCCCCTCTGCGCCAGCACCAGGGCGCCGATGATGGCCAGGAGCAGGACGACGGAAATGAGTTCGAAGACAAAGCCGTGGGTGGTCAGGAGCGACATCCCCACCGCCTTGATGTCAAAGGTGCCCTGCCGGGGAAAGACCTGCCACTCGGTTTTCAGCCCGAGCACGGTCAGGGCGGCGAAGATCAGGGCAGCGACGCTGAAGGCCAGCGGACCGGCCAGGGTGGCGCGGTGCCGCATGCCCGCCGTCTGCTGCTCCTCCGGTGTGGCCATCATGATGCCGAAGGCGATCAGGATGGAGACCGCGCCGACGTAGATGAGCATCTGCATCATGGCGAGGAAGGGGCTGAGCAGGAAATAGTAGACGCCGGCCAGGCCGGTGAAGCAGACGGCCAGGCCGGAGACGGCGCGGACCAGCCGCCGGGCGCTGACCGCGATCATCGCGCCCGCCACCACCAGGGCCACGGTGAGCAGGAACACCACCCCGACCATGCCCTCGGCGGAAAACAGGGCCGGGGCGCCCGCCGGCTGACAGACTAGCGTTTGCATCTGTTCTGCTCCTCCAGCCGTTTCATGAGATCCATGGTGAAGTCATTCTTGTCGAAGCTCGCCAAGTTGTAGTCCCTGGAAAAGCGCAGGGCGTTGAAGTTGCAGCTCTCCACGCAGGAGCCGCACAGGCTGCACTTGGTGAAATCGAGGATGTAGCGGGTCAGGACCTTGCCCTTGCCGCTCTCGTTCTTCTTGCCGTCCAGGCTGATGCACACCGAAGGACAGGCGCGCTGGCACATGCCGCAGACCACGCAGTTGGGCTCGCCGGTCTCCTCGTTGCCGATCAGTTCGATGTGCCCCCGAAAGAGCGGCGTCATCGTCGGCACTTCCCAGGGATACTGCTCGGTCACCACCGGCCGGAAAAACTCGCGGGCGGTGATGGCCAGGCCGGTCACCAGACTTTTGCCGCCGGTGACGATATCGCTCAAATACCCGCTCATACTCAGAACACCTTGATGAGGGCTGCCGTTACCAGGAGATTAACCAGGGAAAACGGAATCAGTATTTTCCAGGAAAGATTGAGAAGCCGGTAGATCTGGGTGCGCGGGTAGGTCCAGCGGATCCAGATGAAGGTGAAGATGAGGATGTAGATCTTGAGCACGAACCACCAGACGCCGGGAGTCTTGCCGAAGGGGCAGTCCCAGCCGCCGAGGAAGAGGGTCGCGGTCAGGCAGGCGCCGACCACGATGTTCAGGTACTCGCCCATCATGAACAGGCCGAAGCCCATGGAACTGTATTCGGTCATGAACCCGGCCACCAGCTCGCTCTCCGCCTCGGCCATGTCGAAGGGGGCGCGGTTGGTCTCGGCCACCGAGCAGATGAAGAAGATGATGAACGAGATCCACATGGTGAGGAAATGGCCGTTCTCCAGGCGGAAGATGTTCCAGTGCCAGAAGCCGCCCTGCTGGTCGATGGCGATCTCGCGCAGGTTCATCGATCCGGAGATCAGCACCACGGTGATCACCGTGAGCAGCATCGGAATCTCGTAGGCCAGATTCTGGGAGACCGAGCGGGCCGCGGAGATAATGGCGTACTTGTTGCCCGAGGCCCAGCCGCCGAGCAGGATGGCGATCATGCCGATCGAGGCCAGGGCGAAGAGGAGCAGCACCGAGAGTTCCATGGCCCGGGCGCCGATGTTTTCCGAAAACGGAATGACCACCATGGAGGTGATGGCCGGAATCATGGCCAGCACCGGCGCCACCCGGAAAATGATGCCGTCCACGCCCTGGGGCACCAGCAACTGCTTGCTCATCAACTTGAGGCCATCGGCCAGGGGCTGGAGTAGGCCGGCGAAGCCGGCCTCGCAGGGCCCGATGCGCCGCTGGATGCGGGCCGCGCCCTTGCGCTCGCACCAGCCGAGCCAGGCGGCGTTGACACCGGCAAAGGCCATGATCCCCACCAGATAGAGCAGGGCATGCCATATACTTGTTTCCATCGTCTCCTCTCCCGGTCAGCGGTCGATTTCGGGGATGACCAGATCCAGACTGCCCATGAACGCCAGGGCATCCGCCAGCAGCATGCCTTCGGCCACCTCGCCGAACAGGCTCAGGTTGGAAAAGGTCGGCGACCGCAGCTTGAGCTTGTAGGGGTTCTTGTCGCCATTGCAGACCAGCCGGTGGCCGAGCGAGCCCCGGGCGGTTTCCACGGCTGAGTAATAATAGCCGGCCTCGGGCTTGAGCACCTTGGGCGCCTTGCCCATCACCGGGCCGCCGGGCAGTTTGTCCAGGGCCTGCTCGATAATCCGCATCGACTGTTCCATTTCGTGCATGCGCACCATGTAGCGGGCCATGGAATCACCCTCGGTGAAGACCGGCACGTCGAAATCGAACTCCGGGTAGACCGAATAGGGCTCGTTCTTGCGGATGTCGTAGTCGATGCCGGAGCCGCGGGCCACCGGGCCGGTGGCGCCGTAACGGCGGCACTGCTCGGCGGTGACGAAGCCGATGTCCTTGATCCGCTTGATCAGGATGATGTTGTGGGTCACCAGATCGTGATAGAGGCGGGGCATACGGCCGCGGAGGCGCTTGATAAAATCGCGGGTGCCGGCGATGAACTCGTCGTCGATATCGTTGTAGACGCCGCCAAAGCGCAGGTAGCAGTAGGTCAGGCGGGAGCCGGTGACGCGTTCCAGCAGATCGATGATCTTTTCGCGGTCGTCAAAGGCGTAGAGCAGGGGGGTGAAGCCGCCCAGATCGAGCAGGAAGGCCGCCCACCAGAGCAAATGGCTGGCGATGCGGTTGAGTTCGACAGTGATGACCCGGATGTACTCGGCCCGCTCGGGCACCTCGATACCGGCCGCCCTCTCCACCACCAAGGCCCAACCGTGGTTGAAGGCCAGGGCGTGCAGATAGTCCATGCGGGCGGTATTGGGCATGAACTGGGCAAAGGTCCCGTTCTCTGCCATTTTTTCATGCATGCGGTGGATGTAGCCCAGCACCGGTTCGGCCTTGACGATGTATTCGCCGTCCATGGTGAGCTTGACCCGGAGGACGCCGTGGGTGGCGGGGTGCTGCGGCCCGAGGTTGAGGACAAAGGTTTCATCATGCCGCAGATGAACGGGTACGGTCATGGCATATAGTCCTTGCGAAGGGGGTGGAAATCGGCATCTTCCGGCAGGAGAATGCGGATCAGGTTGGGATGATCCTGGAAACGGATGCCATAGAAATCGAAGGTCTCGCGCTCGTGCCAGTCGGCGGCCGGGAAGACGCCGGATATGGTCGGCACCGCCGGCTCGTTGCGGTCGACCAGGGCGCGGACCGTCACCCGACAGTGCTCGCCGCCCAGGCGGTTGTAATCGTAGATGACCTCGAATTGTCCCTTGTCCAGCCAGTCGACTCCGGAGATGGCCTCCAGGAAATACCCATCCTGGTCCAGCACGCGCGCCACCGCCACCACCTGGTCGGGACGGCAGAGGACATCGAGATGGCTGCCATGCCTGGCCGCATCGGTGACCACCACCCCGGCCTGCCTCGGCGGCGCCTCCTGGTCGCCCTCCCCTGCCGGTGCGGCGGGAAGAGCCGGCTCCGGGAAGAGTTCGGCCAAGGCCGCCTGCGTTTGTTCCACTAGGCCCATTGCGTGCGTCCCCCCTCTCTCAGCCCGGCTGGACCCGAGGCCAGCGGCGTTTGCCGGTGATCTTTTCCTCAAGCATCATGATACCCTCGAGCAAAGCTTCGGGGCGCGGCGGGCAGCCGGGGATGTAGACATCCACCGGGAACAGCTTGTCCGCGCCCTCGACCACGTTATAGTTTTCCTTGACCTTGAACGGACCGCCGCAAATGGCGCAGTTGCCCATGGCGATGACCCATTTGGGCTCGGGCATCTGGTCGTACAGGGTCTTGACCGCCAGTTCCAGCTTCTTGTTGATGGTCCCGGCCACGATCATGACATCGGACTGCCGGGGCGAGGGCCGGAAGACCTCGGCGCCGAAGCGGGAGATGTCGAAGCGGGAACCGCCGGTACACATCATCTCGATGGCGCAGCAGGCCAGCCCGAAGGTCATGGGCCACAACGAATTGGCCCGGCCGAGGTTGAGCAGTTTATCGAGCTGGGCGAACTGCACTATTGATGCAGGTACGTTTTCTTCTCCCACGTGAACACTCCTTTACGCCAGGCATAGACGATGGCTAATGAAAGTATGGCGACGAACAGCAAAATCTCGTAAAAGTCCCGGAGGCCCAATTCCGGGCTGTTGTAGGCCACGGCCACCGGGAACAGGAAGAGGACGTCGACGTCGAAGGCAAGAAAAATCAGGGCGTAGAGATAATAGATGATACCGAACCGGATCCAGGCGCTGCCGATGGGCTCCATGCCGCACTCGATCAACTGGTCGGTCCGGCCGGCGGTTTGCCGGGTGTGGGAGGAAGGGCTGAGCAGCTTGACGATGATGATCGGTCCAAACCCGAACAACAGGGCGCCGATCAAAAAGATGGTGACATATATGATATTCGTGAGAACAACCTGATCCATCCTCTTCTCCCCAGGCAACGGCCACCGAGTGGCATCAATCATACTGATGCGTTTTATCAGCACATTTTATCCAAGCTACTGAAAAGCACCTTTGATGTCAAGGACAATTCCGGCAATCGATTCGGAAAAATATGCGCGGTTTCCCAGGCCGGAGCGCCCATCCCTTCGGGAAATAATGCCCCCTGATTTCGAAAATTGATTGACCTATTTCCCGAAAGTGTTAGTTTGGGCTTCAATTTCAATCATGTATATATTCAGCAAAGCTGATACTGGCGTTTTTTCATGGCCATTACGTTTAGACAACTTGAAATTTTCATCGCGGTCGCCGAAACCCAGCAGGTGACCAGAGCCAGCAAGAAACTGCTGCTGACCCAGTCGGCGGTGAGCATGGCCCTGGGCGAACTGGAAAATCAATTGGGCGGGCCGCTCTTCGACCGGCACGGCCGGAGCCTGCTCCTCAACGACCGGGGCCGCTACCTGCTGCCGCTGTCCAAGAACATCCTCCACCAGGTGGCCAACATCGAGACCATCCTCACCGAGCAGCAGGGTGCGGTGGCGGGCGTTCTCGAGATCGTTGCCAGTTCGACCATCGGCAACTATGTCCTTCCCTATCTCATCGGCGCCTTCATGCGGCTCCACCCCGAAGCCCACATCAACATGCTGGTGGTCAACACCATGACCGCCGAAAAGCTGGTGGCCAGCGGCCAGGCCGACCTGGGATTCGTCGAGGGCGACATCAACGTCGATTCGCTGGTGGCCACCTCCTGGTTCGCCGACGAACTCGGCATCATCGTCAGTTCCACCCACAAGTTGGCCGAACGCGAGACATTCCAGATTCCGGACGATCTCAAGGAAACCAGTTGGGTCATGCGCGAGGAAGGATCGGGCACCGCCGAAATTTTCACCAAAAAGCTGGGCCGATATACATCTCTGCTCAAGGTGGTGACCAAGACCGGCCACACCGAGGCGATCAAGAAAGCGGTCGAATCGGGAGTCGGCGCGGCCTGTCTGTCCATGCTGACCGTTTGTCGGGAGGCGGAGGAAGGCTGGTTGAAGATCCTGCCCATCGAAGGCATGGACATGAGCCGCCAGCTCTGGATCATCCAGCACAAGGACAAGATCATCACCCGCCTCATGGCCGAATTTCTGAAGTTCTGCGAAATGGTGGCGGAAAACCACCTCGGTCGGGAATGTCTTTCCTCCCCCTGGAAGTTGCAGTCGCTCCTGATGAAAAGCAGACTCAACCAGGAAAATGGCAACGGCGCGCTCGCCGGGGCAGGAAAGTAGGCAGACCATTTAACCGGTTAAGACGGGAAAAACAACACAACCGGGCAGGGCGGCGACACGCTCTGTCCGGTTGTGTTGTTTCTGGCGCCAGAAGTTGTCGTGGCGGCGATGATTATCGCAAGGCGGCCAGGGCCTGTTTGATCCGCGCCATGCCTTGCTTGATGGTATCGAGCGAGGTGGCGAAGGAAAACCGGATGAAGTCGTCAGCGCCAAAAGCGGCTCCGGGCACGGAGGCCACCTGGGCCTCGCTGAGGAAGTAGTCGGCCAGAGCGACGGAGCCGTCGATCACCCTGCCGTTGAACGTTTTGCCGTAATAGGCGGAAAAATTGGGGAACACGTAAAAGGCCCCCATCGGCGCCACGCAGCTCACCCCGGCAATGGCTTCCAGGGCGTCGACAAAATAGGCCCGCCGGGGCAGGAAGGCCTCGCGCATCTGCCGGGGAAAATCCTGCGGCCCGGTCAGGGCGGCCAGCGCCGCATATTGGGAGGGGGCCGCCGGGTTGGAAGTGGACTGGCTCTGGATTTTATTCATGGCCCTGATCACCTCCCGCGGACCGGCGGAATAGCCGATGCGCCAGCCGGTCATGGCAAAGGACTTGGACACCCCGTTGGACAGCACCGTCTGCCCCTGCAAGCGCGGATCGGCATGGAGGATGTGCGGCACCCTGCCCTCGCCATAGAAAAGTTCCTCGTACATGTCGTCGGTGATCACCAGCCAGCCGCCGGCAAGCGCCATCCTGGCCACCTCGGCCAAGGCTGCCAGCGAATAGACCGCGCCGGTCGGATTGGACGGACTGTTGAGGACGATGGCTTTGGTCTTGTCGGTGATGTATCGGGCCACCACGTCCGGATCGATGTCGAACCGCCGCTCCTGCCGCAGGGGGACGATCACCGGGGTGCCGCCGGCCAACTGCACCATGGGCGGGTAGGAAACCCAATACGGCGCGAAAATGAGGACTTCATCCCCCGGATTGAGGATGGCCTGAAAGATATTGTACAGTCCGTGCTTGCCGCCGCAGCTGATCTGAACATCGTCCGGCTGGTAGTCCCAGCCCTGCTCTTCCTTCAGCTTGGTGCAGACCGCCTGCCGCAGTTCGAGAATGCCCGCGGCCGGAGTGTACCGGGTACGCCCCTCCTCAATGGCTCTCTTGCCGGCTTCGCAGACATGGGCAGGCGTGGACAGGTCGGGTTCGCCCACGCTGAAATTGAGAATATCCGCACCTGCGGCCCTGAGGGCCTTTGCCTTGGCATTGACCGCCAGCGTCGGCGAAGGCGCCACATTCAGCACGCGATCCGCAAGCACAAATCTTTCAGAAAACATCTTCGACTCCTTCCTCGTATCCTTATCAAAAGACAAAAAACAGTGCGCTGTAACGCTTTCGTTCGATTTTCACAAGTGCAAACAGGGCGCGCGGCGAACATTTTTTTACGACCGCCGCTCACGGCTCCTTGAATACCGGGCAGGGGCGTCGCCGGTCATAATCGCGGTACACCGGATCATCGGCCGCGCTGTGGCAATCCAGGCAGAGACCGATGCGGAGGATGCGCCGCAACTCCTCGCCGTTGAACGGTCGCAAATTCGACCGGGAACCGTGTTGCAGCGGCGTGCCGTCGATGGTCACGAAGGTGTCGAATCCCGGCGTTTGCCCCTGTTCGCCCGCCACGCCCCGGTCCACCGGGAAAAACCGCCATTGCCCGTCCTGGAGCGCCACCGTGCCCTCTCCCAGCCCGACGGTCTTCGGTTCGGCATGGCAGTCCTTGCAGGAACGTCCCTTGGCCTGGATCGTGTGCGGATTGATTGCGGCCATGGTGAACCGGTTGAAGCCGCCCTCGGCCTTGCCCTGTTCGTCGATCAGCGTCACCAGGTCCTGACAGCCGGGCGTCACCACCACCACCTCGTCCCCCCACACCGCCAGCATCGGTTTTTCGTAGCGGATATAGGAGCGTCCCTCTTCCCACCAACCCGGCGTTTCCTTGAGGGTCAGCTTGTCGAGATGGGTTTCCCGCTTGTCCCGCTTGACATGGCAGCCGTAACACTGCGGCACCCAGGTGGAATGGCAGGCCGCGCAGGTCAGGCGCTGGTGGCCGGGAGCCAGACAGGCCTCCGTGTCCGGCGGCCGCAGGGGATGCCGCTTGCCGTCGCTCTTGCCGGTCAGCACGAGCTGTCCCTGGTGTTCGCCGACATTGGTCAACGATTTCCCCCTGCGGGACAGGCCCGGTTTGGCGTCATGGCAGCTCCGGCAGGTGATTTCCACCTGCTCCTCGTAGTGGGCATACCGGGTGCCGTCACCCATGATCTCGTCGCGGATGTGGCAGTCGATGCAGGTCATGCCCTTGGTGTGGTGAATATCTTCGGCGATCTTGAGATAGAAGCGGTCACCAGGTAGCCGTTGCAAGGAATGCTGTCCCTGCTCGTAGGGGGTCCCGTACCCTTCCGACTCGTATACTCCGACGTACGACAGCCCGAGGCGGCCGGAACGGTTATGGCAGCGGATGCAGTTCTCCTCGGGCACCTGCTTGACCACCAGGGGATGCGGCCGGTTTTTGTCGGCCTCCTCCTGAGCGGCCTGCGAAAGCTCCAAAGTGACCGTGTTGCGCGGCGTGCCCGGCGGCAGAATATAGTGGCAGGCAGAGCAGCCGCCGCCCTTTTCGTTGAAGAAGGCCGGAGCGCCGGGCAGGTCGCCCTTCTGTTTCCACAGGTGGCAGGTGGCGCAGAGCTTGCGGAAATAATCGAGCGCCAGCGAGGTTTCGCCGCTGGTCAGCAGGTGTTCGACCGTGATGTCGGCGTGCTGGTCGTCCCGCTCGCCCCAATAGTAGAGCAAGGTGGCCAGGATGCCGCGGTTGGTGGCCATCAGGGAATTCTTCACCTTGTGAATGTCCGCCGGATGACACCCCTCGACGCCGCAGGTCTTGGCCGCCCAGCGCAGATCACCGGGATTGAGGACCATGCCCTTGTGCGCCTTGTCCTTGTCAATGGCCAAGGGATCGCCCAGATGGCACGGCGAACAGCCGACTACCTGATTGTCATGGGCGCCGTCCAACTTCTCCTTGGTGTGGCAACTCAGGCACATCTCCACCATACCCGCCGTGGTGACGGCCAGTTGCTCGGGACGCTTGGTGGTCTGCTCACGGAAAACGAGGTAGCCGATCAGCAGGATACTGACCGGGAGGAAAATGAGGAGAGAGATGAGACTGCGGGGCGGCCGGGCCATGACACGTGCTGATTGCTTCGGATAGAGTTGCTTTCAACCAGGCGGGTCAGGCCAGGATAACGAAAAAAAAGAACGCCGTCAAAAGAACTTTCGCGACACAAGCCGGCAGACCGGGACCCCGCTCATTCGACGAATCCCTGGACTACGGGATAGCGGCGCCCCGGTCCGAACGCCTTGCTGGTGACCTTGATACCGAGCGGCGCCTGCTTGCGTTTGTACTCGTTGAGCTTGATCCGGCGGACGATATCCCGCACCATGCGGGCGTCCACGCCGCCGGCGACGATTTCCTCGATACGCTTGTGCTCCTCGAGATAGGCGTGGAGCACGGCATCGAGCACGTCGTAGGGTGGCAGATCGTCCTGATCGAACTGGTTCGGCTTGAGTTCGGCGGTCGGCGGCCGGACGATGATCCGCTCCGGGATGATTTCCCGCTCGCGGTTGATCAGTCGGGCCAGGGCATAGACCATGCCCTTGGGCACGTCCGCGATCACGGCCAGGCCGCCGCTCATGTCGCCGTACAGGGTGCAGTAGCCGACCGCCATCTCCGACTTGTTGCCGGTGGACAGTAACAAGCGGTTGAATTTATTGGAGAGCGCCATGAGCAGGTTGCCCCTGATCCGCGCCTGGATATTCTGCTCCGTGGTGTCTTCCGCCAGCCCGGCAAAGTAGGGGTCCAGGGCCGCCCGATAGGCGTCCATGGCGGCGGCGATGCCGATGACCTCGAAGTCGCAGCCGAGGTTTTCGGCCAGTTGCCGGGCGTCGTCGACGGATTGCTGCGCCGTGTACGGGGAAGGCATGGCCACGCAGAGCACGTTCTCCGGCCCCAGGGCCCTGCAGCCGATCACCGCGGTGACCGCCGAATCGATGCCGCCGGACAGGCCGAGCACCGCCTTGGCATGGCCGGTCTTGTGCAGGTAATCGCGCACCCCGAGCACCAGCGCCGCCTCGACATCGGCGATACTGTCCTGCAACTGCTCCCCGCCCGTTTCATACCACTCCTCGCTGTCGACAACCAGCATGTCCTCGGCGAAACCGGTCGCGACCTTGCACAGGGTGCCGGCCGGCGTCATCACCATGGAATGGCCGTCGAAGATCAGGCCGTCCTGGCCGCCGACCTGATTGGCATAGAGCAGGGGGAGATTGTTCTGCCGGCAGACCCGGCCAAAGACCTGCTGGCGTGTCTCCAGCTTGCCGTGATAGTAGGGCGAGGCGGAAATGTTGATCAGACAGTCGGGCATCACCGGTCCCACGGCCAGGCCTGCCAGGGGATTGGCGCGGTAGGCCTCGCTGCTCCACCAGATGTCCTCGCAGATGGTCAGGCCGCAGTGCAGCCCCTGGAAGGGAAACACCGTGGAGGCGTCGCCGGGCTCGAAATACCGGGTTTCGTCGAAAACGTCGTAGGTGGGCAGCAACTGCTTGCGCGCCCGGCAGACGATCCTGTCGCGCTCGATGACACAGGCGGCGTTGTACAGCGGTTTCCCCGGTCCCTGTCGCCGCTCCAGCGCCCCGACGATGCAGGTGATGCCGTCCAGCCCCCTGATCAGGTCCGCGAGGGCGCGGTCATGGGCTTCGAGGAAGGCGGAGCGCTCCAGCAGGTCCTGGGGCGGATACCCGCACAGGGTCAGTTCGGGAAAAACCGCCAAGGCGCAGCCGGCCTGTTTCGCCTGCTCGATCCAGGCGACGACGTGCCGGAGATTGCGCTCAAAGGCGCCGATAATCGGGTTCGTCTGTACAAGGGCTATCTTCACGATACGTTCAACCGGCGGGAAGGATTCGGCGTACTGTTTGCCGGGGGGCACGCGCCGGACAAGGGCACCGCCCCGGTGAACCGGCGATGGAGCAAACAACAGGGAGAACGGAGAAAAAGGAACAAAACGGGCCGTATTGTTGGCAAAAAAAACCCGGCAGAGGTCTCCCGCCGGGCAAAAACAACCGGTTTGAATTACTGCTTGGTGACGTTGGCGGCCGCCGGCCCCTTGGGCCCGTCAACGATTTCAAACTGGACCTTGTCCCCTTCATTGAGTGTTTTGAAGCCCGATCCCGCGATCGCAGAGTAATGGACAAAAACATCCTTCCCTGATTCCTGCTCGATGAAACCGAACCCCTTCGACTCGTTAAACCATTTGACCGTTCCTTTCAGCATTATTTCCTCTTGCTCCTTGTCGTGAACTGAATGTTCCATCCATGCGATATTACAGGTTGTCTCCACCAAGAACAGTCCATGGAAAATCTAACCTGCGAACAGAGCGCACGTTCTACTCCTGGCCGCGAACATACCATTAATTGCGTCAAAAACAAGGAAATTGATGGCGTTTCGCCCGTTCAGCACGCTTTTCTCACCCGCCCGCGGCGACGGCATACCTCCGGGAAAGGCCGGCCGCCGGATGAACGGATGAGCAGCGCCCTTGCGGCCAAGCGATTACCGTCCGCGCTGGTAGCGCTGCACGGCCCGGTTGTGATCGGCCAGGTTGGTGGAAAAGACGTGGGTGCCGTCGTTTTTCGAAACGAAATAGAGGGCGTCGGATTCGGCCGGCTGCAGGACCGCCTCCAGGGCGGCGCGCCCCGGACTGCAGATGGGACCGGCAGGCAGGCCGGGGATGACGTAGGTGTTGTACGGCGTCTCCCTCTGCAGATCCGCCCTGGTCAGGTTGCCGTTGAAATCGGCGATGCCGTAGATCACGGTCGGATCGGACTGCAGGCGCATCTTCCTGGCCAGCCGGTTGTAGAACACCCTGGCGATGAGCGGCCGCTCGGTCGCCACGCCGGTTTCCTTCTCCACCACCGAGGCCAGGGTCAGGAGCTGATGGCGGTTCAATCCGTTCGATTCCGGCACGCGCAGGGTCTGCCACACCTGCTGGAAACGGTCCACCATCATCCGGATCACCGTTGCCTCGTCGGCCTCGTTGCGCACCAGGGTATAGGTTTCGGGAAAAAGATAGCCTTCCAGGCTGCCGGCCTCGATCCCCAGTTGGCGGATGAAGGCGGCGTCCCCGACCAAGACGAGAAAACGATCCCGCTTGACCCAGCCGTCCTGCGCGAAAATGGCGGCGATCTGGGTTGCGGTCAAGCCTTCCGGGACGGTGACGTGATGCCGGAGAGTGCGGCCCGAGGCCAGCAATTCCAGGACCTCGGGCGGCGTCAGGCCGAGGGGGATGCTCTATTCCCCGGCCTTGAGCCGGGTCCTCAGGCCGGAGAAAGACACCAGGGCGAGATAGCGGATATCGTTGCCCAGAATGCCCTGAGCCGCCAGTTGGGCGCCGATGCCCCGCACGCCGGCCCCCCTGGGGATGGTGACGACGACCTCGCCCTGTCCCGGAGCGGGGGTGGTCAGATACGACCGGTACCACAGCCCGGCCCCGCCGAGGAAAACGGCGGCGAACACGGTCAGAACGAGCAGAAGGCGGCGCATGGCAGGACAAACGGGAAGAAGAAAGAGCGGGGAGGCGAAGCGAAGGGAGCGTGCTGCCGGACGGCCACGGCATCACCCTGCCGTCCGGCCTGCTTCGCCTATTTCTCCGCTTTGACGCTCTGTTTGACGGGCTCTTTGTGTTTGGGGATCTTGCCCAGGGTCAACTCGATGACCTCATCCATGTGTTTGACCGGGAAAAAGGTGATCTTCTTGCGCAGCTCTTCCGGAATCTCGACCAGATCCTTCTGGTTTTCCTCGGGGATGATCACCTTGGTGATGTCGGCGCGCAGGGCGGCCAGGGCCTTGTCCTTGAGCCCGCCGATGGGCAGGACCCGGCCGCGGAGGGTCACCTCGCCGGTCATGGCGATGCCGCGCTTGACCGCCTTGCCGCTGATGGCGGAGAACAGGGCCGTGGTCATGGTGATGCCCGCCGAGGGTCCGTCCTTGGGAATGGCCCCGGCCGGAACATGGATGTGGATGTCGACCGTATCGAAATACTCGGGTTCCACCCCGAGCACCTTGTTGCGGCTGCGGCAATAGCTGAGCGCGGCCTGGGCCGATTCCTTCATCACCTCGCCCAACTGGCCGGTCAGCAGCAGCTTGCCCTTGCCGGGCAGCACCGAGGTCTCGATGTGCAGCAGTTCGCCGCCCACCTCGGTCCAGGCCAGGCCGATCACCAGACCGGGCTGGCCGCTGGTGTCGAGATCCTCTTCCGGCATGTACTTCGGCGGCCCCAGGTATTTCTCGATGGTCTTGTCGGAGACCACATACGGTCCCCGGCCACCCTCGGCCACCTTGCGGGCGATCTTGCGGCAGACCTTGCCCAGGGCGCGCTCCAGGTTCCGCACCCCGGCCTCGTGGGTGTATTTGCTGACGATGGTTTCCAGGGTGGCGTCGTCGAGCTTGAGCTGACCGGGCTTGATGCCGCTTTCCTTGATCTGCCGGGGCAGCAGGAATTTGTTGGCGATCACCGTCTTCTCCTCCAAGGTGTAGCCGGAGAGCTGGATCACCTCCATGCGGTCGAGCAGGGGGCCGGGAATGGTGTCGGTGCGGTTGGCCGTGGTGATGAACATGACCTTGGAAAGATCGAAGGGCAGGTTCATGTAGTGATCGGAAAAGGTATTGTTCTGCTCTGGATCGAGCACTTCCAGCAGGGCCGAGGAGGGATCGCCCCGGTAATCGTCGCCGATCTTGTCGATCTCGTCCATCATGAACACCGGATTGTTGGTGCCCACGCTCTTGAGCCCCTGAAGAATCCGGCCCGGCATGGCGCCGATGTAGGTGCGGCGATGGCCGCGGATTTCGGCCTCGTCGCGCATGCCGCCCAGGGACAGCCGGTAGAACTTGCGGCCCATGGCCTTGGCGATGGCCTGGCCGAGCGAGGTCTTACCCACGCCGGGAGGGCCGGAGAAGCAGATGATCGGCCCCTTGGTGTCGGCGTTGAGCTTGCGCACCGCCAGGTATTCGAGGATGCGTTCCTTGATCCGGTCTAGGCCGTAATGGTCCTCGTCGAGGACCTCGGCCGCCACCTTGAGATCGAGCACGTCGGTGGAGGACTGCCGCCACGGCAGGTCGAGAAACCAGTCGAGATAGGTGCGGACGATGGTCGCCTCCGAGGCGTCGGGATGCATCATCTCCAGCCGCCGCAACTGCTTGCGCGCCTCCTTCTTGGCGTACTTCGGCATCTTCTTCTTGCGCAGCTGCTTGCGCAGGTCCTCGATCTCCTGGGAATAGCCGTCCTCGTCGCCCAACTCCCGCTTCAGGGCCTGGATCTGCTCGCGGAGGAAATATTCCCGCTGGCTGCGCGACATCTCCTCCTTGGCGTCGGACTGGATCTTGGCCTGGACCGTGGACACCTCCAACTCCTTGTGGAGCAGGTCGGCCACCAGGCGCAACCGCTCGGTCGGGTCGTTGGTTTCCAGGATCTTCTGCGACTCCGAGATCTTCAGGCGCAGGTTGGAGCCCACCAGATCGGCCAGCCGTCCCGGCTCCTCGATGTTGTTGATGATCATCATCAGGTCCGAGGAGAGGAGGCCGCGCAGCGACATGATCTTCTCGGTGTGCTCGCGGACGGTGCGCATCAGGGCCTCGGTCTCGACCGTGACCTCCGGCGTCTCCGGCTCTTCGATCAGATCGATCGCCACCCGGTAAAACGGTTTCTTTTGCAGAAAAGAGCGGATTTTCGCCTTGGAGAGGGCTTGCACCAGCACCTTGAGCCGGCCGTCGGGCAACTTGAGGGTCCGCATGATCATGGACACCATGCCCACCTCATAGAGATCCTTTTCATCGGGATCGTCCTTGGTCGGGTCCTTCTGGGTCACCAGCATCAGGAGCTTGTTGTTGTTCAGGCCGTCGTTGACCGCCTCGATCGAGCCGGGCCGGCCGACAAACAGCGGGATGATCATGTAGTTGAAGACAACGACATCCCGGACAGCCATCATGGGCAGAGATTCGGGAATCTCCAGATCCTGAGTCTGCTCGCCGAAATCCCCCATGCTGGTCGATAATGAATCGTCAAATTCCACCTTTTCCCTCCTTAAAACCGCCTGATGCGGTGACGCGTCCGCTGAATTGTCCCACGACAGTAAACACAACCCCAGCCGAAGTCAAGGCGACGCCCCGCCCGCGGCTGAAGAGAAGATTTCCCTTGAATAATTGCCGGGCCGCCAATATAGAAAGATAGAAAGGCAGTTGTCCGACCTCCTGTCCATACCGCTTTTCTGGAGCCGACCATGCTGACCATCGGGTCGTTTTTCGATCTCGCCGATTTCCCTGACCGGGACCTTTTCGCCGACTGTCCCTATGTCTGGGTGCCCCTGAAAAAACTGAAGGCCTATATCGCCAGCCAGACGGCCCCCACCTTCCAGCACCTCTGCATCACCGACGGGGTGCCGCTGGACAGTCCCTACATCTGGTACAACGGCCGGCTGCGCAATGCCCGCGAGTGCATCATCACCTACGGCGACGCCACCAAGGGCGGCCTCACCGTCTGGGAGAACGGCCAGTTCCTCGAAGGGGCGTCGGTGATCATGGCCGGCGCGGTCATAGTGGGCAAAAACATCCGGATCGGCAAGGGCGTGCTGATCGAGTCGGGCGCCATGATCAAATCCCCGGCCATCATCGGCGACCGGTCGGAGATCCGCCAGGGGGCGTATCTGCGCGGCAACTGCCTGATCGGCAAACGCTGCGTGGTGGGCCACACCACCGAGGTCAAGCACTCCATCTTTCTCAACGACGCCAAGGCGGGCCACTTCGCCTACCTGGGCGACTCGATCCTCGGCAACAACGTCAACCTCGGCGCTGGGACCAAATGCGCGAATCTACGATTTTTTTCAGGGAACGTCAAACTGCGCCAAGGCGGGGTCGCCCTCGATACCGGGCTGAAGAAGCTGGGGGCTATCATCGGCGACAACTCGCAGACCGGATGCAACGCCGTGACCAGCCCCGGAACCCTCATGGGACCGGACAGCCTGCTCATGCCCAACACTACCGCACCTGCCGGAGTACATCCTCGAAAAAGCGTGCTGCGCTAGAATCCGAGTGCAGCTTGCGGTCCTCCATCGGCTTTCCCTGGCCGGCGTATTCGTAGAGGGCGAAAAAAAAGGCGAAGAGGATGCCGACGGTGAAAAAGATCCGGAACAACCGGTCCCAGGGCAGCCAGCCCTTGCCGGTCATCCGCCGGAACACCACCGCGACAATGTAGGTGAATCCCAGCGCATAGGGCGCGGTGAGCAGGATCTGATAGGTGGTGCCCTTCACCATGGCGCCGGCATCGGCGCCCAGGCGCAGATGAAAGAGCAGATAGGCCAGGGCTGTCAGAACAAATGTGATTTTTTCCCGTACTGTACTCATATCATGAACAAAAGCATTGCCTGCGTGTTTCCGGAAACCCTGCCCGACGAGGGTCTCCTGCTGCCCCTTGTACAGGTTTTCGGACAGGTTGTCCACATGCAAGCCGTTGAAAACGCGCCGACCGACCGGAGCACCGCGAGCGCGTTCATAAAATGGTGCCGGCTGCACCCCTTTACCCCCGTGCCCCTGGGCGACCAGCGGGAGCGGTTTCTCGCCCTGGTGCGGGACATCCGCCGCCGCGGCGACACCTACCTCAGCCAGTTGAGCATGCTGACCCTGGCCGACCTGGGCCGCCGGGACAATCCGGAACCGCCCCGCGCCATCCTGGCCGACCTCCTGCACGGGGCCGACATCCGGGAACGCGAAGCAACCGAACTGATGCTCTGGCAATCGCGGCTGATGCTGGAATTGGGGGAAGCGTACGATATCGAGCAGGCCGAACTGAACGACGCCCTGCACGCCATCGCCCGGAGGCAGGAGAACCTGTTCGCCGAGCTGTGCGAGGAAGAGGAGAACCCCTTTGTCCTGCCCGCTGCCGGACAGGACGACAACCCGGAAGCGGACACCATCCTCCGTCACCGGCTCAAGGCCTGGACCCGGCTTTGTTTTCACGGCGACAGGCTGGCGCCCGGTCTCCTCGTCACCCGTCACCGGATGGCCATGGACCTGCTGCAGGAGGTGTATGAAAAAAGATGGCGGCAGAGCGCGCGCCTGCTGGCCTCGCTGGAGGTCCCCGTGCCGGCGGCGGGACAAACGGAGGGTGCCGAAGAGCCGCCTCCTGGACGGGAGTGCCCCGCTCTTGACCGACTGCTGACGGAGATCAGCGCCAGCGGATCCCGCCTGCGGCTTACCGATGCGCACGACCGGCTCCTGCGCACAGGACTGGAGGAATGGTCGCGGGCCACGGCCGGCCCGGCGGCATCATTGCGGACCGAACCGGCCATTCTTGACCTGTTCCTTTTTCCCGGGGAAAATCCTGCCCGGTTATGGTCAGAGACGTTTGTGGGCGCCGTTGCCGGCCCTCCCACTGAAAGGGAAGAAAACGCGGGCTGTGTCGCCGGCCTGCTCAGGAGGTGCTGACCAGACCGTCAATCCCTTCCCTGACGGTCTCCCGGCAGAGAAGCGTTCATACCGCATGGCCCTCGCATTCCTCCCGGTAAGGATTGATGGTCATCACCGGACAGCAGGCGGATTTCACCACCTTGTCGGCCACGCTGCCGAACATGATCCGTTCCACTCCCTTGTAGCCGTGGGTTCCCATGATGATCAACTGCACCTTCTTCTTGGCCGCATAGTTCAGGATTTCCTCGGCAATGTCGCCGGACAGGACCTTGCCGGTCACATGCGCCACCCCGGCTTCGGCAAACATCGCCCTGTTTTCCTCGACATAGGTCTCCATCTGCTGCTGGGCCGATGCGAACAGCTCTTCCTCCAGATTGGGGAGGTTGATGGGCGGGACGAAGAAACCGCTGTAATCCTCGAAGGTCTGGGCCACAAACACCAGATGGAGCTCCGCCTTGAACGTTCCGGCCACATAGGCGGCCGCCTCAATGATCTTGCCGGCATTGTCCGAAAAATCCACCGGGGTCAGAATGCTGTTGATCGCCTGCATATGAACCTCCCTTGCTTGAAAGAAGATGAAACGCCCTACCGCTTGATGCCGTAGAGTATATCGTTCGGGCATTTTTCACCATGAATAACTGCATCGACACCGCCGCGCCGCTCCCCTGGGATCGGACAAAGCAGTTGACCATGCTCCCCATCGTGCCTATACTGCTCCCCACTTGTCTGCCTCCATAAAACGTGGCGTGCAGTACCGCTGCCTCCTGCCGGAACGGGACACCGTTTCCCGCTCCGCCTGTCCGCAGCACCACCCGGGTCTTCTGCTCCCCGGCTCCAGCCGGACATCAATATGGAATTCACCCCGAAATGGATTGCCTGGGAGATCACCCGCCGCTGCAATCTCAACTGTGTGCACTGCCGGTCTTCGTCCCAACTCGAAGTCGAGGGCCATCCGGACTTCTCCCTGGCCGAGGCCAAACGGATCCTGGACGATATCCGCAGCTATGCCGATCCGGTCATGGTCCTGTCGGGCGGCGAACCGTTGGTGCGGCCGGATGTCTTCGACATCGCCGCCTACGGCACCGGCCTGGGCCTGCGCATGTGCCTGGCCACCAACGGCTTCCTGGTCACCCAGGCCGTGTGCCGCGCCATCAAGGAAGCGGGCATCAAAATGGTTTCCCTGAGCCTCGACGGCGCCACCGCCGAGGTGCATGACGATTTCCGCAATCAGCCGGGAGCCTTCGCCGGCGTAATGCAGGCCATCCGCCTCTTCAACGAGCACAAGATCGACTTTTTGATCAACTCCTCTTTCACCAAGCGCAACAAGGACGAAGCGCCGAAGATCTATCAGCTCGTGAAAAGCATGGGTGCCACCGCCTGGTACCTGTTCATGATCGTCCCCACCGGCCGGGGCGAGGAGATCATGGACGAATTGATCCCGGCCGAAGAGTACGAGGACATCCTCAACTGGCATTACGACATGGAAAAGGAGGAGCACGACCTCCTGGTGCGCCCCACCTGCGCGCCTCAGTACTACCGCATCGTTCTCCAGCGCGCCAAGGCCGAGGGGGAACGGTTCCAGCGGCGCTCCCTCAAGTTTTCCACCGGCGGATCCAAGGGATGCCTGGCCGGCCAATTGATCTGCCTGATCGACGTCGACGGCAATGTGCTGCCGTGCAGCTATTTTCCCCTGGCGGCGGGCAACCTGCGCACGCAGCCGTTCCGGGAAATTTGGGAACATTCGAGACTTCTGCTCGACATGCGCGACTTTGCCGGCTACAAGGATCATTGTGGCCGTTGCGAGTACCTCCAGGTCTGCGGCGGCTGCCGGGCCAGGGCCTATGCCGTGACCGGCGATTACCTGGCCGGCGAGCCGTTCTGCACCTACCGGCCCGGCCATTGAGCGGACCGGCCGGCACCGGGGCGCCAACCTCCAACCAAACATATTCCCCAATGAACGAGACCTTTCTCCAGGCCTGCCGGGGCGAGCACACCGCCTACACCCCTGTCTGGTTCATGCGCCAGGCCGGCAGATATCTCCCCGAATACCAGAAAATCCGCGGCAGGGTCAGTTTCCTCGAACTGTGCAAGACGCCGGACCTCGCCGCCGAAGTCACCCTTCAGCCGGTCGACATCTTCGGTTTCGACGCCGCCATCCTGTTTTCCGACATCCTGATTCCGATGGAGGCCATGCGGCTCGACCTCGAGTTCCACGAGGGCAAGGGCCCCCTCTTCGCCCGGCCGGTCCGCAGCCAGCAGGCGGTCGACGACCTGGTGGTGCCGGTTCCGGAGGAATCGCTGTCTTTCGTGCTGGAGACGATCCGTCTGCTGCGCAGCCGCCTGCAGGTGCCGCTCATCGGCTTTGCCGGCGCACCCTTCACCCTGGCCACCTACCTCATCGAGGGCGGCAGTTCCAAGGTGTTTTTGCACACCAAGAAGATGATGTACCAGGAGCCGCAGCTCTACCACAACCTGCTGGCCAAGATCACCGCCTGCACCAGCGCCTATCTCCAGGCGCAGGCGCGGGCGGGTGCCCAGGCCCTGCAATTGTTCGACTCCTGGGTCGGGGTGCTCGCACCCTGCGATTACGAGGAGTTCGCCCTGCCCTATGTCCGCTCGATCATTTCCGATCTGCGGGCCGTGACCGATGTGCCGATCATCTATTTCGCCAACAACGGCGCCACCCTCACCCGGCTGACCACCACCGTGGGCGCCGACGTGCTCGGGTTCGACTGGCGGCTGCCCATCGGCGAGGCCGTGGCCCGCGCCGGCCAGCATGCCGTGCAGGGCAACATCGATCCCTTGGCGCTTTTCCTGCCCAGGGAACGCCTGGAAGAGCGGATCAGAACCATGCTGGTCGAGGCCCGCGACGCCCGTGGCTACATCTTCAACCTCGGCCACGGCATCCTGCCGGAGACCCCGCCGGAACAGGTGCGGATCGCCGTCGACGCCGTCCACCGGTTCAGCGGCAAGGCCTGAACAGTCCCGCCGGGAACACGCCATGGATCGAGCCGGCACTGCCATTCCCTCGCTCGCCGAATGCATCGGCTTGATGGAAGAGTACGGCATGCTGGCCAACATCCGCCACCATTCGCTGGTGGTCGCCCGCCTGGCGGAACAGCTGCTGGAGGGCCTTTGCGCCGTGCCCCCGGACCGCCCTCAGGCCGACCGCCGCCTGGTCATCAGCGGCGCCCTGCTCCACGACATCGCCAAGACCCCCTGCCTGAACGGCGCCTGCGACCATGCCAGGGTCGGGGCCGAGATCTGCCGCCGCCACGGCTACCCCGAGATCGCGGCCATCGTCGAGCAGCATGTACTCCTGTGGGACTTCGATCCCGCCCGGTACGAGAGCGGCGCGTTTTCCGCCCGGGAAATCGTCTATTACGCCGACAAGCGGGTGCGGCATAACGTGGTGGTCCATCTCGACCAGCGCCTGGAGTACATCCTCGACCATTACGGCAAGGGCAACCCGGAGCGGCAGGGGCTGATCCGGGAAAACTTCAGCAAATGCGTCACCCTGGAACGCCACCTTTTCCGCTGGCTGCCCTTCGCCCCGGCTGAACTGGGTCGATTCTGAGCGGCTGCCTTTTTCTTTTTCAACCGAGGCCCTTGCCATGTCCGCCGCGCCTTTTGACCGGATGGAGCGCCATCCCGCCGCGGTCACTATCCAATAATCCGAAAACACCGGAGGTATCCATGCGCATCGCCTTTCACGGAGCCGCCCGCAACGTCACCGGTTCCTGCCATCTGATCGAGTGCCGCGGCACACGGATCCTGATCGACTGCGGCCTCTACCAGGGCAACCGGGAAATGGACGAGGAAAACCGCAACGATTTCGGTTTCGACCCGGCCTCGATCGACTATCTTCTGCTCACCCACGGCCATCTCGATCATTGCGGCCGCATTCCCCTGTTGAGCCGGCTCGGGTTCAAAGGCACGATTCTGACCACTTCAGCGACCCGCGAACTCGCCCGCCTGGTTTTGCTCGATTCGGCGAGAATCCAGGAGGAGGAAGCGCGCTACCGCAACTACAAGGCGAGCAAACGCCGGGACCGGGGCGCGCCGGCCGAACCGCTCTACGACACCCTGGACGCCCTCAACAGCCTCGACGCCTTCGTCGACATCGCCTCCTTCGGCCAGTCCCACGATCTCTGTCCCGGCATCCGCACCACCTTCTACGACGCCGGGCACATTCTCGGCTCGGCGTGCATCCTGCTGGAGTTGGAGAAAGGGGGCCGGCAGCGCCGGGTGCTGTTCTCCGGCGACCTCGGCTGCGACGGCCGGGCCATTCTGCCCGATCCGGCCCCGCCGCCCCAGGCCGACACGGTGATCATGGAATCGACCTACGGCGATCGGCTGCACAAGCAGCTGGGGCCCTCCATCGAAGAACTGTACCAGGCGATCAACACCACCGTCGCCAGGGACGGCAACGTGCTCATCCCCAGTTTTGCCCTGGAGCGGACCCAGGAACTGCTGTACTACCTGCGGGAGGGGATCGAGCAGCAGCGCTTGCCGCGCCATCTCCGGGTCTGCCTCGACTCGCCCATGGCCATCTCCGCCACCCAGATTTTCCGCCGTCACCGCGAATGCTTCGACGAGGAGACCTGGGCGGTCGTTGCCGCCGGCCGCGATCCCTTCGAACTGCCCGGCCTGGAAATCATCCGCGACGCCTCCGAATCCATGGCGCTCAAGCACAGCCGGGGCGCGGTCATCATCGCCGGCTCGGGGATGTGCACCGGCGGCCGCATCCGCCATCACCTCCGCCACAACCTGTGGCGGCGCGAGGCCTCGGTGGTGTTCGTCGGCTATGCGGCTGGAGGCACCCTGGCCCGGCAGATCATCGAAGGGGCCGAAGTGGTCAGGGTCCTGCAGGAAGAGGTCGAGGTGAACGCCGAAATCTACACCATCGGCGGTTTTTCGGCCCATGCCGACCAGAGGGAGCTGTGCAAATGGCACGGCCGGACCGGCAGCCCCGAGCGCACCTTCCTGGTCCACGGCGAGGAAAAGGCCATGCAGGCGCTCGCCGGCCGCCTCACCGGCACCACCGTCGAAATGCCGCGCCTGCACGAGTCGTTCGAGTTGTAGCCGCCGACCGGCGACCGGCCGGCGGAGAAAGGCAGGCGGGCGGGAAACCGCCTATTGGGCGGCCGGCGGTGCGGGCGGGGTCGGCGAAGCGGGTGAAGCCGGTGTCGCCGGGGCGGCTGGCTCCGGAGGTGGCGCAGCCGGCGAAGGAGCGGGAGCCGGCGGAGCGGAAGAAGCCGGCGCGGCAGGCGGCGGAGCCGGGGTGGTTGCCTCATGGATCAATGACTTGCCCTTCTCCCAGAGGTTTTTTGACTCCTCCTTGGTCACGTGCCAGGCTTCCTTCGATGTGTCGCTCATCGCCTCGTACAGCTCGCGGGAACCGCTCTTGGTCTTTTCCCAGGCCGACGACGATTCGGTTTTCACGGTGTCCCAGGCCGTTCCCGCGGTCTCCGTGGTGGCGTCCGCCACCGACCCGGCCGCCTCCTGAACCTCCTTGCCCGCCTCGCTCCACTTGCTTTCCTGTTGCTGAGGCGCACCGGCCTCCTTATTTTGAGGAACGGCCTGTTCTCCGGCTTTGCCCTGTTCCCCGGCCGTACTCCAGACAGGAAGGCTCACCATGGCCACGGCCCACCCGCAGAACAACATCGGACTGATCTTTCGCATCATTTTCATTGATTCCTCCTCATCCGGCAGGTACATGACAGGTCTCGTTTCAAGATTTGATATGCATTGTTATTGCAATCTTCAAGCGAAGAACCTATTTTCCCTCAAATGTGACTGCACAAGCGGAAATACTCCAGCACAAGGCCGGAGATGATTTCCATTTTTCCCCTATGCTCCGGAACATACCATCGTTTTCATCGATGTCCACCAGAATAGGTTGGTAATCATGCGTCGGCGATGCCTCATTGTGGTCTTTTCTGTGCTCGTACCCATCTTCCTTCCCCGCGGGTTGACCGCCGGCGATCCGGACGCTGTTCCCCCGCGCTGGACCGTCCGGGAAGCCATCCGCTACGCCCTGGAGCACAACCCGGATGCCGCCACCGCCGTGGAGCGGATCAAGGCCGCCGACGCCGACCTCAATATGGCCAAATCGGCCTTTTATCCCCAGCTTTCTGTGGGCACCGAATACAGCCGCACCAACAACCCCATGTATTCCTTCGGCAACATCCTCAACCAGGGGATGTTCACCAACGCCATCGACTTCAACGATCCGGGCACCACCGACACCCTGCAGGCCAAGGCCCTGGTCCAGTACCGCATCTACAACGGCGGCCATGACCGGGCGGCGCTGGTAGCGGCCGGCGAACAGGGCCGCGCCGCCGGATTCGAGCGGGAGGCCATCCGCAACCGGCTCGAATTCGAGGTGGTGCGGGCCTTCTGCACCATTGTCCTGGCGGCGGAGTCGGTCAAGGCCAGAGAGTCGGCCCTGGAGGCCATCGAGGCGTCGCTGGCTGTCGCCCGGGCCCGTTTTGACGAGGGAAGCCTGTTGCAGGAAGACCTCCTCAACCTCGAAGTGCAGCAGGCCCGGTCCACCGAGCAGTTGATCCAGGCCCGGCATGGCCTGCAACTGGCGCAGCGGGGTTTTCTGCATCTGCTGGGCATCCCCGGCCAGACTGCGGTCCTCGATCCGACCGGTCATCGGGACCAGGAAGTTCCGGCGGAACGTTCCTTCCGCAACCGCCCGGAACTGGCCGCCATGGCCGCCACCGTCAAGGCATTGGCCTCCCGGGTCCGACAGGCCGAATCGGGGTATCTGCCGACCGCGGACGTCTTCGGCAGCTATCAGGTCGACAAGGGCACGGAACTCGAGGACGGCTCCGGCAACTCCTGGGTGACCGGCGTCCGTCTGAATTACACCCTGTTCAACGGCGGCCAGACCGCGGCCGCCACCGAGCGGGCCGCCGCCCAGTTGCGGGCGGCCAGGGAGGAGGAACGCAAAATGGAGCTGGCCTTCAATCTGGAGATGGAACAGGCCGCGCTGGCCCTGCAACAGGAGGAAGAGCGGCTCAAGGTGACCGGCAAGATGGTGGCCTCGGCCGCGGAAAGCGCCCGGCTGGCGCGCCTGCGGTTCAAGGAAGGCGTGCTGCTCGCCTCGGAGCTGATCGACACCGAAAACCGCCTGACCGAAGCCCGGCTGAGCCACACCCTGGCCACGGCCGCCCGGAAAATCGCCATTGCCGACCTGCGCCGCGCGGCCGGCTGTGGCCAATTCTCTCCAAGGAAGTGATCATGGCCGCCAAGTATACGGTGCGAACTTTTTTTGCTGTTCTGTTGCTTCACACGCTGCCGGTCTGGGCCGTCGCGGCGGATGCCGGCGGCCGGGAAACCGCGCAACCGGTCACGGTCACCGTGGCTCCGGTCCGAGAGCTGGATCTTCCCACCCTGGTCGAGATAGCCGGCACGGTGCAGTCCGCCGAGCGGGCCGCCATCGCCGCCAAGGTCACCGGGATGATCACGCAGATCCCGGTCGTCCTCGGTTCCACGGTCAGGGCCGGCGACCTGCTGGTGGCGATCAGCGCCGAAGAGATCACCGCCCGGCTGGGCCAGGCCGAGGCCCTGCTCGCCCAGGCCAGGCGCAATCTGGAGCGGGAGCAGAACCTGCTGGCGAAAAACGCCACCACCCCGGAGACGGTCAAATCCATGGCCGACCAGTTCGCCCTCGCCCAGGCCGGCTACCGGGAGGCCAAGACCATGGCCGGCTACACCAGTATCACCGCGCCCTTCGACGGGGTGGTCACCAGGAAAAACGTCCACGCCGGCGATCTCGCCACCCCCGGCACCGCGCTCCTCCAGGTGGAAAGCCTGCGAACCCTGCAGGTGCGCTCCGCCGTGCCGGAAAGCCTGGTGCTCGGCATCCGTCCGGGCGACGCGCTCACGGTCAGGATCGAGGCGGCCGGGGCCACGGTCCGGGGCACGGTGGCCGAGGTCGCGCCGGCGGCCGATCCGCAGTCGCGCACCGCGCCGGTGATCGTCGATCTGCCCGCCACCGCCGACCTGCGTCCCGGCCAGTTCGCCCGGGTGCTCGTTCCCGGCAGCAGCGCCCGCACCCTGCTGGTGCCGGACAGCGCCATTGTCCGGAGCGGCCAGATGGACAAGGTCTTCGTCGTCGCCGACGATCGCGCCCGCCTGCGCCTGGTGCGGACCGGCGCGCACCGTGAAGGCATGACCGAGATCCTGGCCGGACTCGGCGGCGGCGAAACCGTGGTCACCGGCAACAACCGGCTGCTGGTGGACGGCCAGGCCCTGCGGATTCAGCCATGAGCGGCCCCGATTCGACCGGACCGGGCTTTGCCGGACGGCTGGCCGCCGCCTTTGTCGGCTCGAAGCTGACCCCCATCGGCCTGATCGCCTCCCTGCTCCTCGGCCTGCTGGCCCTGGCCCTGCTCCCCCGCGAGGAGGAGCCGCAGATCAAAGTGCCCATGATCGACGTCATGGTGTCCATGCCCGGCGCCACCGCCAAGGAGGTGGAGCAGCGCCTAGCCATCCCCATGGAGAAACTGCTCTACGAACTGCCGGGCATTGAGTACATCTACTCGACCTCCATGCCCGGCCAGTGCCTGCTCATCGCCCGGTTTTACGTCGGCGAGGATTTCGAGAAATCGGTCGTCAGCCTCAACCAGAAGCTGCAAACCAACTTCGACCGGATCCCGCACGGGGTGTCGCTGCCGCTGATCAAGCCGCACACCATCGACGATGTCCCGGTCCTGGCCCTGACCTTCCATTCGGCGACCTACGACCATTTCACCCTCCGCCGTCTGGCCGCCGAGGTGGACGATGCGGTCAAGTCAATCTTCGAGGTGGCCGAGACCAAGCTGATCGGCGGCACCAGGCGGCAGTTGCGGGTGCAGTTCGATCCCCTGCTGCTGGCGGCCCGCAACCTGAGCCCGGCGGACCTGGTGCTCCGCCTGCAGCAGGCCAACCGCCAGTCGCACTCCGGCGTCCTGCGGGCCGGCAACGCCGAGGTGCTGGTGCAGACCGGCCTCTTCCTCCGGTCGGCCGACGAGGTCAGGCGGGTGGTGGTCGGCGTGCACGGCGGCGCCCCGGTCTACCTCGGCGAGGTGGCCACCGTCACCGACGGCCCGGAGGAGCCGAAATCGTACGTCCTGTTCGGCAGCCGGGACGGCAACCCCGAGGCGGCGGTGACCCTGTCGGTGGCCAAGCGGCCCGGTGCCAACGCCGTCCACGTGGTCGACACGGTCCTGCGCAAGGTGGACAGCCTCAAGGGCACGCTCATTCCGCCCGAGGTGACCGTGACCGTCACCCGCGACTACGGCGAGACCGCGGCCGAGAAATCGAACGAACTGCTGCTCCACATGGGCATCGCCGTGTTCGGCGTGGCCCTGCTGATCCTTCTCTTCCTGGGCTGGCGGGAGTCGCTCATTGTCCTGTTGGCCGTCCCGTCCACCTTGTCGCTCACCCTGCTGCTCTTCTACCTCTACGGCTACACCCTCAACCGCATCACCCTCTTTGCCCTGATCTTTTCCATCGGCATCCTGGTGGACGACGCCATCGTCGTGGTCGAAAACATCGTCCGCCACCTGCGTTTGCGCGCAAGCCAGGCCGTCTCGCTCAGGGAGATTGCCGTGGCCGCGGTGGTCGAGGTCGGCAATCCCACCATCCTCGCCACCTGGGCGGTGATCGCCGCCATCCTGCCCATGGCCTTTGTCGGCGGCCTGATGGGCCCCTACATGCGGCCCATTCCCATCGGCGCCTCGGCGGCCATGGTCTTCTCCCTGCTGATCGCCTTCACCGTCACGCCCTGGGCTGCCATCCGCATCTTGCGCAAACACGGGACAGGCGTCCAGGGCGACGACGATGCCGACCACGCCCCGGACGACTGGTTCACCCGGCTCTACCACCGCATCATGGACCCGCTGCTGGCTCACAGCCGCTGGCGGCTTGGCTTCTTCGCCCTGATCCTGGCCCTGCTGGCCGTCGCCTGCTCGCTCGTGGTCGCGGGCAAGGTGAAGGTGAAGATGCTGCCCTTCGACAACAAGTCGGAATTCCAGATCATCCTCGACATGCCCGAGGGCTCGACCCTGGAGGCGACGACCCGGGTGGCCCTGGAAATGGCCAGGGAAGTGGAGCAGGCGCCGGAGGTGGTCAACACCCAGATCTATGCCGGCACCGCCTCGCCGTACAACTTCAACGGCCTAGTGCGCCACTATTTCCTCCGCGCCGGCCCCACCGTGGCCGACATCCAGGTCAACCTCAAGGCCAAGGGCGACCGCGACGACCAGAGCCACGACATCGCCAAGCGGCTGCGGCCGGCCATCGCCCGGATCGCCGCTCAGCACGGCGCGGCCGTGGCCGTGGCGGAGGTGCCGCCCGGACCGCCGGTGCTCCAGACCCTGGTGGCCGAAATTTACGGGCCGGATGATGCCAGCCGGGTGCAGTTGGCCGGCGAGGTGAAGAAGATCTTCGCCACCACCGAAGGCGTGGTCGATATCGACTGGTACCGGGAAGAGGAGCGGAGCAAGGTGGTGCTGACCGTGGACAAGGAAAAGGCGGCCTTGAACGGATTGTCCGAGGGCGAGATCGCCCGGGCGGTGGAGATGGGACTGTCCGGCCAGTCGATCGACCTCTTCCACCAGCCCCGCGACAAGGAGGAAATCGACCTTGTCCTGCAACTGCCGCAGGCGCAGCGGGCGCAGGTCGACGACCTGCTGGGCATCTCGCTACGGCCCGGAACCGATCCCCAGGCGCCCCTGGTGCCGCTGCGGGAGTTGGTCCGGGTGAGCGAGCAGCCGGTGGACCAGCCGATCTACCGCAAGAACCTCAAGCCGGTGATCTACGTCACCGGCGACGTGGCCGGCGCGGCCGAAAGCCCGGTCTACCCCATCCTGGCGATGAACAAGCGGTTGCACGAACTGGACGCGGCCCGCTTCGGCGGCCAGGCCGGGCCGGTGACGGTCTACAACCTCAAGCAGCCCTTCCTGGAAGACCAGCCGGCGATGAAATGGGACGGCGAATGGCACATCACCCTGGAGGTGTTCCGCGACCTGGGCCTGGCCTTCTGCGTGGTCATGGTGCTGATCTACATGCTGATGGTGGGCTGGTTCAAGGACTACGTCACCCCGCTGGTGGTGATGGCGGCCATCCCCTTTTCCCTGATCGGCATCCTGCCCGCCCACTGGGCTCTGGGCGGCTTCTTCACCGCCACCTCGATGATCGGCTTCATGGCCGGCGCGGGCATCGTGGTGCGCAACTCGATCATCCTGGTCGATTTCATCGAGCTGCGCCTCAGCCACGGCCTGCCCCTGGCCCAGGCGGTGGTCGAGGCCGGGGCCATCCGCTTCCGGCCCATGCTCCTGACCGCGCTGGCCGTGGTGGTGGGCGCCTCGGTGATCCTGGCCGACCCCATCTTTCAGGGGCTGGCCATCTCGCTGATGTTCGGCGAGATCGCCTCGCTGCTCATCAGCCGCATGGCCGTGCCGGTGCTCTATTTCATGGTCAAGGAAAGAGGAATGCAGGGGGCCGGTCGCCGATAGGCGGGACGGCACCGGCGGAGGTCAGGCCCCGTCCAGCAGCGAGCGGACCGCCGCCGCGATGTCGCGCAGGGCAACCGGCTTCATCATGAACGTGCGGATGCCGGCCTGCGCCACCCGTTCGGGCGAAAGGGCCGAGCTGTAGCCCGAACAGAGGATGATCGGCAGGTCGGGCCTGACCGCCAGCATGGTGCGCGCCACCTCGAAGCCGGTCCTGCCTGGCATGGTCTGGTCGGTGATCACCAGGTCAAAGGCATTCGGGTTGCGCTCGAACACGTCCAGGGCGCCGGTCCCGTCGGTGCAGACCGTGACCCGGTAGCCGGACCGTTCGAGGAACATCTTGAGATAATCGGCGACCATCTGCTCGTCGTCCACGACCAGGACGGATTCGTTGCCGCCGACCAGCGCGGGGGCCGCCTGCTCCTGCGCCTGCGGCGCGCCTTCGGCGAATTCCGGAAAATACACGCTGAAAACGCTCCCCTGCCCGAGGGTGCTGGCCACCTCGATGCGGCCGCCATGCCGCTCGACGATGCCGTGGAGCACGGCCAGCCCCATGCCCGTGCCCTTGCCGCTGGGCTTGGTGGTGAAATAGGGTTCGAAGATGCGATCCTGAATCATGGGATCGATACCGAAGCCGTTGTCGGCCACGCTGATCCGCACCCATCGCCGCTCGGTTCCGTCGCCTTCCGTTCCGTCCGCAGCCGTCTCCAGGCTCAACACCATCTCTCCCCCCTGCTCCTCCATGGCATGAAAGGTGTTGGTGCAGAGATTCATCACCACCTGATGCAGTTGCGTCGGATTGGCCAGGATGGTGCGGTCCGCAGCGGTCACCTGCTCGCGGATGGCGATGGTGGCCGGAATGGTCATCCGCAGCAGCTTGATGATCTCCTTGAGCAGGGGAGCGGGTTGGAGCGGGATGCGCTTGGCGGTTTCCTTGCGGCTGAAGGCCAGGATCTGATTGACCAATTCTGCGGCCTTGTTGCCGGCCTTGAGGATCTGCTCGATTTCCCGGTGCAGGGGCATGTCCGGGGGCAGTTTGTTCTGTGCCAGTTCGGCATAGCCGAGGATGGCGGCAAGCAGATTGTTGAAGTCATGGGCGATGCCGCCGGCCAGGGTGCCGATGGCCGCCATCTTCTGCGATTGGCGCAACTGCCCTTCCAGATGCCGCTGCTGCCGCAGGGCGGCGAGCCGCTCGGTCAAATCGCGGATGACCTCCAGGTGCCCCAGCAGTTCCCCCTGTTCGTTGCGAATGTCGCTGGTCAGGGTCTCGCCGAGAAACGAGGTGCCGTCCTTGCGCACAAACCGGCGGCACCGGGTCGTGGGTAATTCGTCGGGGGAAAACACCCCGTCGTGCGCCGTGTACAGCGTGGTCCGGGAGGTTCCCGCCAGCTCGCCGCTGTCGTAGCCGAACATCCGGCACAGGGCGGGATTGGTGTGGATGATCGCTCCGGACAAATCCGCCACCACCACGCCATCCGGGATGCTGTAGAGCGTCGACTGAAAAAAGGTCTTCTGGTGGTCCAGGTCCCTGATCTTCGCTTTCAACTCTGGATAGTAGCTCTTCCGGATGGATCGCTCCCCCAGGCCGACAATCCGCTCCTTCAACTGCTCCCAACGGTCTCCGCCATCGCCTTGCATGGGTCTTCTTCAGAGAGCCTCCCGATAGATTGCCTCGATGTCGGCCGGTTGCGCCCGACGGGGATTGGTGGCCATGCAGGGGTCGGCCAGGGCCTTGCGGGCGAGCACGCCGACATCTTCGGGTCGGACGCCGCGTCTGCCCAGACCGGGTTGCAGTCCCATCTGTTCCCTGAAGGCCCGCAGCGCCGCCGCGACGGCCCGTCCCCTTCGTTCCGGCGGCAGACCGGTCAGCCGCGCCCCGAAGATCTCGCCGACCAGGTCGTAGCGCTCCGGCGCTGCACTGTAATTGAAGGCGACCACATGGTCCAGCAGCAGGCCGTTGCACTCGCCGTGGGGCAAGTCGAGCAGGCCGCCCAGACTGTGGGCCATGGCATGGACCGCGCCCAGGCTGGCCAGCATGATCCGGCCCCGGAGGCGGAGGTCGTCGAGCCGCTCGAGGACATCGGGCAGATGCCGGCGAAGCAGGCGGATCGCGCCCAGGGCATGCAGGTCGGTGAGGTCCGAACCGGCCGTGCTGACATACGCCTCGATGGCGTGCACCAGGGCATCGATCCCGGTGCACAGGGTCAGGTGCCGGTCCATGGACAGGGTGGTTGCCGGGTCGATCAGGGCCACATCGGGCACCATGCTTTTGCTGATGATGGCGAACTGGGAAACATCGGCGGAGGAGCCGGCGGTGGTGGGAACGCAGATGAGCGGCGGGCCGGGCACATCGACCCTGTCGATTCCCTCGAAATCGAGGATGTCGCCGTGGTTGGCCGAGACAACGCTGATGCCCTTGGCGCAATCCATCGGACTGCCCCCGCCCATGGCGACGATGACGTCGCAATCGTGGCGGCGATAGGCGGCGGCCCCTTCCATCACCTCGTGGTCGCGGGGGTTGGGACTGACCCGGTCGTACACCACCACTTCCACCCCGGACGAACGGAGAACGGCCACCGCCCCGTCGACGAGCCCGGTCCGGCCCACCCCCGGATCGGTGACCATAAACACACGGCTGGCGCCAAGGTTGGCGGCGTAACGTCCCAGCAGCTCCAGGGCGCCGTCGCCGAATACGATCTCCGGGGCAACAAACTTCCGTATGTTCCGCATGGCGTTCACACCTCCCGGCAGCAGGCATGGCCAGTGCCCGCCACAACCATCAGAACCGGTGAACTTTCCGCTTTCTTATCTATATGGTCAATCCCTCGCACCGTCAAAGAAACATTCGGACGACACCGCACCGGGACAACGGCATTCCGGCGGCTTCATCGCAACAGCGCCGGGCAACCGTCCGGCGGAACGGCTCGCGCTAGAGCGGCAGGCCGAAGCGGTTCTGCCCCAGGAGATGGATACTGTCGGCCCCGCCGAAGAGTTCCAGGAAACTGGAGTCGGCCAGGTTGCACCGGAATCCCTGGCAGGCGCGCGGCCGGTGGTGATAGATACGGCAGTAATATTTGTCGTTTCTTTTCTGCAGAAAAAGACACCCCTTGTCGTCGGGATGGATCATGAAGACCTTGCCCGAGGCCAGGGCCTCGGCCACCACCTCGTCCATCGGCCGGTCGCGCAGTTGCGCCAGGCTGACGTCCACCCCCACATGTCCGCCCATCTTGCGGATGAACTCGACCTCGTCCGCCTGCAGGGTTATCTTGCGGTACGATCTGCAGCAGGTGCCGCACTGGCGGCAGTCGGCAAAAATGGTGCGCAAGGCGGCCGGGTCGAGCGAAACGTGTTCCGTCATGACAGTGCTCCTTTTTTCCGTTCAGACCGTCCAGAAGGCATGCAAGGGATGGTTGGCCAGGATCCGCGCGGCCCGTTCGGAATGGATCACTCCCGGCCTGCGCCCGACCGGTCGCAGCAGACCGTCCACCGTCGCCAGCACCGATTCCTCCAGCGACACCGGATTGTAGCCCCCTTCGAGCACGAGCAGCAGCCGGTTGCCGCAGGCCTCCTGGGCCAGATGCTTGAGCAGTTCGGTCACGGTCCCGTACCAGCCCGTGGTCAGCATGATCCGGCTGATCGAATCCGCGTGGTGGCCGTCATAGCCCGCCGACACCAGAATGATCTGGGGCAGGTACTGCTCCACCACCCCGCCCAGCACCCTGCCCAGGAGAAAAAGGTATTCCGGATCGGCAAACTGCTGATGCACCGGCAGGTTGATGGTGTAGCCCCGGCCCCGGCCGCTGCCGGTCTCCCCGGCGGTGCCGGTGAACGGAAACAGTTTCTCCTGGTGGATCGACATGAACAGCACCTGTTCGGTCTCGTAGAAGACGGCCTGGGTGCCGTTGCCGTGGTGAACGTCGAAATCGAGGATGAGGATGCGGTCCAACCCGTACATCCGGCGCAGATATTCGGCGGTGATCGCCACGTTGTTCAGGACGCAGAATCCCATCCCCCTGCCCGGTTCGGCATGGTGGCCGGGCGGCCGGATCAAAGCGAAGCCGTAATCGATCTCGCCGCCCATGATCCGGTCCGCCAACTCCAGGCAGCCGCCGGCGGCCAGGGCGGCGGTATAGAGGCTCTGCTCCATCAGATAGGTGTCGCGGTCGTAGGAATACGGATTCTCGGCATTGGCATGCTCGCGCAACTGTTCGAGGTAAAACCCCGAATGCACCGCCTCGATATCGGCGACCGTGGCCTCCCTGGGCTGGTAGGTCCGCAGCAGGCCGGCGTATTCCGGCCCCTCCAGGGAATGGTAGAGGCTGCGCACCCGGCCGGCGTTCTCCAGCGACTGCTGGGGGATGCTGTGCTCGTAGTACCTGCGGTCGAACAGGATTCCCGGCTGTCTAGGCATAGTGGTGCTGGTAGATCGGTTGACGGGCGAATCCCTGCCGGCACAACCGATACAGATGGCCGACCCGCTGGACCCGCTGGTCGGTGTACGGCAGGGTCTGGGCGAGTTCGAACCCGAGCTTCTGCAGGCAGCGCTGCTGCGGGAGATTGTTCATGTCGGTGTACATCTCCACCTGCCGGATATCGAGCCGGTTGAAGAGAAAGAGGATCAGGTATTTCTGGGCCTCGGTGCCGTACCCCCTGGACCGCTGCTCGGGCCGGGCGATCTTGATGGCGATGACCGCCGTTTTCCGTTCCTCGGGCCGGATCCAGTAGTGGACCGTGCCGATGGGCTGTCCGTCGCGCAACTCGATCAGAAAGGTCTTGCTGTGCTCGCTCCACAAAACGCCGCTCGCCAACAGCACCGCCAACTGGTCGACCGACAGGTTTTCCGGGGTCAGATAGCTGCCGCAGGCAAGGGGATCGTTGCTCCATCCGGCCAGCAGTTCCAGGTCCTCGGCCTCGATGCGCCGAAGCTGCAACCGGATGGTGAATATCCTGTCGCCGAAAATGGTCATGCGGTGCGCTCCTCTCCCGGTTGCCTGCGGTGCCGACATCACCGGCACATGTCGTTGACCGCCGCCTGCAGCGAGCCGCTGGAGGCCATCAACCGGTCCAGGGCCTTGACCGTGTCGCCCACCGAGCCCTGGACCACGGCCGTGGTCTGCTGGTTCTCGCCCGAGGATTTGACGACCTCCTGGATCCGATCCATCACCTTGTTGCCATGATCGGCGAGGGTGGCGGCGCGGCCGCTGACGTCGTCGATGGAGGAGGAGATGGTCATGATGCCGCTGGAGATCTCCTCCATGGCCCTGAGGGCGGTGTTGATCACCTTGGAGCCGTCATCGAGCATGCGCATGCCGTCCTGCATGGCGGCGATGGTCTGCCGGCTGTCGTTTTCCACCATCTTGACGATGTTGGAAATATCCACGGCCGAGCGCGAACTGTTTTCCGCCAGCTTGCGGACCTCGTCGGCGACCACGGCGAATCCGCGGCCGGCGTCGCCGGCCCGGGCAGCCTCGATGGCGGCGTTGAAGGCGAGCAGATTGGTCTGGGAGGCGATCTCCTTGATGATATCGACGAAACTGCCGATTTTTTCCACCTGCGACACCAGGGTCGAAACCATCTCGTTGTTCTGCTGCATGGAGCGGTTGATCTGCTGCATCTTGTCGCCGGCCTCGGCTCCCGCCTTGCGGCCGTTTTCCGCTTCGCGCGACATGGAACTGGCCAGGGTGCTGACCTTGCCGCTCACCCCCAGCATCTCGGTGGCGGATTCGAGCATCTGGCGGATGGAGGTCTCCGACTCGTCCAGGCGGACGACCTCCTGGTTGAGCGACCGGCCCATCACGTCCATGTTGTCGCGGACCTGCTCCATGCGCCGCTGGGAATCGGCGACCAACTCGGCGACCTCCTGGCTGGCCGTGCTGACCAGTTGCTCCACCGCGGCCTCGGAACTGACATCCAGAACGAATTCGAGCGCACCCTTGATGTTGCCCTTGGCATCCTTGATCGGCGCGCCCGTGTACTTGAAGGGAATTTCGCGGCCGTTGACCCGGCCCACGGTTTTGGCCGATACCACGCTGTCCGTCTTCATGGCCTGCTGGCAGGCGCAGTGATCGGTGTTGCAGTGGGTGGTGTTGAACAGGCTGTAGCACTTCTTGCCGATCAGTTCGTCGACGCTCGCCCCCAGGGCCTGCGCCCCGGCCGGATTGATGAAGGTGATGGCGAAATCCGTGTCGATGGAGAAGATCGGGGTGGGAATGGCGTTGAGGTTCTCGATCTTCTCGTTGGCCTCCTGCCGTTGCCGGGCCTCGCCGGTGATGTCGAGGATGAACTCCAGGGCGCCCTTGATGTTGCCCTTGGCGTCCTTGATCGGCGCGCCCGTGTACTTGATCGGCACGATCATGCCTTCCCCGGGCCGGGCGATGGTCTCCTCGGTGATGATGGCGTCCCGCTTCATCGCCTGGCCGCAGGCGCACTTCTCGGTGCGGCAGTGCGGCGTCCTGAACAGGTCGTGGCATTTCCTGCCCACCGCCTCGTCCGGGGTCAGGCCCGCCACCGCCGCCCCGGCCGGATTCATGAAGGTGACGGTGAAGTCGGTGTCGATGGCCATGATCGGCGTGGGAATGGTGTTGAGGTTCTCGATCTTCTCGTCGGCCACCTGCTGCTGCCGCACCTCCTCGGTCATGTCGAGCACGTATTCGACCGCACCGACGACATTGCCCTTGGCGTCCTTGATCGGCGAGCCCGTATATTTGATGGGCACGATCACGCCGTCGCGCGGCCGGGCGATGGTCTGCTCGGTCACCACCGAGTCGGTCTTCATGGCCCGGGCGCAGGCGCATTTCTCGGTCTTGCAGTGCGGCGTCCTGAACAGGTCGTAGCACTTCCTGCCCACCGCCTCGTCCGGGGTCAGGCCCGCCACCGCCGCCCCGGCCGGATTCATGAAGGTGATGGTGAACTTGTCGTCGATCTCCATGATCGGGGTGGGGATGACGTTGAGGTTGGTTTCCATCTGCCGCAGCCGGGCCTCCAGGCGCTTTTTCTCGCTGATGTCGGTCATGGTGACCAGCGTCTGACCGTCGGCATCGCCCGTGGGCCTGGCCACGGACCGGAAATAGCGGACCCCGGCGTCGCTGCTGTGCAGCGCCTCGGCCGTGACCGGCTTGCGCATCCGGCCGGCCTTGTCCACCGGGCAGTCCTTGGTGCCGCACAGGTGCAGGTTGCACGACTCCTCGCAGGTCATCCTGCCGATCACCTTGTCGGCATGCAACCCGAAGGTGCCGAAAAATGCCTGGTTGGCCCAGGTGATGGTCCGCTTGCCGTCAACCATGAATCCGGGATCGTCCGAAGTTTCAAGCAAGGACAGATCCCCGCCGGAGCGCATTGCTTCTCCCGCCGCCATTGTTCCCTCCACGAAATCGTTCTGTTCAGTCTGCATAAAATGGTCTGTGTGCCAGTATCAAGAATGGTCTGTGTGCCCGCCGCTGGCCGCCGCCGGTTGCGCCTCGCTGTCCCGGTCCGGGATCCGGAGATGGTTGCGCAGAATATTGGTGACATTGACCACCAGCACATGTTCCTTCAGTCCGTCGTTGTTGACGAACTCGATGAGCCGGTCAAGGGTGTCCTTTTTGGCCTGCAACTCGGGCCGCAACGAGGGCGTGACATGGAACCGTTCCTGCTTGTAGATGGTCACGATCTCATCGACCAGCAGCGCGACCAGGTTGCCGTTGGCCCGGCCGATGATCAGTTTGTCGTCCTGGCCGCGCTCCCTGCCGACCACGTTCTGCTCGGCGCATTGGTAAAAACCGCGCAAACCCACCACCGGCACGATGCGGCCGCGGAGATTGATGATCCCCTGGATCAGGCCGTCGCCGTCGGCGACCTCCATGAAATCGCCGCAATCGATGATTTCCTGCACGTCCTTGAGTTCGATCGCATAGTGCTTGCCGATGGCGAACACCAGATAGCAGTGCTCGGTGATGACATGCCGGGTGGCCGAGCACGCCTCGTTCCTGCCGTCATCCTTCCCGCGCAGGCGGGACATAGAGGCGATCCTGTCCACCTGGGCGCTGATCAGCTCCCGGACATCGAGCAGCATGACATTGCCGTAGGCCGGGCTGTGGCACACCCCGCGGACATGGGCGAGGTGGTGCCCGGGGATGGGCATGATCTCGTCGTCGGCCACCACCAGGATCTGGTGAATCGTGTCGACGATCAGGCCGAAGGACAGGGTGTCGGATTGCAGCACCAGGATCCTGGTGGCATCGGTGGGATCGGCCGCTCTGTCGGCGTAACCGAGCAGGGCGGCGCTGCACAGCACGGGAATGGTCTGGCCGCGCAATTGCAGGGCGCCCGCCACCTTGCCGCTTCTGAACGTTTGATCGATCTCGTTGAAAAAACAGATCTCCCTGGCATCGCCGACCGGAATGCCATAGACCTGCTCCCGGCAGGAGTAGACGACGAACTGCGCATAGCTGCGCTGGACCGGCGGCGCCGGTTGTTCCCGCTCAGGGACGGCGGCATCGTTCGGCAACAGGCGCCCCAGATCGAGCAACTCCAGGGTGCGCCGCCCCTCTTCCAGTTTGATCAACTCGGCAACGACCGTTTCGTCGGACAGGAGAAAGGGGTCGAGATGTTCGATCGCCCGGGCCGGGACCCGGAGGACATCGCGGATGTCGTCGAACAGCAGGCCGTACCGTTTGCCGTTGTGCTGGACGACCGCCACCTTGGCGTCTGGTCCGTGGCCGGTCGCCGCCAGCGCCAACCGTTTCTTCAGGTTGATCACCGGGACGGCGTCGCCGCGCAGGTGCATGATCCCCTCGAGGAAGAAGGCGCCGGTGGGCAGGGGGCGGATCGATTCGCCGACCGGCAAGGCTTCCACCACCTGCTCCGCCGGCAGGGCGATTTCGATGCCGATCTGCCGATCGAGGATGAACGAGGCAAACAACCGTTCTTGATCCATACGCTTCCGCCCTATTCGGTACGAGGGATTCCGCCCCTGGCGGCGTTGACCTGCCTGGATTCGATCCTGTCGAGCACCGCGCCGACCTCGCTGAAATCGCTGTCCTGATAGGCGATGAAGCGGGGGCGCAGTTGGTGGCCGCGCGCCACGGTTTCCGCGTCGGCGTCGGGCAGGACCAGGACGAAAAACACCTGTTCCAGGCGGAACCGGAAAGAGGCCAGGGCATTCAGTTCCCGTTTGTCCGCCGCCTGGAGCACCACGGTTTCCGGCAGCGGGCCGGGGGACTGCAAATGGCGGATGAGGTCGGAGATGGTCCGGCAATCGATCAGGGATTCCAGGGACCCCAGCGCCTCGATGGCATGCTGCAACCTCTCCCCGCTCTCCGTGTTTTTCGCGGTATATAACAAGACGTTCATGGCAGTCTCTTGCTGGTACGGGTGACAGCCTGAAGCGGCTGGCATTCCCTTTTCAGCAAGGGCCGTGCCTGAAACCGTCCGGCGCGGCCAGGAAGCACGAAGGGCTTGCGGCGCAAACAATCCTGCCGTAGGCACCCCGGATACCGGGCCGGGGCGGCAGATCCGGGACTGTCAACAAAAGGGGATGGCGTCGAGAAAAGTGAACACCCTTTGGTGCACACGGCGGGAAAGCCGCACATCCCGGTTCGGGACGGCACGGCATGGTTTTCCGCGACCGGAGGGCACGGCAACGGCATGACCCGCGCCCGCCGGGGCGTCGGGCGGAGCATTCGATCGGACGGCAGACAGGGGAACCGGCGTCAGGCGAGCGAATATTTGTTCATCAGTTGGTACAGGCGGGTGCGGGACAAGCCGGACAGGCGCCCCGCTTTCATGATGTTCCCCTCGCTGTGCCGGAGCAGGCGCACGGTGTAGTCGCGCTCGAAGGCGTCCTTGGCCTCGCGCCAGGACAGCAGGGAGGCCTCGGCGCCCTGGCCGGCGGGGATCGTGGCCGCCGGCGCGCGGACCCGGGCCCGGGCATGGGCCGTGCGGATATGCACGGGCAGGTGCTGCGTGAAGAGCAGCGGCGAATGCACGGCCTGCGCAAAGGCGGATTCAATCGCCTGGGACAGTTCCCGGACATTCCCCGGCCAGGTGTAGCCGGTCAGATGATCGATGAAATCGGGCAGGCATTCCTTCTTCTCCTGGCCGTACCGCTGCACCAGGCGATCGAGGAAGTGCTCCGCCAGCAGCGGGATGTCCCCTTCCCGCTCGCGCAGCGGCGGCAGGGTCAGGGAGAGTCCCCGCAGGCGGTAGAGCAGATCCTCGCGGAACAGTCCCTGCCCGGTCATGGCGGTCAGGTCCCGGTTGGTGGCGCAGATCAGCCGGAAATCGCTCTTGCATTCCTCCTGGCTGCCCACCGGACAGAAGGTTCGCTCCTGCAGGACCCGGAGAAAACTTTTCTGGATCGACAAAGGCAGTTCGCCGATTTCATCGAGAAAGAGGGTGCCCTTGTCCGCATGGCGGATCAAGCCCCGATTGGCTCGGTCAGCGCCGGTGAAGGCGCCCTTGACATGACCGAACAGCACGCTTTCCACCAACTGTTCGGGCAGGGCCGTGCAGTCGACCACCACGAAATTGCCGTGTTTTCTCCGGCTGTTGGCGTGGATGGCCCGCGCGAAAGCCTCCTTTCCGGTCCCGGATTCCCCGGTGATCAGCACATTGGCTTCGGCCGCCGCCGCCTTGGCGAGCAGTTCCAGGCAGTGCGCGAAGCGCGGACTCTCGCCCACCAGCTGGTCGCGCTCCACGTCCTTGAGGACGGCCTTCTGACTGGACAGGGCCTGGCGGTATTGCAGGGCCCGGGCGAGCGGCAGGGCGATTTCCTTGACAATGGAGTTTTTTTCCAGATAGCACCAGGCCCCGTGCCGGATGGCCAATTCCGCCCCGTCCGGATCGCCCTGGCCGGTGATGATGATGACCTCGGGACTGGAAGCCACCGAGCGCAACTGATCGATCGCCTGGAGACCGTTGCCGTCGGGCAGGTAGACGTCGAGCAGCACGATGTCGTAATCCCCCCGGCCCGCCGCCTCCAGGCCGTCGGCGAGGGTGTGCACGCACCGGGAAGCATAGCGGAGGGAGTCGAGCCTGTCGGCGACCGTCTCGGCAAAAAGCCGGTCGTCATCGATGATCAGAACCGCCGCCATAGCGCATCTTCCTTCAAACAGGTCACCGGGTGGTATGCATCGGTCGCGAAAACCGTGGACTGCTCGTCTGTTACACAACAAATGTATTACACCTGCTGCCCTTGCAAATGTCAAGGCGTCAATAGACGGCGGACCGTTGCCAGCAGAACCTGTCGCCGCACCGGTTTCATCAGCATTTCCCTGACGCCCATCTCGGCCAGATGCCCCGCCGGGGCATGGCGGTCATAGCCGGTGACCATCAGCAGCGGCAGGTCCGGCCGCAGGGCGTGCACCTGCCTGCACAGGTTCGCTCCGGAGAGCCCCGGCATGTCGACATCGGTGAGCAGCAGATCGAAGGCGAAGGGGTCGGCCCGCACCTGTTCCAGGGCGAGTCGACTGTCGGGCAGGCCCAGCGCGACAAACCCGTCTCCGGTGAGATAGCGGCAGATGATGTCGAGGAGGTCCTCCTCGTCGTCCACCACGAGAATGCGGCAAGGCGACGGGACCGTTGCCGCCGCCTTGCCGGCCGGCCGGCTCTCCCGGTCATCGGGCCGGGCCATTGCAGGCCGGCGGAGCGCCCGCACCAGTTCCTCGCCTCTGCGGCAGGCCTCGACGATCCGTTCCAGCCGCCGCTGCACATGACTCTCCGGTCCGGCCTCCTCTTGCAGCATCTCCGCATTGGCGATGACGATGCCGAAAATATTCATCAGGGCATGCCCCTGTTCGCGTGTCATTCCGCCGGGTTTTGCGGGCAATGGCGTCGTCCCGGCCGCATCACTGTCCATCTGTCGCCTCCATCTGTCCGCCGGGCATGCCCCGTCCCCTGTCCCGGCCTGCCGGGAGGTGCACGGAGGGCACGCCGCGCCGGGGTCGGGGTTCCCCTCCGCGTCCTCTGGCCCGCGCGGAGACGGGCCTGGTGTCCGGCCGGCAAGAATGCCCGGGTCGCGCTGTTGTTGTTTACTTACCCACGGAGTTTGGCTATGGTGCAAGCCAACCGTTTCCCCGTGGACCGGTTCCCGATTCCCTGTTCCGGCACGAGCTTATGGTTCACACAGACCGTCTATCCTTGTCAAGCACTTCGACCGGTCAGCGCGCCGGCCGCGGGAATCTTTTGTCGGCACGCCGCCTGTAAATCCGGTTGTGCCCGCCACCCCCTGCCACACCGTTTCTCCGGATACATCGAAACTTCATGCTGCCAGCCGCCCCCACCGCCAGAAAAAAGAAAAAACAACCCCTGCGCTTCACGGCCACCTGCGGCTTCGGCCTGGAATCGCTGGTCAGCTGCGAGATCGCCGGTTTCGGCGGTGAGGCGATCGCCAGTCATCCGGGGGCCGTCTCCTGGAGCGGCAGCCTGGAAACCGGCTACCGTGCCTGTCTCTGGTCCCGGTTCGCCTCGCGCGTCCTCCTCGAACTGGCCCGGTTCGACGCCCCGACCACCGATGCCCTCTACGCGCAGGCCGGCTCCATCCTCTGGGACGACCACTTCACCTGGAAATCGACCTTTGCGGTGCACACCACCCTGGTCAACGCCGCCCTGACCCACAGCCAGTTCGCCTCGCTGCGGGTCAAGGACGCCATCGTCGACCAGTTCCGCAAGCGGTTCGGCAGGCGGCCGGACGTGGACCCACTGCATCCCGATCTCCGCATCAACCTCCATGTCCAGGGGACCGGCGCCACCCTGGCCCTGGATCTCTCCGGCGACAGCCTCCACCGGCGCGGCTACCGCACCGGCAGCGGCGAGGCGCCGCTGAAGGAAACCCTGGCCGCCGCCATCGTCCGTCTCTCCGGCTGGCTCGACCGGGCCGGCGACGAACCGGTTCTGCTCGATCCGATGTGCGGCAGCGGCACCCTGCTCATCGAGGCGGCCCTGATGCTCAGCGACAGCGCCCCCGGCCTGCTCCGCAAGGCCTTCGGCTTCATGGCCTGGAACAGGCACGATCCGCAGCTCTGGGACCGGCTGGTGCAGGAGGCGGTGGACCGGGAAAGCCGGGGCATGCCTGCCGCCTGGCCGCAGTTCATCGGCTACGACGCCGATCCCCAGGTGGTGGCCGCGGCCAGGAAGAACGTGATCGCCGCCGGCCTGCGCGAGGTGATCGTCATCAAACAGCGCCAACTGGCCCGGCTGGAGAGCCCGGCGCCCAGGGGCTGTCTGCTGACCAACCCGCCCTACGGCGAGCGGCTGTCGGAGAAGGAGGCGGTCAAATATCTGTATCGCTGTCTGGGGCGGATCTTCCGGGACCAATTTCCCGGCTGGACCCTGGCTTTTTTCACCGCCAACCCCGACCTGGCCGAAATGACCGGCATGCAGTGGCAGGAGCGGCAGCGGTTGTTCAACGGGCCGATCAAATGCCAGTTGCTGGTGGGCCAAGAGAACACCCTGCGGGAACAAGCGCTTCAGCGCTGGACCCTGGCGCCCCTGCCCGCCGACGCGCCCGGCGAGGATTTCGCCAACCGGCTGCGCAAGAACTGCGACACCCTGCTGCGCTGGGCCGAGGAAGAGCAGATCACCTGTTTCCGCGTCTACGACGCCGACATGCCGGAGTACAATCTGGCCGTCGATCTCTACGAGGAGTGGGTGCACGTCCAGGAATACGCGCCGCCGGCCACCGTCGATCCGGCCAGGGCGGAACAGCGGTTCGGCCAGGCCCTGCAGGTCATCCGCACCGTGTTCGACGTGCCGCGCGGCCGGTTGTTCATCAAGACCAGGAAAAAGCAGAAGGGAACGCAGCAGTACCAGAAGAAGCCGGGTGCCGGCACGCTCCACGAGGTGCGGGAAGGGGGCGGCCGTTTTCTGGTCAACTTCACCGACTATCTCGACACCGGCCTGTTTCTCGACCACCGCCTGACCAGGGCGCTGCTGGGCCTCCTCGCCCAGGGCAAGACCTTTCTCAACCTGTTCGCCTATACCGGCGCGGCCACGGTTTATGCCGCCATGGGCGGGGCCACCGCCACCACCACCGTCGACATCTCCGCCACCTATCTCGGTCGGGCCCGGGCCAACCTGGCCCTCAACGGCTTCGGCGGGCCGCTGCACCAGACCGTGGAGGCCGACTGCCTGGAGTGGTTGCAGCGCGACCGGGAACGCTACGGGGTGATCTTCGTCGATCCGCCCACCTTCTCCAATGCCCGGCACCGCAAACAGATCTTCGACGTCCAGAAAGATCATGCCGCCCTGCTCCGCCTAGCCATGCAACGGCTGGCCAAGGGCGGCACCCTGATTTTTTCCAACAATTTCCGCGCATTCAAGCTGGAGGAATCGCTCTGCCGCGACTTTGCCGTCCGGGAGATCAGCGACGAGACCATCCCCCCCGATTTTCAGCGCAACCGCCGCATCCACCGCTGCTGGGAATTCCGCCACCACCAGCAGCCGCCTATCACCGAACAGGAGGCGCCATGATCGCCGATCCCGCCGAAGAGCTGGTCGAAATCGTCGACCGCGACAACAACCCCATCGGCGCGGTCACCCGCCGGATCATGCGTCAACAGAACCTGATCCACCGGGCCACCTATGTCCTGGTCTTCAACCGGACAGGGGAACTGTTCATCCAGAAACGGACCCGCACCAAGGATATCTATCCCGGCTACTGGGACCTGGCCGCCGGCGGCGTGGTGCTGGCCAGCGAACCCTACCTGGAGTCGGCGCAGCGGGAACTTCGGGAAGAACTGGGACTCGCCGGGGTGCGGTTGGCCCATCTTTTCGATCGGTATTTCGAGGAATTCGGCAACCGGGTGTGGGGGCGCGTCTTTTCCTGCGTCAGCGAGGGACCGTTCACCCTCCAGAAGGAGGAGATCGAATACGGCCGATTCATCGACCTCAACGGGATCGAGGCCCTGCACCGGGCGGAACCGGTCACCCCGGACGGCATGGCCCTGCTTCGTCTCCTGCCGCGGACCCTGCCGTAATGCTCCGCGACGAAAGGACGTGCGGACCGCCCGCAACCGAACAGGGTCGTCCACATCCCCGGCGGGGCGCCATGGACGTCCATATAGTCCGGCAACCCATCTTCGATATTCACACAAGGCTGTTCGCCTACGAACTGCTGTTGTGCCAGTCCCCGGGGATGCGTCCGGACGGCCCCAGCGGCGACCGGACCGCCACCGGCCTGCTCTCCACCGCCTTCCTCACCGAGGGGATCGAGATCATCGCCGGGAACAAACCCTGCTTCATCAGGTTCACCGCCAATCTCCTGATCAAGGATCTCGCGGCCTCGTTTCCGAAGCACACCATCATCATCGAAATCCCCGGGAATGTACCGCCCTCGCCCGAGGTGCTCGCGGCGTGCCGCTCGCTTTCCCGGCAAGGGTTCATCCTCGCCCTGGCCGATTTCGTCTATGCCAGGGAACTGCTGCCGCTGATCGAGTTGGCCAACATCGTCAAGATCGATTGCCAACTGGCGGATGCGGCCACCATCGAACGGACCAGGGACCGCCTGTCCCGCTGCAACCTGAAGTTTCTGGCCGAAAAGGTCGAGACTCACGAGGAACTTGCGCGCGTCAGAACACAGGGGTTCAATTACGTTCAGGGCGCTTTCTTTGCCCGTCCCGAATCCCTGCGCCTCACGGAACTCCCCTCGAACAAGCTCCACCTCCTGCGCCTGCTGGCCGAGGTCAACAGGCCGGAAGTCTCCGTCGACAGACTGGAACACATCGTTGCCGCCGATGTGGCCATCACCTACAAGCTGCTGCGGTATGTCAACTCGGCTTTCTTTTCCCTGCTCAGGCAGGTGGCATCCGTGCGCCAGGCGATCGTCTATCTGGGGGAGCGGGAACTGAGGCGGTTCGTAACCTTGGTCATTCTTTCGGAGCTGGCGGCGGACAAGCCCGCGGAACTGGTCCGGCTGTCGGCGGTCAGGGGCCGCTTCTGCGAATTGCTGGGCAGGGAGTGCGGCCGGGAGGACACCGCCGAGCTGTTCTTCCTGGGCCTTTTTTCCCTGATCGATGCCCTTCTCGACGCGCCCATGGCGCAGTTGATGGACAAACTGCCGCTCGGCGCCGGCATCAAGGAGGCGTTGGTCCATCGCCAGGGGCCGTTGGTCCCCTTTCTCGACGCCGCCATCGCCTACGAACAGGGGCGGACCGAGGCCTGCCTGCACGCCCTGGCCAGGTTGCGGATCCATGCCGGCACGATCTACGCCCTCTATCTGGACGCCATCACCTTTGCCCAATTCCTCGATTGACCGGTCGGCGCCGATCGCGTCCCGGCGGCGACACCGCATTCATCCCCGCCAGCCCTCCTGCTCCCAGAGCAGAAACAACCGGCGGATGCCCCCGGTGGCCAGATCCGCCATGGCCGTGAACAGGGCCGGTTGAAAAGGCGCGCCCTCGGCGGTGGTCTGCACCTCGATCCAGCGGCCGTCGCCACTCATGACGAAGTTGGCGTCGACATCGGCGGCGGCATCCTCGCTGTATTCCAGATCCAGAACCGGCCGGCCCCCGACCACGCCGACGCTGACGGCCGCCACCGGCAACAGCGGCGGCATGGCGGTGAGCCTGCCCCGGTCCACCATCTGCCGCACCGCCATCCGCACCGCCAGGGCCGCGCCGGTGATCGAGGCGCAACGGGTGCCGCCGTCGGCGTTGAGCACGTCGCAATCGATGCGCAGGGTGTGTTCGCCCAACAGCCGCAGATCGACCATCATCCGCAGGGACCGGCCGATCAGCCGCTGGATCTCGTGGGTCCGGCCTGAGGGCCCGGATACCGCCTCCCGCCGGCCCCGGCTGTGGGTGGCGCAGGGCAGCATGCCGTATTCGGCGGTGATCCAGCCCTGTCCCCGGTCCTTGAGAAAGGGAGGGACCTTCTCCTCGATGGTGACGCCGCAGAGCACGTGGGTCTGCCCCATCTTGATCAGCACCGAGCCGTCGGCATGGGGCTGGACGCCGTATTCGATGCTGACCGGCCGCAAGCCGTCGGCCGGGCGATGTCCGTTGCGCATGGGTTCCTCCCTTGATGCGGCAATGCTGTGAACTGGGCGGGCAACTCAGAAATCAGAGTATTATCAGGGTAATGCCGGGATTGGCGCGATTGAGGTCGCGGTGGCCGGCCAGAAAGGGGAAGCGCCGCAAGAACTGCCGGCCGCGCCTGGAGCGTCCCGCCAGCTCCTCGCCGGGGACGATCTCCCTGATCCGGCCCTGCAGACGGTAGAACTGCAACTGATGCCGGACCGCCTCCCTGATGGCCCCGCCGGTGCCGCTGGAACCGTAGCCGTGGATCAGGGTCAGCGCCCTGACGCCCTCATGGCCGGCAGTGGCAATGGCCGCGTCGAGCCGGTCGAGCGCCTGCCGGACCAGCGGCATGCCTCGTTCCAGGTTGATCACCCGGTGCGGCGGCCCGGCCGTTCCCGGCTGGCCGGGGGTGCACGGCGTCCCGCAATGGGGGCATCGCCCCTTGCCGGGTTCGAGTTCGTTGCCGCAGATTTCGCACAGCACCGATGCCATGGCCGATTCCGTGCCGACAGAGATTCCGGCCGAACCGCTACCGGCGCCGAACCTCGATCACCTCGGGCATCTGCAGGAGATGCTGCTGCAAGGTCTGGAGATGCTTGAGATTGACCACGTCGAGCAAAACGTCGAGTTCGGCGATGTTCTCCACCGTGGTGCGGGCATTCAACTCGACGATGTCGGCGTCGTCGGCGCTGATGGTGGCGCTGATATCGGCCAGCAGGCTTTTGCGGTTTTCCGCGCGGATGCGTAGCGCCGCGCGGTGGGATGCCTGCGGCGAGCCAGACCAGGCGACTTCCAACCAGCGTTTCGGGTCCGTGGCCAGCAGGTTGTGGCAATCGGTGCGATGGATGGAGATGCCGGTGCCGGTCGTGATGAAGCCGATAATGGGGTCGCCCGGCACCGGATGGCAGCACTGGCTCACCTTGACCAGCATGCCGTCGACGCCGTCGATGTCGATGGCGTTGCGCCTGGAGGTACTGGCGCGGTGCTCCTCGGCCGCGCGCTGGGCCCGTTCGACCATCTCCGCCATCCGCCGCCTCTCCTCGGCCTCGCGGAACTCCTCGGGTTGCAGCGTCCGCACCAGATGGGGCACGGTGATGGCGCCGTTGCCCACCCGCACCAGCAGCTCCTCCAGGGACTGGCAGTTGAGCTGCTTGAGCAGCAGGCGCAAATGCCCGCTCTTGAGCAGGCCGCGGAAATTGACGTCGTACTTCTTCAACTCCCGCTCGCAGATCTCGCGGCCCAGCTTGAGCGAGCGTTCCTTCTCCTCCCGCCGGAGATACTGGCGGATCCGGGTCCGGGCCCTGCCGGTCTTGACCAGTTGCAGCCAGGCACGGCGGGGATGCTGGTTCTTCTGGGTGAGGATTTCGACGATGTCGCCGCTCTGCAGCTCGTGTTTGAGTTGGACGATCTGGCCGTTGACCTTGGCGCCGACGCAGGTGTCGCCGATGGCCGTGTGGATGGCGTAGGCGAAATCGATCGGCGTGCTGCCCCGGGGCAGCTCCCGGACCTCGCCGGTGGGCGTCAGGGCGAAGACATCGGGCTCGAACAGCTCGCCGCGCACCGATTCCATGAACTCGTTCGGGTCCTCGACCTCCTGGAGAGACTGCACCAGCCGCTTCAGGTCTTTGAACAGCCGGGCATCGCTGCCGGTGATCTTCTGCCCTTCCTTATAGGCCCAGTGGGCGGCCACGCCCTCCTGGGCGACCCGGTCCATCTCCTCGGTGCGGATCTGGATCTCGATGAACTGTCCCAGTGGTCCGGCCACCGTGGTGTGCAGCGACTGGTAGTTGTTCGACTTGGGCGCGCTGATCCAGTCCTTGATCCGGCCGGGGACCGGTGTCCAGTCGGCGTGGACCGTGCCCAGGACCTGATAGCACTCCTTGATCGTGCGCACGATGATGCGGAAGGCCACCTTGTCGTACACCCGTTCGAGCGGAATCTTCTGCACCACCAGCTTCTTGTAGATCGAATAGATGTGCTTGGGGCGGCCGATGATCCGCACCGGCTCGATCTTGTTCGCCCGGAGCTTGGCGTAGAGGATGCCGATCACTTCGTCGACATAGGTCTGGCGCTCGGCGACGGTGCTTTCCAGGTGGGCGGTCAGGTCGGCATATTCCGCCGGAAACAGATACCTGAAGGCCAGGTCCTCCAGCTCGCGCTTGAGCCACTCGATACCGATGCGGCTGGCCAGCGGCGCGTACAGGTCCATGGTTTCCCGCGCCTTGATCCGCCGCTCCTCCTCCTCGACCGCATCGAGGTTGAGCATGTCCTGCAGGCGGTCGGCCAGCTTGACCAAAAGCACCCGGATATCCGCGCCCATGGCCAGCAGCAGCTTGCGGATGTTCTCCGCCTCGTGGGCTAGATGGGAATCGTAGCGGACATTGGTGATGCGGCTGGCGCCGTTGACGATATTGGCGACCGCCTCGCCGAACTTCTTCTTCAGCTCCTCCAGGGTGGCGACCTGCTCCTTGATGACGCCATGGAGCAGACCGGCGACGATGGTGTCCAGGTCGAGCCGCATCGAGGCCAGGGTCGAGGCCACGGCCAGGAGATGATCGACATAAAGTTCGCCGGTCACGTACCGCTGCCCGGCATGCCGTTCGCAGATGAACTCGTATGCCTTGCTCAGCGGGGCGAGATCGACCTCGTGGAGATAGGCCGAGGCGAGGGAGTGCAGGGGCTTGATATCCGACATGGTTCCAATCCGCAGTTCGGCGCGGGCCTGCCTCGGGTCGGTCAGGCCAGCGCCTGCCGGACGAGTCCGGCAATATGGGCGACCGCCCCGTCCAGGGGCAGCAGCTCGGTTTCACCGGTCCGGCGCGAGCGCAACTCGACCTTGCCCTCCTTCTCGTAGGTTTTGCCCACGGTCAACCGAAAGGGAATGCCGAGGAGATCGGCGTCGTTGAACTTGGAGCCGGGCCGCTCGTCCCGGTCATCGTAGAGGACGTCCAGCCCTTGGGCCCGCAGGTCGTTGTACAAACCTTCCGCAACGCGGCAGAAGGTTTCGTCCTTGGGCCCCAGGTTGAGGACGATCACCTGGAAGGGGGCCAGCGGCACCGGGAAGATGATCCCCTTGGCATCGTGGTTCTGTTCGATGGCCGCTGCCACCACCCGGCTGACGCCGATACCGTAACATCCCATGATGAAAGGCTTTTCCTGGCCGTCGCTGTCCTGGAAAGTGGCTGCCATGGCCTCGGAATAATTGGTGCCGAGCTTGAAGATGTGGCCGACCTCGATGCCCTCTTTCAGGCGCAGGCTGCCGCCGCAGACGGGGCAGCGGTCGTCGGCCGCGATCTGCCGCAGGTCGCCGACCACGTCGGGCTGAAAATCGCGGCCCGGATTGACGCCGGTACAGTGGAAGCCCTTTTCGTTGGCCCCGGCCACCGCATCCACCATGCGCATCACCTCCTGATCGGCCACCACTGTGATGTCCAGGTCCATCGGCCCCAGGTAGCCCACGGGCAGGCGGGTCTGCTGCCAGACCTGTTCCTCGGTGAGGGCCTCGACCTCGTTGGCGTCCAGCAGGTTTTTCAGCTTGACCGTCTGCACCTCGCGGTCGCCGCGCACCAGGGCGGCCACCGGCTTGCCGTCGGCCAGGTAGATCATGGTCTTGATCACGTCGCTGGGGCGGACCTTGAGACATTCCGCCACCTTGTCCACCTGCTTCATCCCAGGGGTGGCCACCCTGGCCAGGGCCTGCTGGGCGCCGTCCGGCGCCGCCTCGTCCAACGGGACGATGGCGGCCTTTTCGACATTGGCGGCATAAGCGCAGGCGTCACAGATGACCAGGGTATCCTCGCCGGTCTCGGCCAGGACCATGAATTCATGGGAATAGGAGCCGCCGATAGTGCCGGTGTCGGCCTCCACCGCCCGGAACTCCAGGCCGCACCGCGCAAAGATGCGGCTGTAGGCCCGGTGCATGATTTCGTAGCTGCGGCTGGCGCCGGCATCGTCGACATCGAAGGAATAGGCGTCCTTCATCACGAATTCGCGCCCCCGCATCAGGCCGAAGCGCGGCCGGATCTCGTCGCGGAACTTGGTCTGGATCTGGTAGAGGTTGATCGGCAGCTGCCGGTAGGATTGCAGTTCCCGGCGGGCGATGTCGGTGACCACCTCCTCGTGGGTGGGGCCGAGGCAGTAGTCGCGGTCGTGGCGGTCGCGGAACCGGAGCAGTTCCGGGCCGTATTTTTTCCACCGGCCCGATTCCTGCCATAGGTCGCCCGGCTGGACCATGGGCATGAGGATCTCCTGGGCGCCGGCCCGGTTCATCTCCTCCCGGACGATGCCGATCACCTTCTGCAGGGCGCGAAAGCCCAGGGGGAGATAGGTGTACATCCCCGAGGTCAATTTGCGGATGAACCCGCCCCGCACCAGCAACTGATGGCTGACGACCTCAGCCTCGGAAGGGGTTTCCTTGGTGGTGGGCAGCAACAACTGAGAGTAACGCATATCTGATCTCCGTCCACATGCAAACAGGACCGGTGCGCGTTGCGCCGGCCCGTTCAACCGCCGGCTTTCCGCTCGGCCTCCATTTTTTCCAGTTCTTCGAGGAAAACCGGCAGCAGGTCCGCCTCCGCGACCTTCCGGTACAGCTCCCCCTTCTTGAAGATGATTCCCACGCCGTGGCCGCCGGCAATGCCGATGTCGGCCTCGCGCGCCTCGCCCGGCCCGTTGACCACGCAGCCCATCACCGCCACCTTGAGCGGCGACCGCATGGTTTGCAGGTGCCGCTCCACCTGGTCGGCCAGGGTGAACAGATCGATGCGGGTGCGGCCGCAGGTGGGGCAGGAAATCAGCTCCGGCCCCCGCTCGCGGATGCGCAGGGCGCGCAGCAGCTCGAACCCGACCCGGATTTCCTCCACCGGATCGCGGGTCAGCGAGATGCGGAAGGTATCGCCGATCCCCTCGGCCAGCAGGATGCCCAGGGCCACGCTCGACTTGACCGTGCCGGCGATGAGGCCGCCCGCCTCGGTCACCCCGAGGTGGAGCGGATAGTCGGTCCGCTCCGCCAGTAGGCGGTAGCCGGCGATGGTGGTCAGCACGTCCGCGGACTTGATCGAAATCTTGATGTCGAAAAAGCCGTGCCCTTCCAGGAGACGGACATTGTCAAGCGCGCTTTCGATGAGGGCGTCCGGCCGTTGTGGGGTGGGATAGCCGTGGCGGGCCAGGAGTTCCTTTTCGATGGAGCCGGAATTGACCCCCACCCGGATCGGCACCCCGTGCTGTTTGGCCGCGGCCACCACCCGGGCCAGCTTGTCCGGCCCGCCGAGGTTGCCCGGATTGATGCGGATGCCCTGGGCGCCGTGCTCCATGGCCGCCACCGCCAGCCGGGCGTCGAAATGGATGTCGGCGATCAGGGGAATGGCGATCCGGTCCCTGATCGCGGTCAGGGCGCGGGCCGCGGCCATGTCCGGCACCGCCACCCGAATGATCTCGCAGCCGGACCGCTCCAGTTCATGGATCTGCCGGACCGTGGCCTCGACATCGTCGGTCATGGTGTTGGTCATCGACTGAACGGCGATGGGCGCGTTTCCGCCCACAGCCACCGCGCCGACATGAATCTGGCGGGTCGTTCTTCGCGTGATCATACCGCATCCCGGCTCGCCGCCGCCATGGTGCGCAGATTCAGCTCCGCCTCCGAGGCCCGCACATACAGAGGCACCGCCTGCCCTGCCGATCCACCGATCCCGTCGGCCAGCATCCGGCCGGCGCACAGGCCGATGGTTGCCGCCCTGGGATGGAGGACGCCCGTCTCGGCGAGCCGGGCCAGCGGCTGGGCGGCCATCTCGGCGCGGCAGGCCGGCAGGCCCGGACCGACCAGCAGGGTCGGCTCCTGCATCCGCCGGGCCAGTTCGTTCGGGTTCAGGACGAGGAAGGGGCCGCTTCGCTGCCAGCGCGCCTGCCCATACCGGTACCAGGCCGCGTACACCTGCTGCTTCCGGGCGTCGAGCAGACAGCAGATCGGCAAATCGACCGGGACGACCTGGGCCGCCAATCCGTCCAGGGTGGGGACGGGCACAAGGGGCACGTCCGCGGCCAGAGCCAGCCCCTGCGCGGCCGCCATGCCGATCCGCAACCCGGTGAACGACCCCGGTCCCTGGCTGACCGCCACTGCCGCCAACTCGCTCCAGCCGACGCCGGCCGCCGCCATGACGGCATCGACCGATCCCAAAAGACGCCTGGCGTGGGTCACCTCGGGCTGGAGGGTGTATTCGGCCAGCACCTTGCCCGTCGGGCCGGCACCCCGCGTCAGGGCCACGCTGCCGCAGCCGGTGGCGGTCTCGATAGCCAGGATCAGGACATCAGCCATCGTCTGACCAGTCGGAGGATGTCGTTGTAAAACACGAACACCATCAGGGTCCCCAGAATGGCGATGCCGATTTTCTGGCTGATTTCCATGGTCCGGTCGCTCAGGGGCTTGCGCCGGACGGCCTCCAGAGAGAGGAAGACCAAATGGCCGCCGTCGAGCACCGGCACGGGCAGCAGGTTGAGGATGCCAAGATTGACGCTCAGCAGGCCCATGAAGTAGAGCAGGTTCATCCAACCGGCTTCCATCTGCTGGCCGGCCAGCTCGGCGATCCGGATCGGGCCGCCCAGTTCGCTGGCCGGAATGACCCGCTGGATCATCTTGACGATGCCCATCACCGTCAGGTAACCGAGGTTCCAGGTCTGGAGCAGGGCCGCCTCGCACGATTCGCCGATGGAGGCCGCCTTGTACTGGATCTCGTCGCTACGGACGATACCGAGCATATACCGCTCGCCCACCTCCTCGCCGAACAGGTTTTTCACCTTCTGCAGAGCGGGTTTGGCGTGAAAAGTCAGTTCCTGTCCCTGGCGGTCCACGATCAGGGTGACCGTTTCGCCGCCGCTGTCCTTGATGCGCTCGGATACATGGATCCACGAGGTGGTGGGAGCGCCGTTGATGGAACGGATGACGTCCCCGGCCTGCATGCCGGCCTGCTCGGCCACCGACCCGGCAGTGACCTCGCCGATCCGGGTGGAATCGACGGGTTCGGGGATGCCGGCCAAGACGAACATGGCGAAGAAGAGGACCACGGCAAACAACAGGTTGAACAGCGGCCCGCCGAAGACAATACCGAACCGCTGCCACACCGCCTTGTGGGAAAAGGAGCGGTGGCGTTCTTCCGGCTGGACTTCCTCGCCCTGCTGCTCGCCGTACATCTTGACGTAGCCCCCTAGGGGGAAGGCGCTGATGAGGTATTCGGTCTCACCCCACTGCCGGCTGATCAGCTTGTTGCCGAAGCCGAGGGAAAATTTCAGCACCCGCACGCCGAAGGCCTTTGCCAGCAGGAAATGGCCCAGCTCGTGCACGAAAATCAAAACGCCAAGAACGATGATAAAGGAAACAACGGCATTCATGTCATGGACTACCAGTCAACAATCGTATGAAAAATACCTGAATGGAGAGCGGGAGGCAACCGTTCAGGCGCAACCGATCGCCTCTTCGGCCACCAGCCGCGCCTCCCGGTCGGCGGCCAGGATCGCCTCCAGGTCCAGTTCGTCGCCCTGGCCGGTGGCCTCCAGCGTGGTGGCGACCACAGCCGCAATCTGCGTGAACCCGATCCTGCCGGCAAGGAAGGCCGCCACCGCGACCTCGTTGGCGGCGTTGAGCACCGCCGGCTTGACGCCGCCCATGGCCAGCGCCTCGTAGGCCATCTTAAGGGCCGGGAATCGCTGATGATCGGGCTGCTCAAAGGCAAGCCCGCCGCACTGCGCCAGACTGAGACGGGGTAGTGCCAACTCCAACCGCTCGGGATAGGAAAGCGCGTAGGCAATGGGGATGCGCATGTCCGGGATGCCCAACTGGGCCACCACCGAGCCGTCCCGGTATTCCACCAGGGAATGCACGATGGACTGGGGGTGCACCACCACCTCGATCCGCTCCGGCAAAACATCGAACAGCCAGCGGGCCTCGATCACCTCCAGCCCCTTGTTCATCAGCGTTGCCGAATCGATGGAAATTTTCCGGCCCATGGTCCAGTTGGGATGTGCCAGAGCCTGGTCGGGAACGGCGGCGGCCAGGGCTTCGGCGTTCCAGGTACGAAAGGGTCCGCCGGAGGCGGTGAGGATAATCCTGGCCACATCTTCCCGGCGGCCGGCCTCCAGGGCCTGAAAGATGGCGCTGTGCTCCGAATCGATAGGCAGAAGGCGCACCCCGTGCGTGCGGACCGCTGCCATGATCAGCCGGCCGGCCATGACCAGGGTTTCCTTGTTGGCCAGGCCGAGATCCTTGCCGGCGCGGATGGCCGCCAAGGCCGGCAGCAATCCCACCGAACCGACCACCGCGGAAACGACCATGTCCGCCGACGGCAGGGCGGCAACCTCACAGTTGCCCTCCATGCCGGTGACAATCCGGGCATGATAGCGCGCGGGCAGCAGCGCCGCAAGGTTTGTGGCCAGGGCCGGCTCGCCCACCGCAATGCATTCCGGTTCGAATTCCCGCACCTGGGCGGCCAGCAACTCGACATTCCGGCCCGCTGACAGGCCGACGACCCTGAATTGTCCGGGAAACTGCCGCACCACCGCCAGGACGTTGCAACCGATGGAACCGGTGGAACCGAGCAGGGACAGGGCTTTCATCACACCAGACCGAAACGAAGCATATAGTAGAGCACCGGCGCGGTGAGCAGGAGACTGTCGAGCCGATCCAGGAGACCGCCGTGACCGAAGAGAATGGTGCCGGAATCCTTGACCCCCACCGATCGCTTGATCATCGATTCGGTCAGATCCCCGACAATGCCGACCATGATCAGGACCATCGCCACAAACAACAGTATCCCCGGATTGGCCGGCTGGGAGAACAACAGATTGACGCCTTCGGCCGCGGCCACCCCGGCGACCATGCCGCCGACCCCGCCCGCCACCGTTTTCTTCGGGCTGATGAGGGGAAACAGCCTGCGCTTGCCGAAGGTCCGACCGGCATAGTAGGCGCCGGTGTCCGAACCGGCGACAATCGCGACCAGCATGGTCAGCCAAAAGGCCCCCTGCGGGTCGGCCCGCAGCAGGACCATGTGGGCCATGCATCCCGAGACATAAATGGAGGCGAACCCGGCATAGCCGGCATACTTCAAGGTATCGTCGAGAATGCCGTATCCCTGGAGCGCCAGCACGGCGAGGGTCAGCAGACCGGCCATCATCCCGGCGAGCACCAGGTCGCCCTGCCCGAAAAAGGCGGCCAGCACAGGCCCGAGGCAGCAGGCGATCGTGGCCGCGTGCCGCCAGCCCCGCAGGGCCAGGACCATGCGAAAAAATTCATGGAGCGCCAGCACGGCTCCCAGAACGATCACGGCCCAAAACAGTGCGAACGGCCCCCGGAAAAGCAGAAGAAGCCATCCTGCGGCCATGCATATCCCGGGAATAACGCGACTCATCGCACCCTACTCCGCCGTCACCTGCGCACCGGTTTTGCCGAAGCGGCGCTGCCTGAGATGAAAGGTATGAACGGCATCCAGGAACTGCTGTTTTCTAAAATCGGGCCAACGGGTTTCGGTGAAATAGAGTTCGGCATAGGACGCCTGCCACAGGAGAAAATTGGACAGGCGATGCTCGCCGCCGGTGCGGATGACGAGATCCGGATCCGGCTGACCGGCGGTGAAGAGATGGTCGCTGATGGTGGTTTCGGAGAACGTGCGCCAATCGAGGGCACCTTCCTGGCATTGCCTCGCCATCTCCCGGCAGGCCAGTACCAGTTCGCTCCGACCGCCGTAACTGAGCGCCAGGTTCAGGGTCATGCCCCGGCAGGAGCGGGTGTCGGCAATGACCTGCCGCAGTACATCCCGAACGTCTTCGGACAGGCGATCCTGCTCGCCCAGGCAGTGCAGCCGGATATCGTTGCGCACCATGGTTCGCAACTCCGACTGAAGATAGCTTTTCAACAGGCCCATCAATCCGCTGACTTCACCGGCGGGCCGATTCCAGTTTTCCGTCGAAAAGGCATAGAGGGTCAGGACTTCGACCCCGATTTCGCGGGCGGTCTCGACGACCTCCCGGACCGAATCCACGCCCGCCTTGTGGCCGAACAATCGGGGGCGATGCCGCTCCTCGGCCCAGCGCCCGTTGCCGTCCATGATGATGGCCACATGGCGGGGGGCTGGCGGTCTATGTGTGTCTGGTGCATCCACGATCACTGGCACGAGGAGGGCGTTACACCGCCATGACCTCTTTCTCCTTTCCTCCGGCGATCTCATCGACTTGACTGACATAGCCGTCGGTCACCTTTTGCGCCTCTTCCTGCAGCCGGAACATCTCGTCCTCGGAGATGGTCTTGTCCTTCTTCAGCTTCTTCAGGGACTCGTTGGCATCGCGACGGACATTGCGGATGGCGACCTTGTATTCCTCGCCGATCTTCTTGACTTGCTTCACCAGTTCCTTGCGGCGCTCACCGGTGAGCGGGGGAATAGTCAGCCGGACGACATTGCCATCGCTTTGCGGGGTGAGCCCCAATCCGGAGGCCAGAATCGCCTTTTCAATGGCGGGCAGCAGTTGCGGGTCCCATGGTTTGATGGCAATCATGTTGTTCTCGGGAATGGTCAGCGTCCCGACCTGGTCCATGGGCATCTGCGAACCGTAGGCATTCACCTTGATCCCATCGAGCAGGGACAGCGAGGCCCGTCCGGTTCTGATCTTCACCAGTTCCCGTTTCAGAGCCTCGATACTCGACGCCATTTTATCCTGCAGTTGATCGATGATCGCGTTTGTCATAGCATCCTCGCTCCAGCACTTGCGGTCCGTAGAGAATGTGGCACCCGCCAAGGTCGTGGCCGCGCCTTCCGGGTTGCGCCGGAAACCTGTTGGGTTAATTGGAGATGAGCGTGCCGACGTCCTCGCCCATGACCGCCTTGACGATGTTGCCCGGCTTGGTCATGTCAAAAACGAAGATCGGCAGGTTGTTATCCCGGGCCAGGGAAATGCCCGCGGCATCCATGATCCTGAGATCGTCGCGCAGGACCGTGGAGTAGGTCAGGGTATGATACCGGACGGCATTGGCGTCTTTCTCCGGATCACGGTCGTAGACGCCGTCCACCCTGGTCGCCTTCATGATCACGTCGGCCTTGATTTCCAGGGCGCGCAGAACGGCCGCGGTATCGGTGGTGAAATAGGGATTGCCGGTTCCGGCGGCAAAGATGACGATCCGTTTCCGCTCCAGATGCTCAAGCGCCTTCAGGCGCTCATACGGCTCGCACACGTTGAGCATGGTGATGGCCGACATCACTTTGGTCGGTATGCCCAGGCTTTCCAGCCCATCCTGCACCGCCAGCGAGTTCATCACCGTGCCCAGCATGCCCATGTTGTCCGCGGAACTCCGGTCCATGCCGCTGGCCGCTCCGGCAACCCCGCGGAAGATATTGCCGGCGCCGATCACAAGGGCCAGTTCGATCCTGAGATTGTGCAGGGCCTGGATTTCCTGAGACAGGAATTTGACCACATCGGGACTGATCCCATAGGCCTTCTCGCCCATCAGCGCTTCTCCGCTGATTTTCAAGAGCACACGTTTGAATTTCATCCTGCCGCCCCCTGCGACGTATCCGAACGCCGGTCAGGGACGAGTCTGTCCCTGACCGGCGTCACTCTCCAAAAAATATCCGTTATCCGATCTGGAACCGGGCGAATTTCTTGATCGAAATATTCTCGCCCATCTTGGCGACCAGTTCATTCAGCAGATCCTGAACGGTCAAGTCGGGATTCTTCACATATTTTTGCTCCATCAGGCAAACCTCGGCGAGATATTTCTCAATCTTGCCGGAAACGATCTTATCGACGATCTGCTGGGGTTTGCCGGATTCAAGCGCCTGATTGACGTAAATGTCCTTTTCCCGCTGCAGGATATCGGCGGGCACCTCCTCCCGGGTGACGGCAACCGGATTGACGGCGGCGATATGCATGGCGACATTCTTGGCAAAGGCCTTGAAATCATCCGTCTTGGCGACGAAATCGGTTTCGCAGCCGACCTCCACCATCACGCCCAGCTTGCCGCCGGCATGGATGTAGCATTCCACCACCCCTTCCTTGGTTTCGCGGCCGGCACGCTTGGCGGCGACCGCCAGACCTTTTTGCCGCAACAGGTCGACAGCTTTCTCCATGTCACCCGCGGTTTCCGTCAATGCCTTCTTGCAGTCCATCATGCCCGCATTGGTTTTATCGCGCAGTTCCTTCACCATCTGGCTTGTAATAGTCACGTTCCTCTCCTTCTCCCAAAACTGATTTTCAGCAGAACACAAACGTATTTCAGTATGGCAGAGAGGAACCGGCAAAAAATGCATGTTCCGCCGGTTCCTTCCGCAACGACGTCCGCTTCCAGCAGCGGCCGCTTTATTCCTCGTCCATCTTTGCCGCCAGCTCATCCTCGATGCCAGTGGTCATGGCCGCTTCCAACTCGTCGACATTGGCATCGGTTTCTTCGCCCCGGCGCGCTTTTCCCTCAAGGGCCGCTTCAGCCATCATCGAAGTGATCAATTTGATGGCGCGGATCGCGTCGTCGTTGCCGGGAATGACAAAATCGACCCCATCCGGGTCGCAGTTGGTATCGGTGAGGGCGATCACCGGAATACCGAGCTTGTTGGCCTCGCCCACGGCAATATCTTCCTTCTTCGGATCAATGACAAAAAGCACGTCCGGCAGGCTGCGCATGTTTTTGATCCCGCCGATGTTGCGGTCAAGTTTGACCCGTTCTTTTTCCATCTGCAACACCTCCTTTTTGGGAAAGCGGTTGATCGATCCGTCGGCCTGCATGGCCTCGATTTTCTTAAGGCGATCAACGGAGTGCCGGATGGTCTGGAAATTGGTCAACATGCCGCCAAGCCAGCGATGATTGATGTAGAACATGCCGCAACGATTGGCTTCTTCCTGAATGATGGTCTGCCCTTGCCGCTTGGTGCAGACAAAAAGTACCGACCCGCCGTTGGCGACGGTGTCGACCATGGCGCCGTATGCCTTTTTGAACAGCTTCATGGTGATGTCAAGATTGACGATATAAATGCCGTTCCGGGGACCGTAAATGTAGGGTTTCATCTTCGGATTCCACCGCCTGGTCTGATGACCGAAGTGAAGTCCCGCCTCAAGCATCTGCCGCATCGTGACCGTTGTCATAGCTACTCCTCTGTTTTGGTTTTTCCTCCATCCCTCGGCCAATTCCACCCAACGGGGGAACACCAAAGAGCCGTTCAAGGGGATGTGTGTGATGAAGCCGGCTCTTGATCAGATACCGGCGTCTGCAAAATGAACCCTTCTTCTTATCACGATAAATCATGAATTTCAAGAGCGGCTTGTTGCCTCGCCGACTTCGCATGGGACAAGAGCCGACCACGGCTTATCTCCCGGCCAGCTTCCCGCCTCCACCCAGAACAGTTGTCAGCCAATCAAAGCCGAAACGCAACAGGGCGCCATCATCCTTCATGATTCGGCGCCGTTCGTCCTTGGTAAGTCTGTAACGGGCGAGAAGGTCGTGCTTTTCCGCATAGGAACGGAAGTCATCAATATTATAACACACCATGAATGCGAGTTGCTGATACGGCCCTGCGGTCCCCTCGCCGGCCCAGGGGTTGGAGGCAAACAGCGCATCCATCTCAGCCCATTGATCGTTGTACCGGTTACATTCATCGAGCATCTGGTCCCGTTCCCACTGGCGGATGGAATAGCGGCGGTTTTCAAAATGCCCCTGGCAATACGGGTGGTGTGTCATGAAATAGTGGACGCGCAGCGCCTGACCGCGACCGGGATGTTCAACGCCCCGTTCGAGGGGATAGGTTCGACACGCCGAGGGACGATTTGCGTACACGCCGCACCCGGATTCGGTGAGAAAAGGGCAAGAACGTTGCCCATCCTCCCGCATGGTCAATTGCAATCCGGGAAAAAAGGGATGGCTCCCCGCGCACAGGCGCGTGTGGGTACGGAGAAACTCCGATGAGTGCATCTTGAGATGATTCTTCAGTAAAACGACATCATAGGGAAACAACAGCATGTCCACATTACAGCAGCAGGTGCGAAAGCAACTCACCTCGGGATGACAATGGAACTGGAAGGTTCCATCCGCAATCAACGTGCGGTCTGGAGGCAGAAGAGGGGCACAATCCATCGCAGTATACGCATAGATAAAAAAAGCTGGCATGAATACTCATGCCAGCTCGGATCAAATGAAAACGGCTCCACGTTTATTGCGTTTGCTCGACGCTCGCCTCGCCCGTGGATTCGCTATAATCAACCAGTTCGAGAATAGCCATCGGTGCGGCGTCACCCATCCGCGAACCTGTGCGAATGATACGGGTGTAGCCTCCCTTTCGTTCGGCGTATTGACTGCTCAATTGATCAAACAGTTTGGCAACGATGCTCTTGGAACGAATATAGGCCAGCGCTTGCCGCCGCGCATGCAAATCGCCCTTTTTCCCAAGCGTGATCATCTGTTCGGCCACCCGCCGGGCCTCTTTCGCTTTCGCGACAGTGGTTACGATGCGCTCTTGATCAAGTAGCGAAGTGACCATATTCCGTAACATGGCATCACGATGTGAAGAAGTTCGGCCAAGTCTACGGCCAGCTTTTCTATGTCTCATGGTCTATCCTTTCGTCGTTAGCAAAAATTATCCCGGGCGAAAAAAAGATTATTCCTCAGGTTTATCTTCCCGCTTTTCCGGAACCACCCATCCGTCGTACTTCATCCCCAAGGTTAAATTATGTTCGGCCAGCAGCGCCTTGATCTCGTTCAACGATTTGCGGCCAAAGTTTTTCGTCTTCAGCATTTCGGCGTCCGTCTTGGTGACCAGCTGGCCAATATACTGAATCTGTGCGTTTTTCAGGCAATTAGCGGACCGAACCGACAGTTCAAGATCTTCAACGTTTTTATCCAAAAAGGGCGGATAGGCCTTACCGTCATCATCTCCATCGGCATTATCCGGTGCCTTGGCAATCTCTTCGTTGAAATTGATGAAGATCGTCATCTGTTCCTTCAGAATCTTGGCAGCATACGCCAAGGCGTTCTGAGGTTCAACACTGCCATCGGTTTCAATCTCCATCGTCAGGCGATCATAATCAGTTTGCTGACCAACCCGGGCCTGACTGACAACGTACTGCACCCGCTTGATGGGTGAGAATGCCGAATCAACGGGAATGACGCCTATTGGCTGTCCGTCCTTCTTGTTGTATTCGGCTGAGACATAGCCCTTGCCCCAATGCACCTCAAGTTCGGCGCGAAAGGTCGTTTCACTGGTGATCGTGCAAATGACCAACTCGGGATTCATGACCTCGACGTACGCGCCACCATTGATGTCGCCGGCGTAGACCTTCCCCGGACCTACTTTTTCAAGCAGGACCGTCCGGGCATCGGGTCCGTTGAGCTTCAACCGAACTTGTTTTAAATTGAGAATTATTTCAGCAACATCCTCATGCACACCGTCGATGGTGGTAAATTCATGCAGGGCATCATTCAACCGGACAGAGGTAATGGCCGCACCCCGGATGGAAGAAAGCATGATCCGCCGAAGGGAGTTGCCAATGGTGGTTGCAAACCCTCGTTCCAAAGGCTGACAGACAAACTTACCGTAACGGTTGGTCAGTGAACCCTCATCAACTTCAAGCTTTTCGGGAACGATGAGAGTATGCCAGTTATTGTAAAAGGGATTTTCATCCCGTATTTCTTGTGCCATGCAATACCTATAACGATAGAAAGTTACTTGGAATACAACTCGACAATGAGTTGCTCCTGAATGGGCATCGTTATTTCATCACGGTTTGGCAATGCGGTAACAACACATTGAAATTTTGTTTGATCAAGTTCAAGCCAACTGGGCAGGCCACGACGGACGGCGCCTTCGAGATTATCCACGATAATCGGATTTTTCTGATTTTTTTCCTTCAAGGCAATGACATCGCCCGCTTTGACCTGATAGGAAGGAATGTTGACTTTTTTTCCGTTGATCGTAAACAGATTGTGCCGAACCATCTGACGCGCCTGATCACGCGAACTCGCAAAACCTGCTCTATAGAGGGCATTGTCAAATCTGCGCTCCAGCATGATCAGCAAAATCTCGCCGGTTACTCCTTTCGCTCTGTCGGCCTTCTCAAAATACCGACGAAACTGGGCTTCCAACATGCCATACATTTGTTTGACTTTCTGCTTTTCCCGGAGCTGAACGGCATAGTCAGAAACCTTCTTGAACCGGTTCTGGCCATGCTGGCCCGGAGCAAATGAACGTCTTTCAAAGGCGCATTTGTCCGAATAACAACGATCTCCCTTGAGAAACATCTTCAGATTTTCTCGTCTGCAGAGTCTGCAGGATGCTCCTGTATATCTAGCCAACTTATACCTCCAATAATTGCCTTGGATACCAACAAGACATCAATAACGGATGAAAATGAAAGACAGCTTACACACGCCTTCTTTTGGGAGGCTTACAGCCGTTGTGAGGCAATGGGGTGACATCAATGATGCGGGTAACATCAAGCTCGACTGTCGTTAAGGCACGCAACGCCGCTTCACGTCCAGGTCCAGGTCCCTTGACTCGCACCTCGACTTTGCGCAATCCGTGCTCTTTCGCCTTGACAACAGCATCGCTCAACGCATTCTGCGCCGCAAAAGGGGTTGATTTTCTCGATCCCTTGAAACCAAGAACGCCGGCGCTCGCCCACGACAAGGTATTGCCCTGGCGGTCAGAAACGGTGACAACAGTATTGTTGAACGTCGAATAGATGAATACGATCCCTTCAGAAACGTTCTTTTTGTCTTTTTTCTTAACTTTTACGTTAACCTTACCTGCTTTTGCCATGTTTTCTCCTGATGACCCGTCCTAGCAAAGCCTTCGATGAAATGACCGTTATTTTTTTCGAACTGCGGCCCCGCGGCGGGGACCTTTCCGTGTACGGGCGTTTGTCTTTGTTCTTTGTCCGTTGACAGGCAGCCCTCTTCTATGACGTCGTCCCCGATAGCAGCCGAGATCCATGAGCCGTTTAATATCCATGGATACTTCACGTCTCCGGTCACCCTCGACAACATATTCGTTTTCAATAATGGTCCGAACTCGGTTGACATCGTCAGCACTCAGATCATCGCTGTTCATCTGATAAGGAAGATCCGCCTTATCGAGAATTTGGCGAGCCGTCGTTAAACCAATGCCGTAAATATAGGTCAGCGCTCGATCCATGTGTTTGTTGCGCGGTAAATCCACGCCAGCTATACGTGCCAAATTCGTGCTCCTTTATCAAAACTTGCTCAGATTAGTTACAAGGAATTATCCTTGACGCTGCTTATGCTTTTTATTCGCACAGGCAACCCGAACGACACCTTTCCGTTTTAAAATTTTGCATTCGCTGCATATCTTCTTGACAGATGACCGGACCTTCATAGCGCGCCTCAAACTGTATTTTATTTGTTTTTCCCCTTCCCGCCTTTCGCGCGAAAAGTAACTCTTCCCCTTGTCAAGTCGTAAGGAGAGAGTTCAACTGTCACCCTATCACCGGGTAGAATTTTTATATAATGCATGCGCATCTTCCCTGAAATATGCGCCAATACCTTATGCCCATTGTCCAATTCAACTTGAAACATGGCATTGGGCAAAGGTTCGATGATGGTTCCTTCGACTTCGATGGCCTCTTCTTTTGCCATAAATTTCCGCTACTCCTGATCGATCGAACGAAGCTGTAACTATTATCGGACTATGGTTGTTTTTTCAAGCATTTTTAACTGCCGACGGCAACACACCGCCCGATGGCTTCAAACTGAGAATTCTCGGCCCTTCGGAGCCGATGGCCACGGAGTGCTCAAAATGCGCTGAGGGTTTTCGATCAGCTGTCACCACTGTCCACTGATCTTGCAGGATCTTGACCTTGGCCCCGCCCATATTGACCATCGGCTCTATGGCCAAAACCATGCCTTCCATTATCCGCGGTGATGCCTGCCGCTGGTAGAAATTCGGAACCTCCGGAGGCTCGTGCAACTGAGCGCCAATGCCATGCCCAACAAATTGGCGAACAACCGTAAATCCATGCGCCTCAACATGCTGTTGAACGGCGCGGGACACGTCAGCGATTCTGTTGCCCACTCTGGCCTGCGCAATACCTTTCTGCAGCGCAGTCTTCGTCACTTCGATCAAGAGTGCGACCTGCGCCGCTACGGTCCCGACGGCAACGGTGACGGCTGCGTCACCATAAAATCCTTTGTAGCGCGCACCAAAATCCAGAGAAACAATGTCGCCTTGGCGAAGGATTTTTTTCTTCGACGGGATGCCATGCACGACCTCTTCGTTCACAGATGCGCACAGACTCGCAGGAAAACCTTTATATCCCTTGAATGCGGGCTGTGCGCCATGATCGCAGCAGTACTCCTCCGCCAGTCGATCCAACTCAAACGTCGAGATCCCTTCAGCGACCCTCGTCTCCAACAGCCCGAGAACACCGGAGACAATTTGATTCGCCTGGAAGAGCAACTCGATTTCTTCCGGCGTCTTTAGTGTAATCGCGTGATCGGAATAACTGTTCGCCACAACAACTCAATGCCTTCCTCTGATGCGGCCGGATTTCATGAATCCATCGTAATTCCGCATGACCAGGTGTGATTCGATCTGAGCGATGGTGTCTATTGAGACTCCCACAACAATGAGCAGCGCCGTTCCTCCAAAATAAAAAGGAACATTAAGCTGTTGAATGAGCAACGTCGGCATGACGCACACCGCACTCAGATAGACAGCTCCCACGACAGTAAGTCGGACGAGAGCGTGATCAAGGAATTCCGCTGTCTTTTTCCCGGGCCTGATACCCGGGATAAATCCTCCGTTCTTTTTCAGATTCTCGGCGACGTCGTCCGGCTTGAACGTGACAGCGGTGTAAAAGAAACAAAAAAAGACGATCATACCGACATACATGGTGTAGTAATAGACGGTTCCCGGTGAAAGTGCGGCAGAAAATCGTTGCACCCAATCAATGTGGATAAAAGATCCAATGGTTGCCGGAAACATCATGATCGACGAGGCAAAAATTGGAGGGATGACACCCGAAACATTAATTTTCAACGGCAAATGCGAAGATTGACCACCGTAGACACGCCTGCCGACAACACGCTTAGCATACTGAATGGGAATACGTCGTTGTGATGTTTCCACAAAAATAATGAATCCGACCACCAAAAACATCATGACCACGATGATCGGCAAAAAAATCAGGGACAGTTCGCCTGATTTGATCAACTCGACCGTATTGCCGACTGCCGCAGGCATCCGGGCGACAATACCGGCAAAAATGATCATGGAAATGCCGTTGCCAATACCTCGTTCCGTCATCTGCTCTCCGAGCCACATAATAAACGCGGTACCGGAAGTAAGCGTCAAAACCGTCATCAACCTGAATTGAAGACTGGGATCAATAACGATAGGGACACCGTTCGGGCTTGTCATGCTTTCCAAACCAGTGGCGATGAAAAATCCCTGAATCACGGAAAGAACGACGGTTCCGTATCGAGTATATTTGGTGATTGTTCTTTTCCCGGCCTCACCTTCTTTTGAGAGCGATTCAAGTTGAGGAACAACAACGGTCAACAATTGAATGATAATTGAAGCCGAAATATATGGCATGATCCCCAAGGCAAAAATTGAGAAATTCTCCAGCGCACCTCCGGAAAACATGTTGAACATACCAAACAGTGTGCTCGCATTTTTCTCAAAGAAAGCCGCAAGTGCATCACCATTGATACCGGGCGTGGGAATTTGCACCCCCATTCTGTAGACCAAAAGCATCAAGAGAGTGAAAATCACTCTCTTGCGTAACTCCGGTATACTGGCTGCGCTGATGAGACCGCTCATCCGTTACCCCTCGACCGAACCACCGGCGGCAATTATTTTTTCTTTTGCCCCTTGGCTGACCTTGTCAACCTGCACCGTCAGCGCCTTGTTGATTTCGCCATTCGCCAGCACCTTGACGGGACCGGCCTTTTTCACATAACCGGCGGTGACCAAAGCTGCGTAATCGACAATGCTTCCAGCATCAAACGTATTAAGCTGGTCCAACGAAACCAAGTTGCAGACTTGCTTAAAAATGTTGTTGAACCCTCTTTTTGGAAGCCGACGATGAAGCGGCATCTGCCCGCCTTCAAAACCGGGCCGGGCGCTGTAACCCGAACGCGCGCGCGCTCCTTTGTGACCACGGGCCGCCGTTTTGCCGCTACCGCTCCCCGGACCACGCCCGACACGTTTTTTGGCTTTCCGGGCTCCCTCACTTGGTGCAAGATTATTCAATGTGAGCATCTGTTACCCCTCGATTTTGACAAGGTGCAGCACCTTGGAAAGCATTCCGCGTAACTCGGGTGTATCTTTTCTGGTCACAGTCTTGTGCATCTTTGTGAGCCCGAGTCCGATAAGAGTTGCCCGGATAGCCTTGGTGCTGCCGATATAGCTTTTTATCTGCGAATAGGTGATTGTATCCTTCATGATGCGATCTTCCTGTAATGAACTAATCAGGCAACCATCTCCTCGACCCTCTGGTTGCGTAGCCTGGCAATCTGCTCAGCGGTTCTCAACTTCCTTAAACCGTCCAGGGTTGCTTTCACCAAATTGTGCGGGTTATTCGAGCCAAGGCATTTTGTCAGGATATTCTGTACACCTGCTGCCTCAAGAACGGCGCGAACGGCACCACCGGCGATGACTCCGGTACCGTCTGAAGCGGGCTTGAGCATGACACTGCCTGATTTAAACTTGCCAACAATGTCATGGGGGATGGAAACAGTCGTCAGCGAGACATTCTGCATATCTTTCCTCGCCTGTTCGATCCCCTTGCGAATGGCTTCAGGCACTTGGTTGGCTTTGCCGAGGCCATAACCAACCTTGCCGTTTCCATCTCCCACCACAACGATGGCACTGAAGCTGAAACGACGACCGCCCTTGACAACCTTAGCAACACGGTTGATATACACTATTTTTTCGATGAGCTCTTCCTGAACCCCTTCCTTTGCTCGCTTAAACTCAGCCAAGAAACACCCCCGTTTGGTTATGTAATCGATCAACCATAGAACAAGATCCGCTAAAACTCCAGCCCGCCCTCGCGTGCGCCATCGGATAACGCCTTGACGCGACCATGATACAAATAGCCACCGCGATCAAAGACAACCCTGTCAATTCCCGCAGCCTTCGCCTTGGCGGCTATAAGGAGGCCGATCTTTTTGGCCTGTTCACATTTTCCATTCAACTCACTGTCATCGAAGTTCTTGTCTCCGGTGGACAGTGCGACCAAGGTCTGGCTTTGCGTGTCGTCGATGAGTTGCACGTAAATGTGCCGATTGCTCCGGTACACACTCATTCGAGGTCGTTCAGCAGTCCCGGTGATTTTAACGCGGATACGCTGCACCCGCTTTTTCCTTGCAGTAACTTTTGGGTTCGTCTTAGCCATTCTAATTGACCACGTATGTGATGATATTATTTTTTACCGCCCGCCTTGCCGACCTTGCGGACGATGTGTTCGCTGTCATAGCGAATACCTTTCCCCTTATAGGGCTCAGGTTTTCGAATACTCCTGATTTGTGCAGCGGTCAAGCCAACGAGTTCCTTATCGATACCTTGCAAAACAATTGAATTGTCTTTGTCGACTGTGGCCAAAACACCTTCAGGCAAAACAAAATCTACCGTGCTGGAGTAGCCGACATTCAATGAAAGCGTCCGGCCGGCAACACTTGCCCTGTATCCGACCCCCTCGACCACGAGTTTTTTTGAAAACCCCTGATCAACCCCCACGATCATGTTGTTCACCAGAGAACGGGTCATCCCCCAAAAAGCCATGACTCGCTTACTCGTGCCTTTCGGAGTACACAACACAAGATTGTCTTGAAGCTTGACCTCAATTTCAGGACGGACTGATCGCTCAAGAATCCCCTTGCTCCCCGAAACCTTAATATTTGTCCCCTGTATCTCAACCTTGACACCGTTGGGAACTGGTATCGGTTGTTTACCGATTCTGGACATTCCTCTCTCCTTTTACAAAATACTTTCGTATTTCACCAAATTTCACACAGCACTTCACCGCCCACGTTCAACTGTCGCGCTTCCTTATCGGTTATTACCCCTTGAGAAGTGGTCAGAATGGCGACACCAAGGCCGCTCATCACTTTCGGGATCTTATCACTCGGCTTATACTGACGGTGCCCTGGCTTACTCACACGGCGAACACCATTGATAACGCGTTCATTGTTGGCCCCGTACTTCAGATCGATTTTCAATGTGCCCTGAGGACCATCCCCGAGAACATGATATTCCTCAATGAATCCTTCTTTCTTCAGCACATTGGCGACACTCACCTTTAGATTCGAGAGTGGCATTTCAACTGAACGAAAGCGCGATTTGGTGGCATTTCGTATTCTTGTCAGCATATCTGCCAACGGATCACTCATGGACATTGAACGTTCCTCTTGCTAGGATTGACTACTTGAAACTCAAGCGCTCAAGCTTTACCAACTCGACTTGGTGACTCCGGTGATCTCGCCCTGAGATGCGAGCTTACGGAAGCATAATCTACACAGCCCGAATTTACGGAAGTAAGCTCGAGCACGACCACAGAGCGGGCAGCGGTTATATGCGCGTACAGAAAATTTGGGCTTACGACTCGCCTTGGCAATGAGTGATTTTTTTGCCACAGATTCCTCCTCAACAGTAGACGAACTCTTCAAATATTCATTTCTTTTTAAATGGCATCCCGAGGGCGTCCAACAGAGCTCGGGCATTTTCATCATTTTTTGCCGAAGTAACGATGGTGACATTCAAACCTCGGATCTGATCAATTTTATCATAATCAATCTCCGGGAAAATAATGTGCTCCGTCACTCCCATGGAAAAATTACCTCTACCATCAAACCCCTTGGGAGAGACGCCCCGAAAGTCGCGAACCCTTGGCAGGGCTATGTTGATGAGCTTGGAAAGAAAATCGTACATCCGGTCTTTGCGGAGCGTAACCCTAGCTCCAATCGGCATGCCAGCACGCAACTTAAAGGTCGCGATGGACTTCTTTGCTTTTGTCACCACGGCTTTCTGACCAGCAATCAAAGTAAGCTCTTGGGCGGCCTTCTCAACCACTTTGGGGTTCTGAACAGCATCCCCTAATCCCATATTCAGAACAATTTTTTCAATTCTGGGTATATCCATCACATTGGTTACACCGAGTTGTTTCTGAAGAGATTCTTTCAGTTCATTTTCATATTGTTCTTTTAGCGTGGCCATTATGTACTCCGTAAACAGGCAAGGCTATTTGCTCGCAGTCGCAATTGTTGCTTGACACTTTTTGCATACGCGAACTTTCGTTCCGTCTTCCAGCAATTTTTTCCCAATTTTAACCGTTTCGGCACATTCGGGGCAAACGAGCATCACATTTGAAATATGAATTGACGCCTCTTTCTCAACAATCTGCCCAGATTGAGCAGCCGTTGCCTTTTGATGTTTTTTTATCATATTGATACGCTCGACAACGATCCGTTCTCTTCCCCTGTCAATGCGTAATACCTTGCCTACTCTCCCTTTATCTTTGCCGGTGATTACTTCAACCTTGTCGTTAACCCGCAAGTTCGTGTGTCCTTGGCGCATGATTATATTTCCTCAATCGCTCTGATAATAAATGTTCAATTAGAGTACTTCTGGAGCAAGGGATATAATTTTCATAAAGCCGAGTGAACGAAGTTCGCGAGCAATCGGCCCAAAAATACGCGTGCCTATAGGTTCACCGTTATTCGCCAACAGAACCGCAGCATTTTCATCAAATTTGACGCTTGTATCTTCGGGGCGCTTGATCGATTTAACGGTTCGCACCACAACAGCATTCAATACATCGCCCTTTTTGACCTTTGCATGCGGGATCGCCTCTTTTACTGTGACAACAATAATGTCACCAATACTAGCATATCGTTTCCGGGTGCCTCCCAAGACTCGAATACAGAGCACTTTTTTGGCACCGGAATTATCGGCAACATTTAAAACGGTTTCTGTCTGGATCATGACCTCACCCGATTATCAACTCAAATCAACACTATAAGCTGTTCGTTTATTCGCAAGCCGCTTTAGGCGGCACGTTCAATAATATTACGCACCAACCATCGTTTCTTTTTAGAAAGCGGACGACATTCTTCTATCAAAACCAGATCACCAATTTGACATTGGTTCGTGGCGTCATGAGCCATATATTTTACCTGTTGCCGAATATATTTTCCGTAAAGCTTATGCGGTATCTTTCGTTCGACAACCACGACGACGCTTTTATCCATCTTATTACTGACAACGAAGCCCTGTCGTGTTTTCTTTACTTGTTCGCTCATTTTTATATCCAAAAACAATGATTGAGGTTAGGCAACTATTTTTGATTTCTCTCTGCAAGCACGGTTTGGATTCGAGCAATATCCTTTCTCAGGACGCCAAGCTTGGCTGGATTTTCAAGGCGACGAATACCGTGTTTGAATCGTAACTTAAAAAGATCTTCCCGCAACTCGGCATTTTTTTTGAGAAGATCGTCGATGGAAAGAGTTCTGAGTTCCTTTGTTTTCATATCGAATTACTCTTGCTGACGACTGTGGTCGGGAAGGGAAGCTTAAAACTTGCCAGTCTCAAGGCCTCAAGGGCTAATTCTTCAGGCACCCCTTTTATTTCATATAAGATTCTTCCTGGATGAATGGTTGCCACCCAATATTCAGGCGATCCTTTACCCTTCCCCATACGGGTCTCGGCGGGCTTCTTGGTAATTGGCTTGTCCGGAAAAATGCGAATCCAAAGTTGCCCGCCACGTTTGACCTTGCGGTTAATAGCGATACGGGCCGCTTCTATCTGCTGAGAGGTCATCCGGCCGCACCCCAAAGCTTTCAGGGCAAAATCACCGAAGGCAAGATCGGAACCGCGATAGGCTTCTCCGCGCATCCTTCCCTTGAACTGCTTTCTATGCTTAACTTTGCGAGGACTTAGCATGATTTCGAACTCCTAATGGGCTTCGCGCAGATGAATTTGCGCCATTGCAGATCAATTGGTCTGCGAAATCTGTTCAGCAATCGGTTCGGAGTCGGCAAGAATTTCACCTTTAAAGATCCAAACCTTAACGCCAATGATTCCATATGTCGTTTTTGCTTCGGCAGTGCCGTAATCAATATCGGCACGAAGAGTATGAAGGGGTACCCGCCCTTCCTTAAACCACTCTGTACGCGACATCTCCGCACCGCCAAGCCGGCCGGAGCAGGAAATCTTAATACCTTGCACGCCGAAACGGAGGGCAGAATTTATGGATTTCTTCATGGCGCGCCGGAAGGCGATGCGGCGCTCAAGCTGTGTGGCAATATTCTCGGCGACCAACTGAGCGTCAGCTTCTGGACGGCGGACTTCCTGAATATCAATAAAACAGATTCGCTTAAACTTCTGTTCAAGTTCTTTTTTTAGCCCCTCGATTTCAGTGCCTTTCTTCCCGATGACAATACCAGGGCGAGCTGTAAAAAGTTTAATCTTGACTTTATCGCCTGTTCTCTCGATCACGATCCGTGAAACACCGGCATGATATAACCTCTGTTTCAGGAATTTGCGAATAAGCTGATCCTGGTGCAGATTGTTGGCATATTCCTTATCAGCATACCAGATGGATTCCCACGATCGCGTGATATTGATGCGCAGTCCAATGGGATTAACTTTTTGTCCCAAGATGATCCTCCGTTCCCTCTACAGTTAATCTCTAAATGTTTCGCTTGTACGGGGCTAGGCCTCAGCAACAACTACCGTGATGTGACTCGTTCGCTTGAGGATACGCGTAGCACGTCCCTGAGCGCGCGGACTGAAACGCTTGAGCATGGGTCCACCATCGATGGTAATCTCCTTGACATACAAAATGTCAACATCAATCGATTCCATTTGATCTGCATTGGCCACTGCTGATTCAAGCACCTTGCGAATGATCCTTGCCGCTTTTTTAGGCATAAAGCGTAAGGTCGTTACCGCTTGCTCGGCATTCATTCCACGAATGACGTCTGCAACCAGACGTGCTTTTTGAGGAGAAATGCGAATATATTTTGCGACGGCTCTCGTCTCCATCGTTTCACTCCTGAAAGGGACTTACAGTAAAATCGAAAGGCTATTTGCCTTTTTTATCCGAAGCATGACCATAGTAGGTCCGAGTCGGCGCGAATTCACCCAATTTATGCCCTACCATGTTTTCCGTCACATAGACCGGGATGAATTTGTTGCCATTATGCACCGCAAAGGTCAGTCCAACCATTTCAGGCAGGATGTCAGAACGGCGAGACCAGGTTTTAATGACTTTACGTGACCCAGTTTCTTGTGCCTGCTCGACCTTTCTGATCAGATGATCATCGACAAATGGGCCTTTTTTTATTGATCGGGCCATAAATATTCTCTCCTTTCACTAGCTCCGCTTGTTGACAATATCACGATCAGAGGTCTTACGTTTCCTTGTTTTAAAGCCTTTTGTCGGCATGCCCCACGGCGAGCACGGATGACGTCCGCCGGAACTTTTTCCCTCGCCGCCACCCATCGGATGGTCAACAGGGTTCATTGCCACGCCGCGTACCGAGGGACGAATGCCTTTCCAACGCGCCCGGCCGGCCTTGCCCAGCTTCTGGCTGCCGTGCTCCGGATTACCGACTTGGCCGATACACGCCCGGCACTCTTTATTAAACTTCCGCACTTCACCGGACGGCAGCTTGACCAGCACCTGATTGCCATCCTTTGCCATCAACTGGGCAGCAGCACCGGCTGAGCGAACCAACTGGGCTCCTTTGCCGATCTTCATTTCAATGTTGTGAATCACCGTGCCCAAAGGAATGTTGAACATGGGCAGACAGTTCCCCAACTTAATGTCAACCCCCGAACCCGAGATAACCGTATCGCCCACAACCAATCCATTGGGAGCCAAAATATAGGTCTTTTCACCGTCAGCATAGGTGAGCAGGGCTAGGTTCGCCGAACGGTTGGGATCATATTCAATGGCGGTAACCTTGGCGGGGATACCGGTTTTGTTTCGTTTCCAATCAATAATTCTGTATTTCCGCTTGTGACCGCCACCTTTATGCCGAGCCGTTATCCTACCATAGACATTCCGTCCGCCGGTCTTTTGCAAGGTAGTGACGAGTCCTTTTTCTGGTTCCTTATCTGACAGCAAATCCTGCTGCACGGAAACGTGATGGCGCTTACCAGGTGATGTCGGCTTGTGGATTTTTATAGACATTGCAATTCCTATAATCTAATCTCGGCTGATTTGAATCGGTTCAATCTGGATCAAAGCTCATCAAGGAAATTGATCTTTCCCTCAGCAAGAGTAATATATGCTTTCTTCCAATCACTTGTTCTACCCGTAGATTTAGCACCTACCCGTTTTTGTTTGCCCATCATATTGACTGTCGCTATCTTGGAAACCTTAACATTGAAAAGCGATTCAACAGCCTTTTTGATTTCAATTTTATTGGCACGACCATCGACTTCAAAAACAACCTTATTTTGTGACTCTTGAAGAAAATTACCTTTTTCTGTCAAGCAAGGACTTTTAATCACATCGTATATTGCTTTCATGCCATCAGCCTCTCTTCAATTTTAGCAAGACTTGATTGAACCAGCATTAATTTGGAATGCTTCAAAATATCATAGACGTTGAGTCCTGCAACTGGCAAAACATTGAAGCCAACTACATTCCGAGCGGATAAGGACATTTTATCATCCACATCCCCTGTGATGATCAAGCAATTGTCGAACTGAAAATTCTTCATGATTCCGACAAAATCTTTCGTCTTGATCTCAGGCAATTCAAACGAATCAACAACAACAAGATTTCCTTCCTGGTGGCGGGCACTCATGGCCATTTTCAGGGCAAGTCTTCTGACCTTCTTTGGCATCGAGTAGCTGTAATCACGTGGTTGTGGACCGAAAACAGTACCACCGCCACGCCAAACAGGGGAAGTTCTGCTGCCTGACCGTGCCCGACCTGTTCCCTTTTGCCGCCATGGCTTGGCACCACCACCACTCACTTCACCGCGTGTCTTGGTGCATGCATTGCCGCTTCTGCGATTCGCACGCTGCATGCAAACCACCTCGTGCAGAATCCCGGTGTTGATCTCCACATTAAACAGCGAGTCGTTGAGTTCGATTTCGCCAACTTTTTCGGCTCGAGTATTTAAGACATCACAAACTGCCATGAGAATCTCCTTAAAAGCAGTTCCGGCGATTACGCTTTTGAATAAATGTTGAGGATGCCGTTTGTGGCACCGGGCGTCGTGCCATGAACCAGCAAAACATTTTCCTCGGTTCGTACGTCGATGACCTTCAGATTTTTTTGCGTGACCACGTCGTTGCCCATACGGCCTGGCAACCGTTTTCCTTTCAGCACTCTGGAAGGCCATGCACTGCAACCGATAGATCCGGGAGCGCGGTGAAAATTGGAGCCATGGGTCTTCCGACCACCGGCAAAGCCATGCCGCCTCACAACACCTTGGAATCCCCGGCCTTTGCTTTTTCCAGATATATCGACAAGATCTCCAGTGGAAAAAACATCGGAGAGAGTGATTTGCTGTCCGACTTCATAGGCTTCCGGATCAGAAACCCTGAATTCCTTAATATGGTAATAGCCTTTTCCGCCGGACCGCTTGAAATGTCCCGCTTCCGGTTTATTCAAGCGTGATTCCTTTTTTTCGATAAAGCCTACCTGGATGGCGTTGTATCCTTCCTTTCCCACTGTCTTCTTCTGCAGTATCGTACAAGGTCCAGCTTCAATGACGGTGACAGGTATGGAACGACCGTTTTCGTCGTACACGCGGGTCATTCCTACCTTCCGCCCCAATAATCCTTTCGTCTTCGGCATCTGTCTACCTGAATTCAGTTCTTCATCACGTGGATGATTGGACGTTTATCGTTCAACCGCACTTTCGACTCCGGGCGGCATCAGGGCAGCTTGATCTCCACATCGACTCCTGCCGACAGCTCAAGCTTCATGAGCGAATCAATCGTTTGCTGGGTGGGCTCCAAAATATCCAACAAGCGCCGATGGGTTCGCATCTCAAACTGCTCACGGGACTTCTTGTCCACATGGGGCGACCTCAGTACGGTGTACTTGTTGATACTGGTTGGCAACGGAATCGGCCCCACAATGGTTGCGCCCGTGCGCCTGGCAGTATCAACTATTTCCTTGGTCGAGAGATCAAGCAGTTTATGATCGTATCCCTTTAATCTGATACGAATTTTATCCGTAGGAATCATCGGATCTCCTCTTATTCGATAATTTCGCTGATAACGCCAGCGCCAACGGTCCGGCCACCCTCACGGATCGCAAAGCGAAGTCCCGCCTCCATGGCGATCGGTGTGATCAACTCGCCGGTGATGTGGATGTTGTCACCAGGCATCACCATCTCCACTCCCTCTTCAAGGGTCACCACGCCCGTCACATCCGTCGTCCGAAAGTAAAATTGCGGACGGTAACCATTGAAAAACGGCGTGTGACGACCACCCTCTTCCTTGGTCAGGATATAGGCCTCCGCCTTGAACTTCTTGTGCGGCTTGATCGAGCCGGGTTTGGCCAGCACCTGACCGCGCACAACCTCCTCACGCTTGACGCCGCGAAGCAAGGCGCCAATGTTGTCGCCCGCCTGACCCTCGTCAAGCAGCTTCCGGAACATCTCCACGCCCGTGCACGTCGTCTTGCTCGTCGGACGGATACCAACGATCTCCACCTCGTCACCCACGTGGATGACGCCGCGCTCGATACGACCCGTCGCCACCGTGCCACGCCCCGATATGGAGAACACATCCTCAACAGGCATCAAAAACGGCTTGTCGATCGCTCGCTCAGGCTGCGGAATATACGTGTCCACCGCCTCCATCAGATCCCAGATGCACTTGGCCTTGACCTCGTCCTCCGGATACTCCAACGCATTCAGTGCCGAACCCTGGATGATCGGAATCTCGTCGCCGGGAAAATCATACTTGTCCAACAACTCCCGTAACTCCATCTCCACCAGCTCAATCAGTTCGGGATCGTCGACCATGTCGCACTTGTTCAGGAAGACCACCATCGCAGGAACACCGACCTGACGGGCCAGAAGAATATGTTCACGCGTTTGCGGCATGGGGCCGTCCGTGGCCGCCACCACCAGGATGGCACCGTCCATCTGCGCCGCTCCGGTGATCATGTTCTTGATATAGTCCGCATGGCCGGGACAGTCCACATGTGCGTAATGACGGCTCGGAGTCTCATACTCAACATGCGCCGTCGCAATCGTGATCCCGCGCTCCTTCTCCTCAGGGGCCTTGTCAATCTCACTGAAATCAGTGAACTTCGCCATCCCCTTCGTCGACAGCACCCGGGTTATCGCCGCCGTCAACGTTGTTTTACCATGGTCTATATGACCGATTGTTCCGACATTGACATGCGGCTTCGTCCGCGTAAATTTTTCCTTCGCCATCTCATGTCTCCTTGGACAAATGTTCAATCAGACTCAATCGATCCTGTGCTTAATCGATTGCTACTTTGGAGCCCACGATCGGATTTGAACCGATGGCTTCCTCCTTACCAAGGAGGTACTCTACCCCTGAGTTACGTGGGCGAAGATCGTCGCGGTGAATAGTTGCCCTGTCGCTTGGCCTCTACCAGGTGATACTGGAGCGGGAAACGAGACTCGAACCCGCAACCCTCAGCTTGGAAGGCTGATGCTCTACCATTGAGCTATTCCCGCTTAACCCCTGCAAAACTGCACAACCAAGACGACACCGCTGAACCAGGATGTGGTGGAGGGGGGAGGATTCGAACCTCCGAAGGCTCCGCCGACAGATTTACAGTCTGTTCCCTTTGGCCGCTCGGGAACCCCTCCACTGTATCACCAAAAGACAAGAGCAAGAAAGCTGATAACGCGCATCCCGCCAGCCGCTTTCTGGCTCTTGTCTTCTCAATCTCCTGGAGCTGGCGATGGGACTTGAACCCGCAACCCCCTGATTACAAATCAGGTGCTCTGCCAATTGAGCTACGCCAGCATGAGCCCGAAAAATATACCCTACAAAATTTAAAAATCAATATGTTTTTACTGAAGTCATTCAATAAAAAAACCGGGAAGAGAACTTCCCGGTTTGGTATCGACCCATGTGACCGAGGTTATCCGTTCAACGGATTCTTGATGTACGAGGAATCGCGATAGCGCTCGAATGCCATGGCGAAAGTGCGGTACACGATATGGGCAAATTTGGTGTACGGCATGTACAGGAAAAGCATCACCACGGAAATAAGATGCAGATAATACACGATATAGCCGAGAGAGGCGATACCGACCAAGCGGAGTATCTCGGCGCCGAGCCCCGTCACGCCAACCCCCATGATGATCCAGATCAGGAACCAATCGTAAAACGTGTTGGCCGCCTTCCCCGCCGCTTCCATTTTGCTTCTGTTCATCCAGAGGATGCCAACGCCGACAATCATGGCGACAGCCGAGACGTTGGCCAGCAACTTGATCGGGTTCCACATGGAGATAGGTCCATGCATGGAAGGAATCCAGATGCCGATCACGTCCTGGGTGAAGAGCGAGTAGCAGGTGACGATGAACAGGCCGATAAATGCGAAAACCAAAGGGCGATGTCCCTTGACCCGGTCGGCATTCACGGTGCATTCGCGGAATCGCTTATGCTCAAGGATCTCAAGGATTGCCGGCCACAGGAACTGTTTCACAAATTGGGGGACCGACGGTCGGTAAGGGACATCGTTCTGCCCGATGGATGCCGACATGCCCTGCCACAGGGCCGACACACCCTTGTACACCGATGTCACGGCGATGCCAACGGCGGTCAACATGATGATGTCGATAAAAAGAACGTTCTTGGCCAACAGACGAAAATCCCAATGGCCGAAGAACTGTGTATATCCGGCTTTGGCAAACTGCTCACCTGACGGGATGTGCATGCCTCCGGAGATCAACCACATCACAAAGATGACGACGGCCGGGATGCCGATGAGTACCGGCAGATTCTTCGCCGAACTGCACAATTCCGCAAGTCCCTTCGGCCAGCCGAGAGAGCGGTAGGCATAGGCGCGGATCGCTCCGAGTACATCGCCGGGACGGGCACCGCGCGGGCAGAGTTCGGTGCAATCGCCGCAGTGATGACACAAAAACACGTTCGGGTCTGTAATCAACTTGTCCTTCAATCCCCATTGGGCAAGAATCATTTCCTTGCGGGGAAACGGCTTGCTGTCAGAGGAAAGCGGACATGCGACCGAGCACGTCGCACATTGGTAACACTGTTTCAACGTGTCACCACCGGCCGCCTTCATGGCTTTGATAAATTCAAGATCGGGTTGCACGTTCATAGACATTAATTTCCTCCTGTCATGAAAGGTAATGGTCAACACATCGAGTCTTTTTGGCGAAAACCGACAAAAAGAGGGCGCCGCCATCCTTCAGACAGATGAGAATGGCGGCGTACACGGTCCGAGACGATCAAAAGCCCTTGAATGGATTCGGTCCCATGCCAACGATTTCCTCGACAAACTCGTCGATGATCGCCGGAATCTTATCATAGTCGGAAATGGCGATTTCACGAACACCGCACCGTTCCGGCTCGAGACCGAGTGAACCGAGGGTCTCGCCGATGTTCTCCATGCGCCGCGAGGCGATCTCGGATCCCTTGACAAAATGGCACTGGTAATCGTCGCCGTATTTGCAGCCAAGGAGCAATGCGCCGTCCATACCGGAGGACATGGCATCCTTGATCCACACCATGTTGACCGAACCGAGGCAACGGACCGGAATGAACCGGACCAGCCGATTCATCTTGTTGCGGTGCATGCCCGACATGTCGATGGCCGGGTAGGCGTCGTTCTCGCAGACAAACACGGCGATGCGCAGTTTTTCCTCGTCATCGTCGGGTACCTCGATGGCTTTGACCATCGATCCGATCATGTCGATGCTGTAGTCAGCGAAGTTGATGATGCGCTCGGGGCAGGCGCCCATGCAGGTGCCGCAACGCCGGCACCGGGTCGGATTGGGCAGCGGCGTGCCTTTCTCGTCGTCATCCAAGGCACCGAAGGGACATTCCTCTGTGCAGCGCTTGCACTGGGTACAGCGGGAGAAGAAGAAATCCGGATAGGTCTGATCGCCGGACCGTGGATGCACGGCAACGCCCCGATTGGCCGACTCGATGCACTGGATCGCCTTCAGGGCCGCACCGGTGGCGTCGTCGATGGTCTCTTCCATGGTTTCGGCCTTGCGGACACCACCACAGTTGTAGATACCGGTTCTTCTGGTCTCATACGGGAAGCAGATGAAATGCGAATCGGCATAGCCGTCGAACAGATCGAGATCGAGGAAGGCCGGGCCCTGGCGGTAGGCCAGATTGATCACATTGTCGCCAACTGTGGTCGGAACCATGCCGGCGGCAAGAACGACCATATCCACTTCCAACTGGAGATCCTCGCCTAGCAGGGTGTCCTCGACATCAACGAGCAGCGCGCTGCCGCCGGCAGACACCTTGGTCACCGCCGCCTTGGTCATGAAGACGCCATCCTTTGCCTGCATGCCCTTGTAGAAAAACTCGGTATTGCCGGGCGTACGCATGTGCTGGTACAGGATATAGGCCTTGCCGTCGGCGGGATTGTCCTCCACCACATAGTTGGCCTGTTTCAGGGCAACCATGGAGGTGACCGAGTTGCAGTATGGGAAATCCTTGTCGTTTTCCTTACCGCCTGGGCTCTGGACAAAGGCGACCCGCGCGGGAACCCTGCCGTTTTTCGCCAACTTCTCGAACTCGGCGTTGGTCACCACATTGGCCAGCTTGCCATAGCCTAGATGCTCATACTGGGAGACATCGGCGGGTTTCCAACCCGTGGCCAGCACGACAGCGCCGAAAATCTCGCCGTCCGGATTCAAATTGGTGTATTTTTGCAGCCCCTTGTTGGGATCCTCAACCTCACCCTTGTTGATCTGATCCTGCTGCTCTGCGGTCACTTTGGCGGGAGCATCCCATTCAGTGGTGGAGCCCGCAGTCTTGAAGGTGACGTTGAATTGTCCCGGAGATCCGCCGATACGTGCGACTTCGGTTCCGGTCTTGACCGTGATCTTGCTGTTTCCCTGCACCTCGGCGATCATATCCTGGATGCTCGGGTTCTCAAGGTCGGTGTACGGATAGGCGGTCGGGAACATTTTCCGCCAGCCAAGGGCCTTGCCGCCCAACTGCGCTTCCTTCTCGACAAGGGTAACCTCGTAGCCGGCCTTGGCGGCTTCCTTGGCGGCGGTCAATCCGGCGATACCGCCACCCATGACCAGTATCTTCTTGCAGATAGTCTCCAGTTTGTACGGCTCGGGCAATTCGGTCTTCTGCGCCCTGGTCACGGCCATGCGCACATAGTCCGTGCCCATTTCCTGCAGGAAATCGTCGACGCTGCCATCTTCTTTCAACGAACCGGTCCAGGCGACATGTTCACGCAGGTTGCCGCGAACGGTGATGGTCTGTTCGCCAAAATTGAACTCCTGCTGCATGACGCGGGGAGAGCAGGCGCAGACCACGATGGTGTTCACGCCTTGTTCCGCGATATCCTTCTCGATGAATGCCCGGCCATCCGCACCGCACAGACAGGCATGCTCCTTCATCTCAATGCCGGCATCGGAAGCTGCATCCTTCAGGCCATCAACATCGAGGACGTCGCCAATGCCGCAACCAGTACAGAGATATGCACCATATACTTTCTTCATTGACTCTTCCTCCTACCGTCCGATCTGAATTGCTTTAAGGGCAGCTGCCGTGGAGGATTGCCCACTGGTATAGACATCAACGGCAGCTTTGGCACAACCTGCGGAAAACATTCCCTTAGCCGCATCAGAAACCACAAATCCGTTGCCATCCATGGTCACGCCCAATGCTTTGCCTTGTTCGCCCAGCGCAGGCTCCATGCCGGTGGCCAGGATGCACAGGTCGACTTTTTGATGGATCTTGGTCCCGTTGATGGCATCTTCGGCGGTGACGGTGACGCCGCCGTCGCGCTCGGCGGCAATATCTGCAACCTTTCCCTTGATGAAGGTCGTGTTCGGATCAGCCATGAACTTCTCGCGGAAGTTCTCATATTTGCCGGGGGTGCGCAGATCAATGTAAAAGACGTAAATCTTGGCGTCCGGATATTGGGCACGGATGTAGGAGATCTGTTTGAAGGTGGCCATGCAGCAGATATAGGAGCAATGCTGCAGGTGGTTCTCGTCACGCGAACCGGCGCATTGCACGAAGGCGAAGGAGGCGGGCTCCTTGCCATCGCCGGGGCGGAGAATCTTCCCCTTGGTCGGGCCGTTGTCGGCGGCCAACCGCTCCATCATCATGTTGGTGATGATGGCGTTCGATGAGCTGTACTGCAGATTGGTTATCTTGGTGGGATCGTAGGGATTCCATCCGGTCGACCAGACGATGGCGCTGACCTTCAGGGTAAAGGTCTGGGGCTGCATGTCGAGATCAACCGCATTGTATTTGCAGGCAGCCTTGATCGCATCCAGTGTGGCGGCCGAGCAGGCCTCCTTGGCCAGCACATACCGGCGCGGGAAGGCCATCTCATGGGGAAGGTAGACGGCCTTGGTCGTACCCATGCCGAAGTTGAAGGCATCGTCGATCTCGTCGCCGCATACCTGAGCACAATCGCCGCAGGCCGTACAATTGGAATTGACATACCTCGGCGCCGTTTCCAGCTGGACCTCGAAGTTGCCCGGACCGCCGCTGATCGATTTAACGGTCGTCAAGGTGTAGGTCCTGATCCGACGGTTGTCTTTGATGCGCTTAAAATTGATTTCAAGCCCACAGGTGGGGGGACAAAGTTTGGGGAAATACTGATTGAGCTGGGCAACCCGGCCGCCAAAATACGCGTTTTTCTCGATGAGAAAAACATCGTTGCCGACTTCAGCAGCTTCGAGCGCGGCGGTCAGACCACTTATACCGCCACCCACAACCAGTACCGCACCATTGCCTGCAGTGTCACTCATGCCAATCCTCCATAACTGCTGGTATTGATGAAAGGTGATTTCTGGTTCAATTGATACGAAATGAGAAAAGCTACTTCATCTTTCGTCTCAACTCAAACAAAAACAAACCTGTTCGCATACAAAAAATCTCCAGGCTCCGCGAGGGGAGCCTGGAGATTTTTTTATTCAGACAATCAATGTCTTATCGAGATCAGATCCAAGGATTGGTCTCAATGATGTTGATGCACGGAACCTTCTCACACTTCCATTCCTTGCTCTTCGGATCGAAGGTGGAGTTGACGAAGCACTTCCAGTTCTCATCGTCACAGGTCGGGTAATCGGAACGATAGTAGAATCCAGGATAACGGGACTCTTTCCGGAACTCGATGTGACGGATGTGGGTCTCAACACACCAGATGCGGTGATAGTTCTCCCAGGCACGCATCAGCTCATGCAGGTCGCCGGCAGCCATCTTCTCTGCATCTTCACGCATCAAACGAAGCAGGTCGAGGCAGATGTTGAGCAGTTTGCCGGAGGTCATGTAGTAGGTGGCAACGCCGCCGCCGTACTCGTCGGTGGCCTTCATCAGACGCATCATCATACCAGCCGGTTTGACGTAGTTCGGGTTCACGTCGGTTGCGGTGGTTGCATCCTTGAACTGATTGTACAATTTGACCGGTGCGTACACCTCGTCGGCCAATTCCTTGGCGGTCTGGGCCAGTTCGGGGGTGAAGCCAGCGTTATCGCGGCAGTACTTGACCATCTGCTTGGCAACGATACGCCCCTCGGCATGGGAGCCGGAGGAGAACTTGTGACCGGAGGCACCAACGCCGTCACCGGCGGTGAACAGACCGTTGACGGTGGTCATACGGTTGTAGCCCCATTTGTACTGATGCGAACGGGGGCCATCAACTTCAGGTACCCAGCTTTCCATCGGACCGGAGGTCCAGATACCGCAACAACCGGAGTGGCTGCCCAGCATGTAGGGTTCGGTCGGCATGATCTCGGAACCAACTTTCTCGGGCTCGATATCCATACCAGCCCACAGACCGGCCTGACCAACGGACATATCCAGGAAGTCTTCCCATGCTTCGGACTCGAGGTGCTTCCAGAACTTCTTCACCTCTTTCTCATCCTTGCCGGAAGCGCGCTGGGCATCCAGGAAGGCGTTGAGGGCGACGTCGGTGGCCATGTAGATCGGACCGCGACCAGCCTTCAACTCGTTGAGCATCAGGTGGTTGCGCAGACAGGTCGGGGTGACGGCGGACTGCCCATACGGCATGAACTTGGACAGTTCATCCTTGACGGCCGGGCTGTTGGCGTAGAACTCGCCCAAACCGTTCTGTACTTTGGCCTTGAACAGGAGGAACCAAGCACCAACCGGGCCGTAACCATCTTTGAAACGCGCCGGGGTGAAGCGGTTTTCCATCATGGTCAGGGTTGCGCCGACCTGGGCACACATGGTGTAGGTGGAACCGGCGTTCCATACCGGATACCATGCACGGCCTTTACCTTCACCGGTGGACCGCGGACGGAAGATGTTGACCGCACCGCCGCAGGCTACCAGAGCAGCCTTGCACTTGAACACGTGTACTTTGTTCTCGCGGGTAGAGAAACCGACCGCACCGGCGATGGTGTTCTCTTTGTTCTTGTCGAGCAGCATCTTGACGATGAAGATACGCTCCATGATGTTCTCTTCGCCCAGAGCCTTCTTGGCTGGCTCGGCAACGACGCACTTGTAGGACTCGCCGTTGATCATGATCTGCCATTTACCGGTACGGACCGGAGCACCACCCTCGCGCAGGGTCTTGGCAGGCTTGGCGCCGTCCAGGTTGGAACCGTCTTCTGCTTTCTTCCAGACGGGCAGACCCCACTCCTCGAAGAGCTTAACGGACTCGTCAACGTGACGGCCAAGGTCATAGATCAGGTCTTCGCGGACAACGCCCATCAGGTCGTTGCGGACCATCTTGACATAGTCTTCGATGGCGTTCTCGCCGATGTAGGTGTTGATGGCGGACAGCCCCTGGGCAACGGCGCCGGAACGCTCCATGGCGGCCTTGTCGCAGAGAATGATCTTCATGCCTTCGGGTGCCCACTTCTTGATCTCGAAAGCGGCGCCGCAGGCAGCCATACCACCACCAACGATCAGCACATCACAGCTATGCTCAACGATTTCCGGATCGACAACGGCAGCAAGCTCGCCTTTTGGCTTATTCGGTAATGCCATATTTCTATCTCCTCAGTATTAGTGAATAGAACGTTAATGAAACCTCAACCCGCCTCGACACTTAGGCCAATTTGGTAGGAGCCGGCAGGTTGCTCTCGAGCAGCAAGCATTCGTCATCCAGATTGGCACCCTTCTGACCGGCATACTCGTTGGAAGCGCCTTCAGCGGTTGTCCGGATGGGGAATTTGAAACGTTTGACGTTGCCGTTGCGGAACTTGACGGTCCACATGATGGAGTCGGAAGACCGCATCGGGTGCACCTGACCGCCCAACGGCACGAAGTCGTCGTAACCACGAACAAAGATCGCACCCTGCGGGCAGATCTTCACACAGGAATAGCACTCCCAGCATGCATCCGGCTCCTGATTGTACGCCCTCATGGCCTCAACGTTGAGCACCATCAGGTCGTTGGGGCAGATGTACATGCAGGCGGTTTTATCTCCACCCTTGCAACCATCACACTTTGAAGGATCTACGTAACTTGGCATTAAACTACCTCCTCACTTGGATTTTCCATTATGGCGCCCGATCTGGGCCACCATCAACCTCTGACTTCTCTCTTCAAAAGAAACACATACGCATGGTGCGAGGCCATCCGTTTTCCACCACAGCCAGGTGCGCAGCCCTTTCATTTTACACGCATTTTCAAACAATTTTCCATGGTGAAAAAATGAACAGCCACTCATTTCCAGCCTGTGACACTTTTAATTTGTTGCCATCTCGATGTCAAGAAAAATCGTCAAAACAGGGCTGAACAGCAAAACTTAACGAAAGCATCAGAAATATGGATATATGCTGCGGGCCGGTCCGCCATGACGAATTTTTATCCGGCACCCGACGTCGATTCGCCGGGCAATCGGCAGCCGGTCGAATCCGCTCCGGCAGGGGGTCAGTCGATTTCAGAATAGGTCGAGCGAACCAGGACCTCGCGCGGCCGCGAACCGTCGGCCGGCCCGACGATACCCTCTTTCTCCATGATCTCGATCATGCGCGCGGCGCGGTTGTACCCGACCCGCAAGCGCCGCTGGACCATGGAGATCGAAGCCTGGCCGGTCTCGGTGACCACGGCGACGGCCTCATCATATTTCTCGTCATACTCTTCACCCTCCCCATCGACGCTCTCCGCAGTCTCCTCGATCCCCTGCAACACCGATTCATCATAGTCGGCGAGGCCCTGGGTTTTGAGATAGGCGACCAGCCGGTCCGTCTCCTGCTCGGAGATGAAGGCGCCGTGGATGCGCTGCAGCTTGGCCGCGCCGGGAGGCAGAAACAGCATGTCGCCCATGCCGAGCAGATGTTCGGCGCCGGAGCCGTCGAGGATGGTTCGGGAGTCGACCTTCGACGAGACCTTGAAAGAAATGCGGGTGGGAAAGTTGGCCTTGATCAGGCCGGTGAGGACATCGACCGAAGGCCGCTGCGTGGCCAGGATGATGTGCATGCCCGCCGCACGCGCCATCTGGGCCAGACGGGCTATCGAGGTCTCGACGTCCTTGGAGGCCACCATCATCAGGTCGGCCAGCTCGTCGACAATGATCACGATGGAGGGGAGTTTCTCCTCGGCCACCTGGTTGTACGAGGCAAAGGATTTGACCCGCCTCTCCTCCAGCAGGCGGTAGCGGCGTTCCATTTCCCGAACCGCCCACTGCAGGGCCCGCGAGGCCATTTTCGCCTCCACCACCACGGGATGGAGCAGATGGGGAATGTCATCGTAAACCGACAGTTCGATCCGTTTGGGGTCGATCATGAGCAGGCGAACCTCCTGCGGCGTCGCCCTGAACAGGATCGAAGCGATGAAGGCATTGATCGCCACCGATTTGCCCGCACCGGTGGCACCGGCGATGAGCAGATGCGGCATGCGGGCCAGGTTGGCGACCACCGGCTGACCGATGACGTCGAAACCGAGAGCCAAAGTCAGGAACGATGGCGCCTCCTGATACTCGGGGGTGGTGAGGATATCCCGCAGAAAGACCGTCTTGCGGACCGGATTCGGTATTTCGATGCCGATGGCCGCCTTGCCGGGGATGGAACCGACAATCCGCACCCGGTCGACGCGGAGCACCATGGCCAGATCGTCGGCCAAGGTCACGATCCGGTTGATTTTCACCCCCGGCGCCGGCGAGAATTCATACGTCGTCACCACCGGTCCGGGCGAGATCCCGGCCACTGTCCCCTGAACGCCGAAATCCTGGAGCTTGGCCGTCAAGGTGGCGCTCACCTCGTAGTAGTGCTCGCGGCTCAGCTCGACGTCCTCTTCCGCATACCGATCCAGCAGGGACAGCGGCGGCAGCCGGTACTGCCCTTTTCTGGCTGGCTTCGGACTGCGCTTTCGCTCCCTGATCGGTGGCGGCGCATCGATCTTACGAGAATTGTGGACCTGGGGCTGGGATTCGTCCTGCGTCGGGGCGGCATCATCATCCTGAGGCTCCTGGTCCCGTGGCTTCTGCATTGTGATCGGAGGATTCCGGGGCTCGGCGGGTTCCGCAGGCGGCGGGACAACGCGATCCCGGCGGCGCAGCAGTCCCAGAGGGGAAAAACGGACCGCCGCCATCAGCGACAGCAGCAACAGCAGCAGCAGGACCAGCATCGTGCCGGCACTGCCGATGGCGCCGCTGAGCAGACGCCAGACCAGAGCGCCGAGATAGCCGCCCGGGACGATGAAGGCGGCGGGAACTACCAATTGATCCATGGCCCCGAACAAACCGGAGGAACTGAGCATGATCCCGGATATGCCGACAACGATGGCAGGCAATCGGTCCGTGACCGTGCGGGCCAGCAGGGTCGCTCCCACGGCATACCCCAGGAGCATGATCGGGAAAAAGCCGATCAGGCCGAGAAAGGAGAAAAGATAATGGGCCGCATAGAAGCCGATGGTGCCGCACCAGTTGGCGGACGGCGCCTGCCGCGCCGGTTCCGGGCCGAGGAGAGGGAAAAGATAGCTGCCGAGGGCGATGAGAAAAAACAGGGCCAGGAACAGGAGCAGCAACGCCAGCACCTCCTGTTGCCTTCCTCCTTCTTTCCTGTCGTGCTGTTGCGCCATGACGTCCGGTCACCCAGGCCATCCCGACCGCCCTCGCGGCCGCGGTTCATCCATATGCCCCCGAGGAGCACCTCTCTGCCGCCGCGTCGGGACGCGGAACGCATCAGCGCCACGCCGCGACTCGCGGCATTCTTACCTCATTTTCCCCAAAAGAGCAAAAAGCGCCTCGGATGCCGGGTGCCGGGGCACCTCCGGGAGCATGCGTGGCCTTTCCCGATCCGGGACAGACGGAGACAATGAGCCGGCACAACGAGCCCGCCCTGCGGACGGCGGGCAGGTTTGACCGGGGAGATGATCGTACAGTCAGTTTGAACCAGCGACTTGAATGGCGTCGAGAATGCCGTTGATGAAGGCCACCGACTCGTCGATGGAGTACCGTTTGGCGATCTCCAGCGCTTCGTTGATCGCCACCTGGGCGGGAACATCGTCGCCATACCGCAACTCGAACACGGCGACGCGAAGAATGTTCCGGTCGACCGAGGACATCCGTTCCAGTCGCCAATTGTGGGAGTGTCCGGCCAGCAGGGCATCGATCTCGCCAAGATGGCGGCAGATCCCCTCGACCAGACTGCGGCCGTAGGGCATGGCTTTTTGCCCGGCCTCGAAACTCTGGCAGAAGCGCTCCCAGTCCCGCGTCACCAAATCGGGAGCGCCTGCACGCTCCTGAAAATCGTGGCTGAAGAGGAATTGCAGGGCCAATTCCCGAGATTTACGCCGTAATCCCATACCGCCAAGCCGAGAGAAGAGAAAAATTCAATGAGGAAAACGACGGACCGGTCCGCCGCATGCGATCAGCCCACCGCATCGAGCAGATTGATCATCTCCAGGGCGGCGATGGCCACATCCGAGCCCTTGTTGCCGGCCTTGGTGCCGGCCCGCTCGATGGCCTGCTCAATGGTCTCGGTGGTCAGCACGCCGAACAGGATCGGCACGCCGGTGTCGAGCATTACCTGGGCCGTGCCCTTGGCGACCTCGCCGGCCACATAGTCGAAATGTGGGGTGGCGCCGCGAATCACCGCTCCCAGACAAAGCACCGCATGGTATGTGCCCGAGCGGGCCATTTTCTGGGCCACCAGCGGGATCTCGAAGGCGCCGGGAACCCGGGCCACCACGATGTCGTCGCTGTTCACGCCGGAACGCACCAGACTGTCGATCGCCCCTTCCAGCAGTTTTTCCGAAATAAAGGAGTTGAAGCGGGCCACCACGATGCCGATTTTCCGTCCCGCCCCCTGCAGATGTCCTTCCAGATAATGTGCCATGTTCGTTCCTTATTAATTAGAGATCACGGATCCCTGGTGACGCAGCCCATCGGCATGTCGCCGTACAGCTCCAGGAGGTGGCCCATCTTGTCGCGCTTGGTGCGGAGATAGTCCTTGTTCTCGTCCTCGCCGGGGATCTCGATGGGCAGTCGATCGACCACTTCGAGACCGTAGCCTTCCAGTCCGATGATCTTTTTCGGATTGTTGGTCAAAAGCCGCATCTTCCGCACGCCGAGATCACGGAGAATCTGGGCGCCGATGCCGTAATCGCGCAGGTCGGGCTTGAACCCGAGGCGGATGTTGGCCTCGACCGTGTCCAGACCGTCGCTGTCCTGCAGCTTGTAGGCCTTCAGTTTGTTGATCAGGCCGATGCCCCGGCCCTCCTGGCGCATGTACAGCACCACGCCCTTGCCTTCCTGCTCGACCATGCGCATGGCGGCGTGCAGTTGGGAGCCGCAGTCGCAGCGGGCGGAGCCGAAGACATCGCCGGTCAGGCATTCGGAATGCACCCGCACCATCACCGGCTCGTCCGGGTTGATTTCGCCTTTGATCAGGGCCACGTGCTCCTGCCGGTCGACATCGTTCTGATAGGCGATCAGGCGGAATTCGCCGGCGTGGAAAGTGGGCAGCCGGGCCTCGGCGGCGCGTCGGACCAGGACGTCCTTGCGCAACCGGTAGGCGACCAGATCGGCGATCGTGGCGATCTTGAGCCCGTGCTGCTCGGCGAATATCTCCAGATCGGGCATCCGGGCCATGGTCCCGTCTTCCTTCATGATCTCGCAGATGATGCCGGCGGTGCGCAGACCGGCGATCCGAGCCAGGTCGACCGACCCTTCGGTCTGGCCGGTCCGGACCAGGACGCCGCCGCCGCGGGCGCGCAGGGGAAAGATATGGCCGGGGCTGATGATGTCGCGGGGCGTGGCCTTGGGATGGACGGCCGCCTCGATGGTCCGCGCCCGATCCGCCGCCGAGATGCCGGTGCTCACACCGGTACGGGCCTCGATGCTGATGGTGAACCCGGTGCCGAAGGGCGACTGGTTGTTGGGCACCATCATCGGCAGCCCCAACTGTTCGACAATGTCCGGGCTCAGAGCCAGGCAGATCAGGCCACGGCCATGGGTCGCCATGAAATTGATGGCCTCGGGCGTCACCAACTCGGCCGCCATGCACAAATCGCCCTCGTTTTCCCGGTCCTCGTCGTCCACCAGGATGACCATCTTCCCGGCCCTGATGTCCTCTACAACTTCCTCAATCGAACTGACAGCCATACCATGCCTCTTTCAGGAAAAGGGCGTCGCCCGTTCCCCATGCAACATACCAACCATTCGCGCCCCGGCAATGCCTTGCCCGGCACCCGGAGCTATTTCAAAAAACCGTGCTCGGCGAGAAAGGCGGGGTTGATGCGGGACTGGTTCCCGCCCCCCGCGGATTGCTCAGCCAGCAGCTTTTCCACATACTTGCCGATCATGTCCACCTCGATGTTGACCCAATCCCCTTCCCTGAGTGCCCCTAAAGTGGTCACCGCCAGGGTATGGGGGATGATGGACACCGAAAACCGGTCGCGGTCGCAGCTGTTCACGGTCAGACTGACGCCGTTGATGGTGATCGACCCTTTTTCAATCACATACCTGGTCAATCCCGGTTCCAGGGAAAAGGTGAACAGGGTGAAATCTCCCGCTGGCCGCCGCTGGCGGAGCTGGCCCTGGGCATCGACATGGCCGCTGACCAGATGGCCGCCCAGCCGGTCGCAGAGCCGCAGGGCCCGCTCCAGATTGACCCTGGCACCGGTCTGCAACCGGCCCAATCCGGTCCGGGCCAGACTCTCCGGCGAGACGTCGACATAGAACCGGTTGCCCTTGATGTTCCAGGCCGTCAGACAGGCGCCGTTGACCGCGATCGACTCGCCCTCCTCCGGGTCGGTGAGGTCGAAGCCGGCTTCCAGACCGAAGATCATGCCACCGCCGGACGGCCGCTTCTCAAAGAGCGTGCCCAGCCCCTGGATGATCCCGGTGAACATCTATTCCCCTTGCTCCAGATCAGCGGCCCGCCGGTTGAACTCCTCGGCCAGGCGCGCATGTCTGAAGTGGCCATGGATGCCGGCCACCGAGCGGTAGGCATCGGCCGCCTTCAGCCGTTCCCCCTGTTCGAGATAGGTCTCGCCGATCACGATCAATACCTCGACCGCTCCCTTGGGATTGTTGGTCAGGCGATAATGCTCCAATATATCGTAGAGCAACTCCAGGGCCTTGGCCTGATCGCCCAGCTTGCGGTAGGCGGCGGCCATCTTCTTGTTCAGCGCCAGCACGGAAAAACTGTCGTCTTCCTTTTCGCAGATGGCGTGCGCCCGCTGATAGTTGGCAATGGCCATGGCGTACTCGCCGCGGGCCAGGCAGGCGTCGCCCAGCCGGTCGGAGGCGTTGGCCACCCCGGCCTGGTTGTTCTGCTCCTCGAATCCCCGCAGGGCATTGTGGAAGGCGATGGCCGCCTGGGCATATTCGCCGTCCCCGTACAACTTGCGGCCTTCGCGGTAATCCTTTTTGGCCTGGTCCTCTTCCTCTTGCGCGCCGCCCGTTTCCTTGGCCACGGGGCCGATGTTCTGCAACGGCTGGATAAACTCACTCGCCATGGGGCTCTTCCTCATGAATGGTCCGGGTGGCCTGGACGGACAGCTCGGCCACGGTTGTTTCAACGGGCTGCCCCTGTTCGTACATGGTGATGGGAGTGGCGTCATGCTGCAACCCCATGATCTGGAACCCCGCCTCCTGGGCCCTGATGCGGCCGAGTAGCCGCAGGGTCAGTCCCCGGAACATCGGATTGGCGTGGTTGAGCACCGGGAACAGGGCGTAAAAGGGAATTTTGCGGATCAGATCGGGCCGGGTGGCGGCAATCTCGCCCAATCCCCAGAGCACCGCCTCGCGGGTGCCCGGATCGCCCATGAAATTGAACAGGTGCCGGGTAAAGGCGCCGTAAATGTCGGGCCGGGCGGCGATGATCGCGCCGATGGCCTCGACCATCCCCCAGGAACTGGCCGCCGAATCGGAACAGGCCTCGAACAACCGGTGGAGAAGATCCGCCACCGGGCCGGGTTCGCGGGTGGCCACCCGGCCGCACACCTGACCCAGCACCCAGGCGATGCGATAGCGCATGCCGGTGTCGGGTTCGTACAAAAGCCGCTGGAGATAGCGCAGCACCTTGCGGTCATCATAGTAAAGCGCCACCAGTCCGTCGATGTCGCCACGCCGGGCCAACTCCTTGACCGCCTGCTTGTCCGCCCGCTGCCTGACCCGCTTGGGATCAGGGGCCGTCTCCACTACCGGCGCACCAGCCGCCGGCGTTTCGTCGTTTTCAGCCTGCCCGACTGGCCGGGGCGCCGCCTCCGGCGTAAAGCGCTTGACCAGTTCGGCCATCTCCTTGTGCAGGCGGACAAAAAAAAGAACGCCACGCACGGCTCGGCCGTCGAGGTTGCGCTTGGGCACCACCTGATGGGTGACCTCGTCGTAATCCTCGATGATGCCTGTCAGATAATCGTCTTCGGGAACCAGCTCCCAGGCGAGATCCCCCTGATCGTTGCAGGCGCTGACCAGACACTCGACCATGGCCGCGCCGATGTTGTGTCCGGTGGTGTCGCTGACATAGACCGCGCCGCACTCGCAGGTGCCCATGGGGAACTCGCGCATCTTGCGCTGGATGCCCTCGGTTGGCCGGCCGATGTCCATGCCGCAGAACGGACACCAGGGTTTGACGATCGCTTCCGCCTTGCTGCCCATGATACTTACGACAGCTTCGCCTTCAGGGCGTCGACAAAGCGGGAATCGACGCTGTAGCCCAGTTCGCGGGCCTTGTCCATGTTTTTCCAGGACTCCTGATACGCGCCCTTGAAATAAAGCGCCACCGCCAGATTGTTGCGCGCCATCGCCGAATCGGGTTCCAGCGTGACGGCCTGGCGGGCCGCGTCCACCGCCTTGTCGTCCTCCTCGACCATGGTGTAGGCCGAGGTCAGGTTGATCCAGGCGGTGAGCAGCTTGGGATCGATCTGTACCGCCCTGGAGTAACATTCGATGGCCTGGTCGACCTCGCCGCGGTGCTGACGGATGAGGCCGATATTGACATGGGCCTCGGCCATGTCCGGGCTGATGGCCAGGGCCTGCCGGTTCAGTTCCAGGGCCCGGTCGGTATCGCCGCGGTCGAAGAAGATGGCACCGAGGTTGATCATCGACTCCATGGACTGGTTGTCCAACTCGATGGCCTTCTCCAACTGGGCGATGGCCTCGTCGATCCGCCCCACCTGCCGGTAGACCAGGCCGAGATGGTGCCGGGCCATGACATTGTTCGGTTTTTCGGCCACCACCTTTTCCAATTCGTCGATCACTGCCCCGAGATCGGCAGTTTTTGGTGCTTCCGTCATATGGACAACCTTTTATATAGTGCGTGTCAAAACAAAACCTGAGCCGGCAGATTCCGGCCATTCCGGCGAAAAATTTGTTACAAGTATAGGCACGAACGGCCCGCACGCAAGAGCGGTTGTCATGCCTCGGTCTCGCGGTGATAGGCGATCAGCCTTTTCTGCTGCTCCTTGGCCAGCACCTTGCGCGCCACCTCGATGTCCCGGCGGATCTGCCGGGACAGGGCGTCTATTCCGCTGAAGGCGATCTCGCTGCGCAGATGCCGCAGGAGATTGATCTTCAACGGCCGGCCGTAAATATCGGCGTTGAAATCGAAAATATGGGTTTCCGCCACCAGGCTCGTGTCGCCGAAGGTCGGGTTGTAGCCGATGTTGGAGACGCCGCCGTACTGTCTGCCGTCGTAGATGACCTGGGTGACGTACACGCCCCGCTTCGGGCAGAGATCCTCCTCGGAGAGATACAGATTGGCGGTGGGAAAGCCGAGTTGGCTGCCGCCACGCCGGCGACCCCACTGCACGTCGCCGCGGATCTGATACCACCGACCGAGCAGCCTGCGGACATCCCCCATCTTGCCGGCGGCCACCAACTCCCTGATCCGGCTGCTGGACACCAGCATGCCCTGCTCGTAATGGGCGGGCATCACCATCACCGAAAAGCCCTTTTCCTCGCCCTGCCGCTGCAGAAAGGCGGTATCGCCCTGGCGGCCCTTGCCCATGGCGTAATCGTAGCCGACCACCAGATCGCGCATGCCCAGCCGGCCGAGCAGGACCTTGTCCACGAATTCGTCCGCCGTGGTCATCGCCATCTCGCGGGTGAAGGGAATGATCACCAGCACGTCGATCCCGGCCCGGCCGATCAGTTCGATCTTCTGGGGAGTGGTCGAAATCAGCCGGATACCCCGCGGGCTCAGCACCTTGAGCGGATGGGGATCGAAGGTGACGGCCACGCTGGTGCCCCCGTTCTGCCGGGCGCGGGCCACCACCTGATCGAACAGCTTCTGGTGGCCGAGATGCACGCCGTCGAAGTTGCCGATGGTGATGTGCGCCTGCGGAAAAGGGGTCGTGATCTCGTTGAGGTCAGTGAATATTTCCATGGAAGCTCCGCCGGATTCCGGCGGACTCGGTGCATAGACAAACAGTGAATTCCCGGTGGTCGGGAATATTCTCGCGACCATGGAAAAGGGGATATGTACCTCAAATCGGGAAAACACGCAAACAGTTCATGCCGTTTGCCGGGCAGGAGATCGCTGCTGACCCGCATCCTTGGAACCGGCCCATACAGTCAGCATTCTTTTTCGGAACGGCCGGGACGGCGCTTCATTTCTGCGCTCAGACCGGCGCCTGCACAACATGGCGTGATCCACCCGTCTCTGTGGTGCCCTCCACCGATGCCACCCTTCAGGGCGGTCGCAGCGCCTCCTATCCCCAAACATTCGGCACCGCTGCAAAGAATTGCTTGACAAACAACCTCGCGGCGAGCATATTGGCTGCCGCAGTGCCGAAGTGGCGGAATTGGTAGACGCGCTAGGTTCAGGGTCTAGTTGGGGTTCCCCAGTGGAAGTTCGAGTCTTCTCTTCGGCACCACATTATCATCCACGGACTTCCGTGGAAGTCCTTTAACCCCGAAAAGCCCTTTGGGTTTTCGGGGTTTTTTCATGCTTTTCCCTCCATTATCGTCCGTTGACATCCCCGATTTTACGGGTACAAAACGGGGTACAATCAACTGTTCAACGAATAAGCATCCTTTTTGTTGTCGGGTTTCGTCGCCAGACAACATCGCTCATGTCATGTCACTTTTCGACAGCTCCTGCTATATCCAGGCACGCGTTTGCCAGATGAGCCGAATGCACCGAGATACCCCTGGAGATACCGGGACAAAACGCCATGGAAGGTTCCATTGATGCACTTTTTCATGTTACCGATCATGATCTGCACCAAGGGCAACCAGACCCGAGCCTCCCTGGGGGCATGATCCTTTTTTGATGTTTGTGCTGCTTGGCGCCGACATGCAATGCAGGGAACGCGTCGATCTTCACCGTCTGTCGATACGGAATGCCGAGTGAGAAACCTGCCGACCGTGTCTGTGTACACGCTGTCGACCGCTTGCATGGCAAGAAACCCGGCGCCCTTTTCCCGGGTTTTGACCGCAACAAGCACAGGGCGCTTCCCCTCGGTGCCACGGTCTCTTTTACCGGATCATCTGCCGCCGACAACGGTGTCGTCCCGTCCGATCAAGTTGGCAAGACGATGGATGCTGTCCCGGTGGGCCATGGCGTGTCGGATCTTGCGCTGCACGGTGCGGGCTGTGATCGAGGAAACGCCCAGGTGCTTGGATGCTCGAAGAGCGGAAAGGCCACCTTTATCAGAAGCCGTGAGGGAGATGGCCCAGAACCATTTGACCAGGGGAATGTTGGTGGGCACATTGGCATAGATGGCGAGAGGGGAGGCTTTTGTGCCGCCACAGACGAGGCACTGGTATCCGCTGGGCCAGCGCACCGCAACCAGAGCCTGAACACATGAGTCTTTCATACCGAATCGTTTCCGCCGTTCTGACAAACTGGCTTCGGGCATCTGCACGGCAAGACCTCTCTTGAAATATCATCCTGATCTTGCTTGAAGAATAAGCATTATCCCGAGTTTTGTTTAAAACCACTAATCACAAGGACATCCGCAGTGATGTAAAACCTGGAAACAATCAACGTGAATTTCGGAATCCAGCTCCGATTATTTCGGAATCCAATTGCGTGAATCACGGAGCCCGTGTGCCTGGTGACGTTCTTGCAAAGCAAAAACCTCCGAACCCTGCCACCCGTGAAGGCAGGAAGATCTGGAGGTTTACGTGTCAGCTTGTCGCGCCATGAGCGAACCTTGCAATCTCGCCGAAGTTGCGTATCCCGGTGTGACCGATACGGTCCAGAGACTCGCTATCCAGTGGTTGGCCAGACCTTCCGGAGCAGGCTTCGCACTCGCCAGAATATGCGATCTTGCCCAGCCGCACTGCAAAAGGCTCCTGTACTTATCAATGGACACAGATTGAGCAGTCGCTACATAGTCTCAACCAGAGTATTGACCATACGTTTTCCGTTCCGGTCTTTCTTCACCATGAAAGGCCTGTCGGTCATTGGTCGAGTTTCCTTTCGCTTTTGAGCGGACAGAAATGATGCGGGAGCAGGACACTCGCACCGGATTCAGTGGCCGGCTTGACACCTCCCTTGTGAAAAAGAACATACACGCCGATACCAACGGCAATGGTACCAAGACCATAGAGGGTTGCGACCGGACGGGTGAATACCGAATACACGGTGATCCAAAGGTTGCCGGCTATAAAAAGCAATGGCGTCAATGGATATCCCCAGGTTGTATAGGGCCTAGCGAGATCCGGTTCGGTGAGGCGCAGCTTGACCAGTCCGGCCACCGTGACCATGGCCGACAGCGACAGGGTAAACCCCATATAGATCAGTAGGCTGTCAAAAGTTGCACTGACGATCATCACAACGGCGATGACCGCTTGAAAGGCGATCGCCTGCACCGGCGTGTGCCGGTTCGGGTCGACCCTGCCGATACCCCGGAAAAACAGCCCGTCCCGCGCCATGGCGTAATAGACACGGGGGCCGGTCATGACCATGGCGCTGACAACCGAGAGCAAGCCGAGCGCAATCGCCCAACTGATCGCCGATCCGATCGCCGACCCGAACAGGGCCGATGCCGCGCCGGCACCCACATCCAGCATACCCTTCATCGATTCCACCGGCAGGGCATACACATAGGCCAGGTTGAGCAGGAGATAGACCCCGGTAACGAACACCGTCCCGACCAATAGGGCTAACGGCAGATTGCGCTGCGGTCGACGAATTTCACCGCCGAGATAGGCGGCGGCATTCCAGCCGCTATAGGCAAACGAGACGAAAATCAAGGAGATGGCAAAGGCACCGCCCTCAAAAGTGGAGCCTCCGCCGTGCACCAAGGCCCTGAGCCGTTCGCCATCGCCGTTGCCGAGCCAGAAACTGCCCAAACCAAAGGCCAAGACAAACAGCACCTTGAATCCGGTCAAAACGTTCTGGACCCGTTGTCCCAAACGAAGGCTGTGGTAATGGACCAGCGAGAAGACGATGACCACCCCGATCGCCGTGACCGATACGGGCGAAACAGTGATCCAGTTCCGCCCGCCCACCTCCAGGACAAACCACGGCGGGCCGCCTTTGCCACCCATCAGGTAAACGGCAAAGGCGATGGCCGCGGCGGCAATCGGCGCGGAAAAGCCGACAACCAGGGAAATCCATCCAGACAAAAACGCGGGGAGCGCACCAAAGGAACGTCGCAAGTACACGTACTCCCCCCCGGCATAGGGCAGCATGGCGCCGAGTTCCCCGTAACACAGCGCGCCCGTCAACGCAAAGATCCCCCCAATGAGCCAGGCGATCAGGAGTGCCTGGGCGTTGGGCATTTCCTGCACGATGAATCCGGAGGTGGTGAATACGCCGGTTCCAACCATGTTGGCGACGACGAGAGCGATAGCCGACCACAGGCCGATCTCCCGCTGCAACCCGTCCCCGGACAATCGGCGTTTCATTTCAGGAAATCTCCCACATAGATGAGATGTTCGAAAGGCAGATCGCGGCCCTCGGTTTGTTTGAGCACCGTATCCAGGGTTGCCTGGAGAACGCGTTCCTTTTCCTTGGACCCGGCATGGAAGACAATGGCCAGGGGGGTATCGGCGGGATAGCTCTTTTTCAGCACATCCACCACCTCGGCCAAGTTCATCCCCATGGTATAGAACACCAGGGTGGACTGGCTCTCCGCCAGCTTGGCCAGACTATCCTTGCCCTGATAGCCTTCGCGCGCGCCTCGGGCAGCGGTCAGAATGACGGAGCTGCTCTGGCTCCCCCGGGTCACATCCCGTTTCAGAGCGGCATTGGCGGCGTTGAAACTGGACAGCCCGGGAATGACCACCGGAGACAGATCGGCAAATTCAAGAAGATAGCCGATATGCGGACCAAAAATCGTCGGATCGCCATTGTCCAGGATGGCGATGGTTTTGCCTGCGGCGACGCCTTCGCGGATGATTTTCCGGGTTTCATCCTGCTGTTTCTGGATTTCGGCAAGCGGTTTGCGATGGCGGCCGACGGGTTGTTGCCCGGATGGCCCGGTGCCAATATCCTTTGCCCCCTTTTTCTCGGCCTGCTTTTCCGCACGGTGCATCATACCGAACAGGCCATGCCCGGCGTCGTGCACTTCCTTGCCGGTAAGCAGCGTGGCATAGGCTTCACGCACCCCCTGCATGGCAAAGATGATATCGGCCTCGGCAATGGTGTCGCGGGCCCGGATGGTCATATTCCCCATGTCGCCCGTCCCCAGGCCCACAAGATAGACTTTCCCCTTTTTCCCCTGCTCGTGATGAGGGTGGGCAAGGGCCGCGGAAGTCATGAAGGCGAACACCGAACAAAGCACCATGAATTGGACCCCAAAAATCATTTTTCTTCTTTCATACAGCATGCGCATTCTCCTCAAATTCTACAGTTGTCGATAAAATCCGGCCGCGGGACCGGTTTGGTTTGCCATCAAAATCGATAGGTTGCCATCAGGCGCACATTCCGCCCCTCTTCCAGCAGGATATCGTCACCGTTGGCAATGGACGTCTGATCGCTATAGCGATGGTCAAGCAGGTTGTTCATCGCCAGGGAGAGGGTGAGCCCTTTCAGGTAATCGGGGCTGTATTCCACCTGGAAATCGAGCACGGTATACCCTGCCCGTTCAATCTGTCCGGAGGCCACATCGTCAAGCCGGGAAACCAATGTCAGGGTGCCGCCGAGGATTACTTCGTCCGTTGCTTGCCACCGGTTGTCCCAGACCAGTTTGTCGCCGACCGGCGCCCCTTTTCTTCTTGCGATGCTGATCGGGTTGCCGTATTGATCCTCGGTGTCGATATGGGTGAACGCCAGGGTGGTGTCATACTGGGCAATGCCCCAGCCAATCCGGAACTCCCATCCCTTGGAGTAGACCGTATCCGGGTTGTTCCAGATTTTGGTCACCGCACCGCCACCGCCACCGACCCGCTCGATCGTGTTCTCCAACTCGGTTTCAAACAGCGACACCTCGGCGTTGAAACGGTCGGACGAGGCCAGCAACCCCTTGCCCGTGTAGCGCAGGCCGCCTTCCACCTGCTCGGAACGCTCCGGCTCGAACGGCTTGCCGTCGTTGAAGTTCGTCCCTTCGTAAATATTGGCCATCCAACCGACAGGAATCAGGCCACTGCCGCGCACCGCCTCGCCGTAGTTGGCAAATGCCGTCAGCCCCGGCAACAGTTCCCAGTCCACCCCAACATTGGGAGAGACCTCGCTGCCGTCAAAGGTATTCGGACCGTACTCGGCCTCAAAGTCATCCAACCTCGCACCAAACGACAGCCCAAAGGCACCAAGGCTCATCCGGTTCTGCAGATACAGACCCAGATTATCCGACTCGTTGCTCATCCGCCGGCCGGACAAGGCACCAAAGGTTCGTGGCGATTCCCCTTCCTCGTTCAGATAATCGAGCCCCAAGATCAACTTATGGCCCGTTGGGCCCAGGTCGAAACGAAACGTATTGCGGAAATCGCCGCCCCGCTGACGGCTCGAATATTCGGTGTCGGCGGTTTCGTTGGCCAGCGAATTATCCGTGGTATAGGCGTTGAATCTGAGATCGATCAGCCGGTCGCCCGGTTTGTACCGGTAATCAGCCACCCAGGTCTCCCGCTCCGTGGACTGACGGACAGGCTCCGAGCCGTCCGGCGCAATGCCCATGTCGCTGCCCGCGCCTCCCCACAGATACAACCCCTCGTTGGTGTTGCGTTCCCCACTCAATCGAAGGCTGTGTCCATGCAGCTCCAGCAGGCTGAACTTGGCCATGAAGGATTCGTCCTCACTTGCCGAATTCGGCATGTCCCCACCGCCGCCAGCCCGATAGTCGTCCGTGTCCACGCCAGAGGCATGGACGAAAAATCCGGCCTGCTCGTGCTGGCCGAAAGCCGTTGTCCCCCAGTTCCAACCCTCGTCCGCGCCGGTATACCCGCCCCGAATCCGTCCGCCCGCCTTCTCGCCGGGCTCCAGCAAATCCTGGGCGTCCACCGTCTCGAACCGGATGCTCCCACCCAGCGCTCCCGGACCCTGGTCCGCACCCGGACCGGGATGGACATCCACCAGCTTCAACAGGCTCGGCTCGATATTGCCGATACCGCCCCGATGCTGGTGCATGTTGGTGTTCTGCTTCGCACCGTCCACGCTGATGTTCAGGTTGCTCCCCTCGATCCCCCGCAGGTAGATCCGCTGCGCGTTCCGGGATCCGCCCCCCACGCTCACCGACGGCTCCGTGGTAAACACATCCGCCATGTCCAGCGCCTGGGTCCGCTGCAGCACATCCGTCGGAATCGTCCGCGTGCCGCTCCCACCCATGTCCTTCACCGTCATCACCGGTAGAACGGTGACCTCTTTTCCCGTTTTGGCCTCCTGTTGCGCTGCGATGACCGGATCAGACGTCTGCGCAAAACTGATCCCTGCCGTGACAGCCCCCGATCCCAACAGAAGCGAACAGACTGTTCCGACCAGCGGCCATCGCTGGCCGAACAGAGTATGTCTCCTGTTGTTCCATGAAACCACACCACCCGTTGTGCCAAGGTTCGCACCTTGCGCCGCCTTGTCCTGCATAATCCCTCCTCTGCCATTCGATGCACTGTCGCCGTGCGACATCTCACACCACGCCCACACGGTTCAACTTGATGAAAAAATATCAGCAATTATAAAATTTTTAATTTAGACTAACAAAAAAACGCACACGTCCCCCAGCAACCCGCCGCTCCCGCGCGGGACCATCAGCACCGCTCACCCCGTCCGGGCATCTACCGGACAGGGTTTGGCGAAATGCCCTGGCCGCCCTCTCCTAAAACCGGTACATCACCATGAACCGAAGTTCACGGCCGGGCTCCAGAAGAGTCCCGTTGTCACCGGCAATGGATGTGTGCTCGCTATACCGATGGTCGAGCACATTCCGCAGCATCACCGCACAGCGCAGATCCGGATATTGCGCAGGCCGCCAGGCGGCCTGCAAATCGAGCACGGTATAGCCTGCCCTTGCCCCCGCTTCTCCCGAAACAGCATCTTCCAGGTTGCTGACCCACGTCCAGGTCCAGCCGGCGGCGACATTGGGCCGAATCTGCCAGCGGTTATCCCAAACCAACCGATCACCCATGGACGCGGCCTTTCTCCGAAGAACAGATACCGGGTTGCCGTATTGGTCCTCAATATCGATATGGGTGAACGCCAGGGTGGTGTCATACTGGGCAATGCCCCAGCCAATCCGGAACTCCCATCCCTTGGAGTAGACCGTATCCGGGTTGTTCCAGATCTTGGTCACCGCACCGCCACCGCCACCGACCCGCTCGAT
>Ga0265295_1000293_pt1 | contig 103516 bp, 82 predicted proteins | sample Munlansysbiofilm_FD_192503 | JGI IMG/M metagenome (GOLD analysis project Ga0265295, IMG submission 192503) | Leachate microbial communities from a municipal landfill in Southern Ontario, Canada - Methane capture system biofilm | ecosystem: Engineered > Solid waste > Landfill > Unclassified ... | reverse complement strand
GAGCCAGTATTGTGCAGAAGTATCAGACCAACGAGCGGGTCATCCTCTTTAACTGGCATCAGCTGCTCAAAAAAATTGAAAAAGGGCTGACAAAAGAGAAGCTGTTCAAAGAGGCCAAGGCGGTCGCTCTTATCAACCAGAGGGCCGTTGAAACGGCTTACAACTACTACAAAGTCGAGGCTAAATCCGTCAAAACCAGCGCCTTTATGCTGGTTTTTGCCCTTGGGTTTTATGTGATCTACACCCTCTGGTACGGATTCGGGATCATGTATATGTTTGAAGGCCTTGGCATGCAGATGGAGCATTAGGCAGCTGTTAGAGGTTAGCTGATAGCAGTTAGTGGACAGTAATTAACAGCTAATAGCTAACATCTAACAGACAGGGTCACCCCTGGCCTCCGACGACAGCTCTCTAGGTATCAATTTTGTCTAGAATATTTCAAAGCTTGTGGTGGACCTCGGTGAAAAAATCATGGAGCCACACTTTAACCCCCAGAAAAACAAAGAGGAGAAGTAAAATGGATAACATCAGCATCAATGTTTTAGTCGTTGATGACGAGGAAGAGTTTCTGGCTTCCATCACCAAGAGTCTTTCGGTCAGGAACTTCAAGGTGGTTGCCGTAAACAGGGGAGAAAAGGCAATTGAAGCGATAAAGGAGCATGGGTTTGACGTGGCCCTGGTGGATCTCAAGATGCCCGGCATCAACGGAGAGGAAACCTTAGCAGCCCTTAAAAAAGAACAGGAGGGGCTTGAGGTGATAATTCTCACCGGCCACGGCACAATTGGCTCAGCCGTGGAGTGCACAAGGATCGGTGCCTTTGCATTTCTCCAGAAACCCTGTGAACTCAACGAACTACTGGACACCCTTCACAGAGCCTATGAGAAAAAACAAAAAAACGTAGCAGAGATAAACGAACGGCGTATCAAAGATATCCTCAAGGCAAAGGCCTGAGGTTTGTTTCACCCGGGGTAAAAGGGGCTTTTCGGCCGGGTTCCAGGGCCGAAAAGCTTCAACCTGAAATTTATGTTATGTAAAAAAGCTCGACCCGAAAAATTCCAGCAGGGAATATGGATGCAAGGGACAAGACTATGGATGTATTCAAGGGACTCAAACGATTAAAAACTATTCTCATTGACGATGACGAATGGATCAGAGACGCCATGTCCATCTTCTTTGCAAGCGAGGGATGTTCAATTCAAACCCTTGAAACCGCAGAAGAGGCCTTGAAGGTGTGTGAAAAAGAGCGTTTTGACATCATTATTGTCGACTACATGCTGCCGGGAATGAACGGAATAGCCTTCTTAAAAGCCCTGGAAAACCTAATTAAAAACCAGAACCCCGTGCCTTTACCCATGATTAAAATATTGATAACGGCCCATGGTGATGATGAGATCGTAACCCTTGCAAAAAAGGCAGGGGTCCATGCCATCGTTCACAAACCCTTTACCCCGGAGGCCATTGGAAATGCCATCCGCAGTCACATGGGTAATAGTTCTCATTTCAATTTTACTTTATAAATCCCCATGACAGGCTATCCTGTCACAACGAACGCTGAAACATGATGATACACGGAGGGCATTAGTGTCATTCCCCACTGGCCAAACAGGGGTAAAAGTATTGTCCATTCCCTGTTTCTGCTTGTTCTGTTTTTGCTACTATACAAGGGCCGGTTTCAAGGTCAAAATCATCAAAGGGACTCCCGGCAACAGATCCGTGGAAGAGGTGATATCTGGACGGGCGAACTATGGAATGGGGCGCTCCGAAATCCTTCTCCACCGCCTTCATGGACTGCCCCTTGTAGTTCTTGCCGCTGTTAGCAGTTAGCTACTGCCTACTATTCAATCCAGCCAGACGCTGCTTTTCCTCGTACGCCTCTCCAATCTTTTCACAGAGATCCTCAAACCGGGCAGGTTTGAGAACATAGTCAAAGGCCCCTAACTTCATGCCTTCAACACTTGACTCAACCGTTCCGTGTCCTGTGAGCAAAACCACCTGGGTAAGGGGCTTGAGCTTTTTTATTCCATGGAGGGTATCAAGACCGTCCATGCCTCCGGACATCTTGATGTCGAGAAGAATCACATCATATTCGCCATGCTCAACTTTTTCCAGGGCCTCTTCCCCGCTTACCGCCCCAACCGTGTTGATTCCTCGTTTATCGAGGCGTTTGACTATGGTTTCCAGAAAATCAACCTCATCATCCACGACCAGCACTTTAACTGTCATTATATTCTCCTGTCAGGCCCTGATCATAAGGCCATGATTAATATAGGCACTCTTTACAATTGTTGATTCGACGGGGGCGGCGAACATTTCAACCGGGTCCTAAATCATTCTTTTCGAAGCCGTAAGGGGCAGAGCAACGGTAAAACAGGTTCCGCCCCCCTGCCTGGCATGCACCTGAATGGTTCCACCGAGACGTTCAACAATGGTGTAGGTGATGGACAGTCCGAGCCCGGTCCCCCGGTTGACACCCTTGGTGGTAAAAAAAGGATCAAAAATTTTCTTTTTAAGGGCCTTGGGAATGCCTTTACCCGTGTCTCGTATATGAATCATCAAGGTCTCTGCCTTTACTTCGGTCTCAACCCAGATGATACCCTGTTTTTCAATGGCGTCAACGGCATTATTCAAAATATTCAAAAACACCTGCTGGAGCTGGGATTGATCACTCATGATCTCTGGAATGGACAGATCAAACTGCGTTTCGATTCTGATCTCGTTGATCCCGGCGTGGTATTCGAGGAACTCCAGGGTCTTCCGGAGCACCTCATTTATGTTCACCCGTTCCATCACAGGCTCCATACTCCTTGCAAAACCCAGCATGTTGTGGGTCACCTTGGCGGCCCGCTCCACATGTTCTTCGATCTTTTTAAGTGCCAGGTCATACTCTTTGAAATTTTCACTCTCCCGGAACTGTTCCTCTTCCAGAAGATCGCGCATCCAGCCGGCCTTTGCAGCAATAATTCCCAGGGGGTTGTTGATTTCATGGGCCACCCCTGCGGCCATCTTGCCAAGAGCCGCCATCTTGTCGGTCTGGACAAGCTGGGCATTGACATCCTTCAGCTCCATTTCTCTTTCCCTGAGCTTATTTACGCTCATACCCGTTGTAATGACTGTTGTCAACACAATAGCAAGAACTGCAATGAGGAACATGGCGATATCCCGGGAACTTATGCCGGAAAATGAGGGAAGGTTTTCGTTCATGTCCTGGGTTACGATGAAGAGCCAGTTGTTGTTGTTTATCCATCGCCCGGCATAGACCACGCCATGGTTGGATTTGTCCATGCTTTTTAACACCGTGGTACCGGATCCGAACCTTGCAGGGTCAATTTTCGAAACCGTAAGAATTCTCTGCTGGTTGAATCTGGGCGGGCTTTGAAAGATCCCCTGGCGGTTGATGATAAAAGCGTCTCCGGTTTTACCTGTCTGGGCGGTTGCCACAAGGCGTACAAATATTTCAGGATCAATGGTGGCCCTCAATATCCAGTCCCCGGTGGAATCACCTGCCTTTACGGCAATTACAAAATGGGGAAGCTGTCGATATCCCATATATACATCACTGACAAAAACCCCCTTGACCATGACCAGGTTGAACCAGGTCTGCTCGCTGTAGTTGAGGCCAGTAAGCTTGTATGGTCCAACGTAGGCAAGGTGTTCCCCGAGGCTGTCGATCACCCCCAGGTCCACAAGGCCTCCTCCTGTCTGGCCGTTTACAATATCAAAAAGTTCCTTTAAATGTACTGGATCCCGGTAAAAATCAAGGGTTCCTGCCTTGGCAATGGCCGACAAAATGGCCTTGCGCTCTTCGAGAAAGAGATCCAGACTCTCGGAGCAGGTTCTGCCCCTTGAGACCACCTGCTCTTCAACCCGCTGGGCAAAAGCCCTTGCAAACCCCGTGTAGATTGTGTACCCGAGCAATGCTAGGGGAACAAACGAGATCAACAGGGTGGTGATGACTATTTTCTGGCGGAACACCTGGTAAATAGGTTTATTCATGTGAGCACTCCTACTCCCAAACTCTTTTCATACTTCTATATTTTTTTCTATGTTTTTTGCAAGGGATGTGCCATTACATATAATGGCATTAAATTTGCTGATATGCTACAGTAAAGTAAACAAGCGTATATGAAATAGATAATGCAAGATAGGAGGTATAAAGATGACAATGGCAACACGCCTGCTGATAGTGGATGATGAAGAGCGGTTTCTGAAAACGACCAAGGCCCTCATGGAAAAAAAGCAATGTGTTGTCGCAACTGCCCCGGGAGGGATCGAGGCCCTTGATCTTCTTGGCAGACAAGAGATTGACGTGGTTATCCTGGATGTAAAGATGCCGGGCATGGACGGGGTCGAGGTTCTGGGCAGAATAAAAAAGAAATACCCCCTGGTGGAGGTGATCATGCTTACGGGTCATTCAACCACTGAATCGGCCGTTGAGGGAATGAAGCTCGGGGCTTTTGACTATCTTTTAAAACCCTGTGACATCGATATTCTCCATGGCAAAGTTCTGGAGGCCAGGGACAAAAAACTGACCAGGCAGGAACGAATAAGTCGGGACAAGGCAAATCAATAATCAGCAGCATTGTAACCGACGTTTCCCGTTCCGGTCAGGGTAGCCAAATGGAGCGTAATGATACTTGCAAAGCATTCTTTTACCTTTTGTAAAAACTATTGACACCCTTACAGAGAGATCTTGATCATAAGGTCCCTAGCTCGTTCTATTTGTCAGGTTCTCCCTAATTTACCATTGGCACTGTCTTTGCAATATTATTTTCCAGGATCTCACCCAAATAAATGGAGCCCGGAAATTGAAAAAGGACAAACCCAACACAATACGACGAATGCTTGTATTCCGACTTCTCATGCTTCCCATGGTAGTCCTGCTGCTGATCTGCGCCACCATCGTCTTCTACCTGACCACCTACTCAAAGGATCAGGTGAAAAACAATCTCATGCGCACGGCCAGGGACCACAGGAACCTGATTGACCATTTCTTCACTGAAAAAAACGCCACCCTCAGATTTATCAGTACCTCAAACAACCTCGAAGCAATATCAGACCCGGCCTTTCTCAACCGCCTGTTCAAGAACCTTCAGGCAGAATCCAAGGCCTTCGTGGATCTCGGGGTAATCGATGCACAGGGAAATCACCTGGCCTATGCCGGCCCCTATGACCTTGCCGGAAAAAACTATGCAGAAACCCCCTGGTTCCAGGAGGTGAAAGACAAAGGTGCTTATATATCGGACGAATTCCTGGGGTTTAGAAATGTTCCCCACTTTATCATTGTGGTAAAACGAACGGAAGCCGACAAAACCTGGTATCTCAGGGCCACCATTGACACCTATTTCTTTAACGATCTTGTGGAAAATATAAGAATAGGCAAGACAGGGGAAGCCTACATCGTCAATGACAGGGGAGTTTTCCAGACCAGGCAGCGATCCGGAGGACGTCTGATGGAGGATGACCCCGACTTCGGCTTCTACGCCATGGCAGATGACAACGGTGCATCTTTCAGTGCAGGCGGTCTTTTTAACCGTCAGTATATCTACTCCGCCGTCCCCTTGAAACATAAAAACTGGACCCTGGTGGTCCGCCAGGCAGCCACCGACGCCTTTGCAACTCTTGCCCTGTCCGCCCTTGTCTCGTTCCTCATCATTATAGGCGGAGGTACGGCCGTTGCCGTCACCGGTTATATAGTGGCATCCAACATGGCCAACCGCCTGAGAATATCCGATGTTGAAAAACGGGAGATGACCACCCAGCTTATCATAGCTGGAAAGCTTGCCGAGGTGGGCGAAATGAGCACGGGCATTGCCCATGAGATCAACAATCCCCTCCAGATCATGAAGGCTGAGCTTGCCATGATCGAGGTATTGTTCATTGACCTTGACCCACTTATAGATCAGGGTGCCAGGGAGATAGTAGTCCAGGTCAAGGACTCAACCGACCAGATCGGAATCCAGATCGCACGGTGCGCCACCATCACCCAGGGTCTGCTCAACTTTGCCAGAAAAACCGACCACGAACTCTCCCCGATCAAAATTCAGACACTTCTTCCCCAGATCGTCCAGATGGTGGACCACCGGGCAAGGGTCGAGGATATTCGCATCGTACAGGAAATAGACCCTGATCTTCCCGAAATCATGAGCGACGCAAACCAGCTCCAGCAGGTGTTTTTAAATCTGCTCAACAACTCAATCCACGCCCTTGAAAAAAGGCCCCAGGCTGAAATCCGTATCAAGGCCATGGGGAACAAGGATCACCTGGTTATAACCTTCAGCGACAATGGGTACGGATTTTCGAAGGAGGACATGGAAAAGGCATTTTTACCCTTTTATACCACAAAACCCGTTGGCATAGGAACAGGTCTCGGGTTGAGCACAGTCTACGGCATCATCAAGGGACTTGGCGGAGAGGTTACCCTCACAAGCGAGTTAAACCAGGGATCTACATTCCTGATCCACCTGCCCTTCACTTTTAGCGAAGAAAACCTGGAGACAGCCTAACCCTAGGATCACCCCTTTGGTTTCCAATGTTCCGGCCAGGGAAACCAAAGGGGGCTCTACCACCTACCATGTAGCATCTACCACCCAATACCCAACACCCAACACCCAATTACATTATCAATATGAAAAGATTCCTGACACCTCGTCCCAGCCACCCTGTCCACCCCAGAACACCAAAAAAAACAACTCTGTAAAATCAAATACTTAACAAAAAAGAACCAGCCTGTCAGGATGGCATAAATATTGCGATATTACCTTAACAACAGAATGATCAAGTTTGACTGTTTAGTCAATGTTAAGAATAGACGAACAAATCAAGGAGGAAACAATGTCACAAACGGGAAAAAGCACACAATCGAAACCAAATAGAAACCGTTTTGATGAAAGGAGGATGTAACATGACCCAAAAAATAAGAGTGATGATGGTGGATGACGAAACCAGATTTCGTGAAACCGCATCAAGACTGTTAGAAAAAAAAGGATTTGAAACGACTATCGCCGGATCAGGAGAAGAAGCAATCGGCATCCTGGAAAAAAACCCCCAGGATGTGATTCTTCTGGATATCAGAATGGGAGGAATGGACGGGCATGAAACCTTAGCACAGATCAAAAAAATTTCCCCGGAAACCCAGGTAATCATGCTCACAGGTCATGGAAGTGTCGACTCTGCCAAAGACTCCCTCAAACTTCAGGCCTTTGATTATCTGGCCAAGCCATGTGATATTGACATCCTTTCCATGAAAATCAAAGGAGCTTTTGCAGTAAAGCAGGCAGGAGTTGCCCAAACGGAGAAAAAAGCCAGGGATATCATGACCGGCATTGACGCTTATTCCACGGTGCACCTCAACACCACCATTCGTGAAGCCATAGAAAAAATCATGGGGTCATTGACCAATCTTGCCGCAAGCAGTCTGATCCGGAAAACTCCCCGTCAGTCACTTTTCGTGTTTGACGACAAGAAGAACTTTGTGGGAATGCTCGGCGTAAAAGACCTCATAAAGGGAGCCCGCCCCTATTTTCTATCCCCGCCTAAATCCCAGATGGTGGACAGCATAAGGTTTTCCCACGTATTCACAGCAGGTTGGGACGGGCTTTTCACCATCCAGATGAAGGCCCTTGCCAAAAAGAAAATCGGTGAACTCGTCTTGGAATCACCGCCATTCATCGATGGGGATGCAAACCTGATGGAGGTGTCAGAACTGTTCTTCAAGACCCGGAATACCAGCCTCATTGTCAGATCCGGCAAACAGGTAATCGGTGTATTAAGGGAACAGGACCTTTTCTTTGAAATCGTGAATATTGTTGCCAGTTAAAATGATTGGAGGATAAAACTAATGAGTAATGAATTAAATATTGCCAGTTTGGAAGAAGAAGGCGGGGGCGAAAAGAAGCAGGCAGCGTCCCTGAAATGGGTAGCCATATCAATCGCTGTAGGGCTTGCCATATGGCTTATCCCCACGCCGGAAGCCTTGGGGATAAGAGGACATGCCTTTCTTGCCCTGCTCACCTCAGTTGTCATACTCTGGACTTCTGAAGCCATTCCCATCGGGGTTACCTCCATCGGAGTCGGCTGCGCCATGATCATACTCCAGATCCAGTCGGCAAGGGCGGCCTGGGAACCCTATGCAAACAGAACCGTAGTTTTTGTTTTCTTCATCATCATGCTCGGTGTGATGCTCAGCCAGACCACCATACCCAACCGACTGATGTCGTACATACTGAAGGTCGGCGGCACCAATGTCAAGCGCCTCAGCTTCACCCTGTGCATGGGTGCGACCTTTCTTGCGGCATGGACCCACGATGCCACCATAACCATCATCCTGCTCTACGCCATGATGCCAATGTTTCTCAAGATGGGGCTCACACCGGACAAGAGCAACAGCTTTACCAAGCATTTCATGTTCATCATACCCCTTGGGGCGGCCTGCGGAGGCGGCGCGACCTTCCTAGGCAGCGGCCGTTCACCCGCCTCAGCAGAACTGCTGTTTAAGATAACCGGTTACAACATCGGTTTCATGGAATACATGCTCTATCAATTCGTGCCTTCCCTGTTCCTGGGAGTTGCCACCTGGATCGCCGTATGGATCTTTTATCCGCCCAAGATCAAAGAGCTGCCGGCGGAAATCGTCGTTGAAAAAATGCCATCGATGACAAAAAACGAAAAAGTCCTCTCATGGATCCTTGCAGGTACGTTCATACTCTGGTTCATGACGGATATTACCAAAATCCACGTATCAGCCATTGGCGGTCTTTTTATTGTCGTATGCATGATGTTCAATGTAGTGGACTGGAAACGATGTCTGGATGAATACCCGTGGAACCCCATCATGGTGTTTGGTGCTGGATTCTCCCTGGGTGTGGCCATGCTCGACACAGGCGCAGGCAAATGGATCGCCACCCAGATATTCCCGATCTTCACAAGTTCACCCTGGCCTGTGGTTGCAGCCGGTGCATCCGCACTCAGCGCTGTGATTACAAGCTTCATGGCCAATGCTGCGGCCACGGCCCTGCTTGTTCCGGTTGTGGTTCCCATGGCAGACATGGCCGGAACCCCTGTGGCACCCATTGCCATGGCAGTGCCCCTTGCCACGACCTTTGTTTTGCTGGTCATAGGGTGCCCCCCGACCCTCATCGCCTATGGTTTCGGCTATTTCACCCAGTTTGAGGCGTTTAAGATCCTGCTGTTCAGGTCGGTTATCGGTATCGTGGTTCTTTCCCTGGTCATGGCCCTGTGGTATCCCCTGGTGGGCATGCCGGGAAATATCGACAACATGCAGACGCCAGCAAAGCTGACACCCACGGGATATGAGCTGATTGTAGAGAAATAACTCAGCTGTCATTTCTCAAACAATCAAATGAACAATTGATGGGAGTGAGTGAGTGAGTCCCTGGGGCGAGCTCACTCACTTTTTTTAAGACCTCTTCTGCTCGGGCATGAGCATCGTAAAGATAGTGCCCACTTCTTCCTGACTAGGAGCATATGATAACATGAACGAAATTGCTTGCCCTTTGGCCCATCTACTGTATTGCATCAAAGGCCTAATAGGCGAGCTATATAAGCCTTGTACCAACGAAAAAAACAGATAAAAAGGCAAGCAAGATGTATAGGTTATTTTCACTTGTTGTCTAATATTGATTGTCAAAAGGACTCTAGGCAAACCAGCCATTCCTAGAATAGCTCCCAAGGTCTTTTTTTCCTTGTGAATAAGGGGAAAATCTTTTAAACAGGAGGGTAGAATAAACAATTCAACCAAAACCAAAAGGATGGTCAATGAAAATTCTCGTGGGATACCGGGGGTTGGACGTGGGCAGGGACCTGTTGGAAATCGCCCTGAAGCATGCAAAGGCATTTGATGGTGAAGTTCTATTGATAACTTCGATGAAGGGCGGTGAGAGAAATGAAAAGTCCGCATATGAGCAGGCGGAAAAGAACCTAAAGGACGCCGGGCAGTACTTTGAAGAGAATGGCGTAAAATCGGATATTCATCTGCTGGTCAGGGGATTTGAGCCAGGTGAGGATATTGTCAGGTTTGCCAGGGAGAAAAATGTTGATGAAATTATTATCGGTGTAAAAAGCCGATCCAAGATGGGCAAACTCCTCTTTGGATCAACTGCCCAGGCGGTCATTCTCCGGGCTCCCTGCCCCGTGGTAACTGTCAGATAGAAAACCATGGAAAGCCTTAGATTGCGGGGGTTTAAGTTAAATATTTTCTTATGAGGTGAATGAAATGCCTGACAATTGTCTGTTCTGCAAAATAGTAAGCCGGAAAATTCCCAGCCAATTCCTGTATGAAGACGATGCCATCGTGGTGTTCAGGGATATAAATCCCGAAGCCCCGGTTCATCTGCTGATCGTTCCCAAACAGCATATCCGGAGCGTCAATGATTTAACCGTGGACGATCAGGCTATTGTGGGCAAACTTTTCATGGTGGCAAAACAGATGGCCAGCGAACAGGGAATAAGCAAATCAGGCTACAGGCTGCTGCTCAATGTTGAACGGGGTGGAGGACAGGCGATTTTTCATCTCCACCTCCATCTCATCGGCGGATGGAAACAATAAAACTCTTAATCAGGTTATCATTTATTCAAAAATCGGTGCACAGCCTCAAGGTGTTCCGGTTCGTTGTGACACATGCCCTGGAAGGCCGCACACAGATCAAGGAAATCTTTCAGCTCGGTGCGCCGGGCAATCTTCATAAGACGTTTGGTCAGACGCAGCGCCTTGGGCGGCTGTGCCGCAAAGCGCAAAGCCATCTCATTAACGCGGCCCAGAAGCTGATCAGGGGCAACAACGTCCAGAAGAATGCCCATCTGTTTTGCTTCGGCTGCATCAATGATGCGTCCTGACAGCGTAAGTTCGAAGGCCGCCTGATAGCCGATCAGACGCTGCATGAGCCAGGCGCCCCCATCACCGGGGATGATTCCCAGATTCAGGAAGGTCTCGCCAAACCTGGCTTTTTCCGACGCAATACGCAGATCAGCCATATTGCACAGGTCAAATCCTGCGCCGATTGCAGGCCCATTAACTGCCGCAATTATGGGGACTTCAACCTGCTCCATGGCCAGAGGAATGCGTTGAATGCCGCGTCGGTAACGGGTGGCGACTTCGGCAACATCACCTGCAAAGTCACCCCCTCGCTCGGCCATGTCTTTCACGTTTCCCCCGGCTGAAAACGCCGAACCAGCGCCTGTAATGACAAGCACGGAAACCTGGTCAGCCAGATTTACCCACTCGCAGGTGGCAACGAGATCTTCGATCAATGCCGTTCCGGTCAGGGCATTGCGCACATCGTGCCGGTTCATCGTCAACGTTGCGATGCGGTTTTCCACCTCAAGCGTGGCGTCTTTCAACTGTGGTGCAGATAAGCTGCTCATTGATTCTCCGCTCCTTTCTTTGTGTGATTACGTACGAATTAACGACAGTGTAACCTCGGGATACAGGATTACGGGGTTCAGGTTGATCTCCGCAATGCGGGAATAAATTCAAAGCTTGAGAAACATAAATACATAATCCCCGTCATTGATCTCAACGGTCAAATTCGCACCCCTGGCCTTTGCATAGACAACCCAGGGTGGTTGAACGCTCTTTCCACACTCAAAGGTCGGATAAAAGCTGCCGTCAATCCCATTTTTCCACGAGAGCAGCATGGGCATGGAGGTTTTGCCAAGGACTGCTTTTTTTGCAAGCTCCTTTGCCCGTTCAAAATCAAGCCCGGGGTCATCCACATGGATATTGACATGCTCCACCGAGGTGTCCGCTGATTGAGAGGCAATTTGTGTCATGTTCTTTCTCCTTTATCACTAGGACCACAGATCACATAAAGAGATGGAGTAATTACTCCATGACATCTGCATGCTGTGGAAATCAAAAGTTTTCCAGGGGCCGCCTTGATATCTGCCAACAGAGAAAAAAGCTGATCCGGGGTAACGCCCCCAATGCCCGGACACAATTGCTGGCTTTGGAGGACAAGGGAACGGAACCCTGGTATCTGGAGTTTTTCCAAGACCTCGTAAAGATTTTGCCTGCGGGGGAGCCCCGTGACTGTGCAGTACTCGCTTGGTTCGCTGCAATTGTCCGGGCAGATAAAATCGGCAAAACTGGCATAGAGATCGTTGCCTGTCCCTTCCATGGGGTTGGGCACGAGGGAAAGTACCTCTTGCCTTGCAGCCGGCAGCGGCACGAGATGACTCGGCCCAAGGCGTCTTCGGCACCACTCCCACCCTAGGTGCAGGGGCAGGGACGGAATAACCCAGTCAACCTTCGCACCAGGCTTGAGATGCTCGTCCAAAAAGGCTACACCATCACCAAGTACTGTGGTGATTTTGCCGATCGCCTGGAAATCCTCCAGGTTCTTCGCCACCGGGTCCACCACCACCAGGCTACGGGCCTTTTTCCTGCCGCTCAAACGGTTAGCCGCCAGCCTGCCAAAGTGGCCGGCCCCTATAATCCAGATGGTTTCCATAATGGGAATTATTATGGGCCGGAGATTTTTTTCTGTCAAGACTGCCTGGAAAAAACCAAAGGGAAAAAAAGTGTTAAAAGCCAAAGTGCCCGCCGACGTTTTGCGGTTCCGGTTAGGAGAACCAAAGAGGGCGGAATGAAACTACTGTCCGCCCTGTACCATCGTATTTCATCCTTCATTGTGTCCGCTAGGACATGGGGGGTATATGAAATCAAAATTAAAATAGGTAGGAGGAAATCCCTTGCCGGGGTTGAAGAGCCTATATATGATAGCCGACGTTCGGCATATTATAGTTGATGCCGAGACCTTAGGAACGTAGATTAAATAAAAAAGGCAGTTACCATGTCCTATTCACCCCCCTTGAGTTCTGGATTTACATTTGCAAGAAATCGCAGCAGGTTTATCTCGCCCCAGTCGGGGATGTGCTCTTTTTGCTCGGAAGAGTGCAGCGGAACCTGCGAGCTGGCCCAGGCGGCAGTTCTGGGAGCACAGACCGTTTACCCCATGACAACCGGAAAAAATCAAATTGCATCGGAAAAAGACTATCCCCTTGATTTTTCCCACTTTAACATCAACGGCCGTGTGTTTGGTGCTCGAGGATTGGGAAAGGCCCGGGACGACGCTACAATTTTCAATGTGAATCTCGAGCGCAGTTACGGTACCTTCAATCCCGTGAAAATGACAATGCCCGTGATCCTTCCCGCATTGATCAAACTCAACTGGCAGGATTACTTTGCCGGTGGGGCCATGGCCGGCGTAACCTGTGTGATAGGTGAACACGCCAGAAACAACGATCCGGATTTAAAGATCGAAAACGGCAAGGTTGCGGATTTTCCCCTGCTGGGCAAGGCCCTTGACTGCTTCCGCCGATATGACAGGGGATATGGACAGATTGTCCTGCAATGCAATGTGGATGATGACCTCATGGGCGTCCCCAGGATTGCCATGGAGAAATATGGAGCAGAGGCAATTGAGATTAAATTCGGCCAGGGGGCAAAGGGCACCCAGCCGGTCATCCGGGTAAAGGATCTTGAAACCGCACTTAAGCGCCAGCAAGAGGGTAACCGGGTCCATCCAGACCCCAGTGACCCTTCGGTGCAAAAGGCATATGAGGATGGGGTCTGCCCCAACTTCTACACCTATGCAAACCTGCCCATGTGGACCGAGGAATCCTTGAAGACCCATATCGCAGAACTGAGGGCGCTGGGTGCCAAAAACATCTACTTTAAGATGGCGGGATATGATCCGTCAGATATAGAACGGGTGGTGAGAATGGCCGCAGAAAACAAGGTGGATATGATCACCTTTGACGGGGCCGGGGGCGGTTCTGGATACAGCCCCTCAAAGATGATGAACGAATGGTCGCTGCCTACTGTCTGCCTTGCAGATGCCGTGGTACGCATCTGCAATCAATTAAAGGCAGAGGGCAAAACGCTGCCGGCCATGGTTATGACCGGAGGATTTGCGAGTGAAGATCAGGTCTTTAAAGGACTTGCCTATGGTGACGGCCACATCCTGGGGATCGGTCTCTGCCGCGCATCAATGGCGGCAGCCATGACCGGCAAAAAAATTGGTGATGAAATCAAGGCCGGGAATGTTCCCGAAGGATTTAAGCCCTATGGTTCAACCGTTCAAGAAATATTCTCCGACCTTCCGGATCTTCGTGCCATTTACGGTACCCGGGCCAATGAATTTCCCACCGGGGCCATCGGTGTTTTTTCCTATCTCAACAAAATTGCATTTGGACTCAGGCATTTTGCCGCCCTGAATCGAAAGTTCAACCTGGACCTGCTGGATAAAACCGACCTTATCCCCCTGACCTCAGAGGCCAGGGCTTTGATGGGAGGGTGATACTCTCTTTACATTATCCGGGTCGTGCTTACTTTCTTCTGTTTGAAACTGACATGAAAATTTATAAGAACAGATTCCCCATTCAAAGGGGGTTAACATATTAGACCACGGATAACACTATGAAGAACGGCGATACAGCAACGCAAGCCATAATACTCGAAGAGACGGAACCCGCAAATATCCAGGGTAGAACCCGTGAACTTGATACCATAACGGTAAAGGGGGCGAGGGAGCACAACCTGAAGAACATAGATGTGGAGCTTCCCAAGAAACAGCTCATCGTGTTCACGGGGGTGTCTGGGTCGGGAAAATCGAGCCTTGCCTTTGACACTATCTTTGCCGAGGGCCAGCGCCGCTATGTGGAGTCCCTCTCCTCCTATGCCCGGCAGTTCATCGGCCAGATGGAAAAACCCAAGTACGACACAATCCGGGGGCTTTCCCCCACCATAGCCATCGAGCAGAAGGCGGCCAGCAAAAACCCGAGGTCCACCGTGGGAACGATCACCGAGATCTACGACTATCTCAGGGTATTGTTTGCAAGGATCGGCACCCAGTTCTGCTTTACATGCGGCAAAAAGGTGGGCCGGGGAAGTGCCGAAAGCATGGTGGCCCAGATTCTATCCCTTCCCCCCGGCTCGAAGATCCTTGTCATGGCTCCCATAGTGGAGAACCGGAAGGGTGAACACCGGGAGCGCCTGGAAGAACTCAAGAAAGAGGGGTTTGCCAGGGTAAGAATCGACGGGGTGGTCCGGGAATTTGCCGACGTCCAGAACCTTGCAAAGAACAAGAAGCATAACATCGAGGTGGTGGTGGACCGCCTGGTGATCAAGGATGATGCAGATTTCACAAAGCGCCTCACGGACTCGGTGGAGACCGCCCTTAAACTTGGAAACGGTCAGCTCCTGGTTCATATCCCGGGCAGGGAAGACCTGAGAATGAGCGAGGCCCGATCCTGCTGCGGCACGGCCTATCCCGAACTTGTACCCCAGCTCTTTTCCTTCAACTCTCCCCTTGGCATGTGCTCTGAGTGCAACGGCATTGGAACCCTCCTGTCCATGGATGTGAACAAGGTTGTGGCAGACCCGGATCTATCCATCCGCCAGGGAGCCGTCATTCCCTGGAAAAATTATTTTCTGAAGAATCCACGCTACACCAACAGCTCCTGGGGCAAGGAACAACTCCTGGCCATGGAGGAACAGTGGGGGCTGGACTTCAACACCCCCTGGAAGGATCTTCCCAAAGATCAGCAGAACCTCATCCTGTTCGGCTCCAACGGCCGGGAGGTCACCGTCAACTGGAACTCGGCAAAGGTCCAGGGCGAGGTAACCATGGCCCACGAGGGGGTGATCAACACCCTCATGCGCCGGTATCGCGCAACCCAGTCCGAAGGTTCGAAACGCTACTACTCGGGCTTTATGACATCCAGACCCTGTCCGGTTTGCCAGGGGCGGCGTCTCAAGGAGGAGGTGCTCCACGTCAAAATCAACGGATCATCCATCATCGATCTCACCGAGATGACCATCCAGGATACCTATGAATTCATCACCGGCCTGAAGCTGGAGGGAAGTCAGCTTATCATCGCAGAAGAGCTGCTCAAAGAGATCCGGGACCGCCTGGGCTTCCTTGTCAACGTGGGTCTTGACTATCTCTCCCTTGACCGGAACGGTCCCACCCTGTCCGGAGGCGAATCCCAGAGAATACGCCTCGCCTCCCAGATCGGGTCGGAGCTAACCGGAGTTCTCTACATCCTGGACGAACCATCCATCGGTCTTCACCAGCGGGACAATGGAAAGCTCTTAAACACCCTCCACCATCTGCGGGACATCGGCAACACCCTCATCGTTGTGGAGCACGACCAGGAGACCATGGAAAAGAGCGACTGGATCGTGGATATCGGCCCTGGAGCCGGCCATCTTGGAGGTCAGATCGTGGCCCAGGGAACCCCGGACCAGATTCGGTCCAACCCCGAATCCATCACGGGGCGCTTCCTCAACCGCATGGAAACCATCGAGGTTCCCGGAACAAGGAGAACCCCGAAACAGACGGGCAACCGCTTTGTTACCATCAAGGGGGCCACGGAAAACAACCTGAAAAACGTCACGGCCAAAATTCCTTTAGGGCTCGTCGTTGCCGTGACCGGAGTTTCAGGGGCCGGGAAATCCACCCTGATCAACCAGATCCTCTATCCGGCCCTTGCCGTGGGACTCAACAACGCCGACCTGGAGATTGGCCGCCACCGAACCATCACGGGCCTTGAGAACCTGGACAAGATCATCAACATCGACCAGAAACCCATCGGCCGAACCCCAAGGAGCAATCCCGCAACCTACACCAAGGTATTCGACCCTATCCGGGAGCTGTTTGCCGACATTCCAGAGGCAAGGGCCAGGGGCTACCTCAAGGGGCGCTTTTCATTCAACGTGAAGGGCGGGCGTTGCGAGGCCTGCAACGGGGATGGATATATAAAGGTTGAGATGCACTTTCTGGCGGACGTGTTTGTTCCCTGCGAGGTGTGCCAGGGCCGAAGGTTTAACACAGCCACCCTGGAGATCAAGTACAGGGCACATTCCATTGCCGATGTCCTCGACCTTTCGGTGGTCCAGGCCCTGGAACTATTCAAGAACCATCCGAAAATACGAACCATTCTCACCACCCTGATGGATGTGGGGCTCACCTATATTAAACTTGGTCAAGCAGCCACGACCCTCTCCGGCGGCGAGGCCCAGCGCATCAAACTTGCCAGGGAACTTGCAAAGAGGGATACGGGCAAGACCCTCTATATCCTGGACGAACCTACAACCGGCCTCCACTTCCAGGACGTACGGCTTTTGCTCCAGGTTCTCCAGCGACTGAGCCTTGCCGGCAACACCGTGATCATCATCGAGCACAACCTGGACGTTATCAAAACCGCAGACTGGGTCATCGACCTTGGCCCGGAGGGTGGCCACAGGGGCGGCGAGATCGTTGCCCAGGGATCGCCTGAAAAGGTGGCAAAATCAGACAAGAGCTACACCGGGTTTTTTCTGAAAAAAATGCTGAAGGATGAAACACGATAGGTGTTAGGGGTTAGCTTTTAGCTAAGAGCTAACCCCTAAGAGCTGTTTCTTATAAAAAAGAAAATTTAAACACTATGATCATAAACGGAAAAAAAGAACATCCCGAACAAAAAAAATGGCTCATCTTTGTGTGCGTTGCCCTGGGGGTGTTCATGTCCACCCTGGACTCAAGCATCGTTAACATTGCGCTGCCCTACATCATGCAGGACATGGAAACAGGCCTTGAGACCATTCAATGGGTGGTGTTGGTCTATCTTCTCACCATCTCTTCCCTTCTCCTGACCTTTGGCCGCCTGAGCGACATCCGGGGCAAACGGGTGGTGTACACGGGTGGGTTCATCATATTTACACTGGGCTCTCTTCTATGTGCCGCAGCAAGAACCCCCATGTTTCTGATCGTATCCAGGGCAGTGCAGGCCTGTGGTGCCGCAATGCTAATGGCGTGCTCACCCGCCCTGATAGTTGATACCTTCCCGGTCAAGGAACGGGGCAAGGCCCTTGGCATGGTTGGGGCGGTTGTGGCCGCAGGCCTCACGGCGGGTCCTGTGGCAGGCGGATTTCTCCTGGAGCTGTTCACATGGAGATTCATCTTCTACATAAACATCCCCATCGGCATTGGTGCCACCCTGGCCGGCTTCATTATCCTTCGGGGAACAGGGGCCGACCACGGTAATCTCGAACCCCTAGACAAGACCGGCAGTCTCCTGCTCGCCGTCTGCCTCGTGTGTCTGCTGGTGGTCCTCACCCACCTCAACCAGTGGTCGTTCTTCTCGACAAAAAACATGGGATTCCTTCTGGCATCGGCCATGGCAGGCCTGGGATTTATCTGGAACGAAGCCAGGACCCCCTACCCGCTTTTTGATCCGGCCCTGCTAAGGATCCGGCTGTTTGTTCTGCCCGTAATCACCTCGGCCATCCTGTTCGGGGCATTGTTCGTAATCGTGTTCATGATGCCCTTTTTCCTTGTCCATCCCTGCGGTCTTTCGGCATCGGGTGCGGGGCTCATAATGATCACCCCCTTTGTCCTGCTTTTCTTTATCGCACCCATGTCAGGCGCCCTTTATAACCGAACCGGATCAAGATTTCCCTGCACCCTTGGCATGGCCCTTCTTGCCCTGGCCCTGTTCTCGTTTACCTGGTTAGATCCCTCTTCGGGCACGGCCGCCGTTGTGTGGCGCCTGGCCCTTGCGGGGACGGGCATGTCCCTGTTTGTTTCACCCAACAGCACAGCTGCCATGGGAGCGATTCCTGCCAACCGCCGGGGCATTGCATCGGCTGCCGTTGCAACGGCCAGGAATCTTGGAATGGTTGTGGGTGTTGCCCTTGCCGGATTGATCTTCACAGGAACCTTTACAAGTCTCAACCATGGAATACCCTTTAAAACCTACACACCGGATGTGGAACCTTTCTTCATGGCAGGATTTCACAGGGCAATGGCGGCAGGCAGCCTGATAGCCTGCCTGGGTGCAGTTTTGTCCTTCCTGCGGGGGAGTGACAGACCAAATAGCAGATAGTTGAGGCGGCCACATTATCGATATCCCCGGTGATCAGGCCGATCGATATTATTTACAAAATGCAATAAAAACCGACAAAACATTGGAGAGCCGCTGACAGATTGAAATCCATCTTCAACAAAAAAGGCTCATAAAAAGGGGCGGAGAATCGTTTAAACGCTTTGCCCATGATTTGCTGGCACAACTCTTGCTATTTAGGGTTTTAAGAACCCCTGAAGAGATGCATGCGGCTAAAGATTCAAGGAGAATTCTTTTGGACAATATTTCAGACAACACTTCCAACGAAATTTCGGAGATAACTTTCGACGACACCCTGGACTACGAGTTAAAACTATCCAGCACCGAGCTCGCAACGGGTTTCTTCACAGCTCTTCCCTGCTCTCAACTCTCCCTTGACGAGGCCGTGGCCCTGCTCCACCATCGACCCATGGACAAATTTCTCCACCAGTACGCCCTGAACCTCATGGCAAAACTGGACACTGACGAGGTGGAATCTATTATCACCAGGGCAAAGGCCGAGGACAACATGATTTTACAGGCCCTTACCTGCGAACAGCTCCTCCTGTCCCAACCTCTCCCAAAGGTCGAACAGTTCTTTTCAAGGGCAGCCATTACCGAAATGGGCTGTTATACTCCCCTTGTGGATATCCCATCGGCCCTCATGGCGAACCGAAGGCTCCACACAGGCTGGATAAAGATCTTCAGAGAAAATATGACCAACCACACCCCGCTTCCCTCCCCGGACAGGACAGGCCTTCCCCCTATATGTCACGGGGAATGCATGGTCCGCCAGGAGCAGACTGTGACCATTGTGGATATGATATCCACTATGATAAAGAGCAAAAAGGATGAAAAACCCCTTGAGTCCGGGCAGCAGTTCTCCCTTGAACAGACGGCACAGACGGCCCTGGAGCGTCTGAACGGTGCAGGGGTCAAGATCGAACAGGAGATGCGCCACGAATCGAGCCTCAGCCCCTTTGCCCTGCTCAGGCGCTGGTCGTTTTCAACTTGGACCGACAACCTGAGAAACCGATTCACCCTGTCCGGTCCCCAGACAAGCTATGGCAGGGGTCTGACCCTTGAACATGCCAGGGCTTCGCTTTCCATGGAGATCGTGGAGCGATGCTCGGCCTTTGCCTCAATCTCCCAAAGGGGAGTAGAGGGGTATGCACGGGATTACCCCCTGACCCGGGCCACCCACCAGGAGCTCCTAGAGCGGGGAATAAGCGCCCTTAATCCCGCCGATCTGGCACTTGAGGTGAATTATAGTGGAGAACCCCTCCACTGGATAGAGGGAATGACACCGGGAAAGAACGGTCTGGAACCCGCCATGGTCCCGGTCCAGGCCCTGTTCCTCTTCTGCAACCTCGATGAAACCTCCCTGTTTTCGGGGCTTGGATCAACCGGGCTTGCCTCGGGCAACACCATGGAGCAGGCAAAGTTATCGGCCGTTTTAGAAATTGTGGAACGCCACCAGGAGGCCACAGTACCCTTTACCCCGGAGACCTGCTTTGACCTGGTTACCAAAAACAGCCCGATTGCCTCCCTTTTCGAGGCCTACAAATCCATGGGTATCCACCTTCAGTTCCAGGACCTTACCCCGAAATCGGGCATCCCCTGCTGCAAGTGCTTTGTAAGAGCCAAGGACGGCACCATTCACAAGGGAACGGCGACCCGCCTCAACGCAAGGCAGGCAATTGTATCGGCCATGACCGAGACTACCTACCCATTTCCCTCGGGGCCCCCATCGGCTGGAGGCCTGGCAGATCTGGTCGGTGTGAGGTATAACAACCTGCCCGACTACTCCACCGGCGACCACGGCCAAGATCTTGACCTGGTGGAAAAATTGCTGATGGCCAACGGCCGGCGCCCCTTTTACGTAGATTTGACCCGCAGGGACATCGGCCTGCCCGTTGTAAAGGCCCTGATTCCGGGAATGGATATCCTTGGAGACTTTGACCGGTTTTCAAGGGTTCACCCTGAACTATTTCAAAACTATCTTGAACGGTTCAGTCAATAACCGGCACGGCCGGAGCGAGAAATGGCATCCGCCACAACGAATGGTGAAACTCTGCCAGGGGCGATGTTAGGGCGTGAGTTTCCCATGAAAGGAGATAAAATGACTCAACAATCGAGGCCAGATTATACCGTTCTTGATCGACCGGAAGTGGCTCAATACCTTTTCCACCCAAGGGGGGAAGAGCCCCACCGTCGAATCACGCACAAGGATCTCATGATTTCCGTTGATGGAACAGCTGCGGTTGGTGCCTGCTTTCACCTGACAAAAACAACGAGTCCATGTATACTGTTTTTCCACGGTAACGGTGAAATAGTGGCGGATTACGACGACATTGGCGGACTGTACAACCGCATGGACATAAACTTCATCGTAGTTGACTACCGGGGATACGGCAGATCCACGGGCACTCCCACGGCATCCAGCCTGATGGCCGATTGTCAGCCCATCCTTGAAGGGGTAAGGAACCACCTGCACGGCCTGGGGTTCAACGGTCCCCTCACCGTCATGGGCAGATCCCTTGGCAGTGCACCGGCCCTGGAGCTTGCAGTCTCATCCCCGGAATCAATTGCATCCCTAATCATTGAGAGCGGTTTTGCAAGGGCCGATCCCCTTCTCAGGGTTATCGGCATCGATCCAGATGCCCTGGGATTTAAAGAAGAAGAGGGTTTCTGCAATATCGACAAGATAGAACAATGGACAGGACCAACCCTGATCATCCACGCTGAGTTTGACCACATCATCCCCTTTAGCGACGCAGAGGATCTTTACAATGCCTGCGGGGCAGAAAACAAACGTCTGGTCAAAATTCCCAATGCAAACCACAATGACATATTTTTCAGGGGCATGAAAGCCTACATGGAGGCCATAAAAACACTCGTGGGTGCTGAATAAAAATAGAACAGGACCTGCCATTTCACCTCCCTGCCTTGACAGCCAGAAATAAAAAGCCTCAACTGGGAATGCAATGGGTCATTTGTCAAATTTTTCAAGCTGAATAAAATTCAAAAAAACATTTGACAAACCGTTAAATTTTCTATAGTCGTGTATCTATATGGCGACTGAGCGCTTGCTCAACATCCCTTAACAGTCAAAAGCAATTCCTAAAGATGTTTACTTTTAACGAAAAGGAGAATTATCAATGGCTGAACAGACTCATTCATTTGCAACACCAGGACCGGCGGGCTTGGCAGCTTTGGCTGTAGCGACTTTTGGTTTTGGGGCAGTTTTTCTTGGTAAAGTAGGCCTGGGAGGTTTGCCATTACTAGCAGCTTGGCTGGTAGGAGGAGGCATCGTTCAGTATACCACGGCAGTGATCGAACTGAAAGATCACAACCTTACAGGCGGCAATGTATTCCTCTTTTTCTCTGCATTTTTCATGTTTGGAGCCTCCCTCAGTGTTATCGCAAAATTTTTCATGCTCCATTTCGGCATAACCCCTTTACCCTATGTAGAGGGCTGTTGCTGGCTGGCCGGTGCCGCTTTTTTGACGATTGTGACCCCTGCATATCTCAAAGGGCCTAAAACACTTTTCTTTATCGTTGTCCTAATAGACGTCGCACTCTGGTTGATAACTGGCATAGATCTTGGAATTCTCGGCGCAAGCTTCAAACCCATGGTTGCCTATACCCTTATTGCCTCAGGAGTTCTGGCCTTATACACGGCAGGAGCAGTGGTAAACAATACGGCTTTTGGCAGAACGATTTTACCTCTGCCCGGACCTTTTTCCAAATAGCAGCGTCGGGGCCGGTATTGAGATTCAACCACCCTGAATAGTTTCATATCAAAATCAAATGGCAGCGTTCGAGTAAGAACGCTGCCATTTCTTTATCATGACCGGTGTCAGGGAAAATACCCCTGCTCATTTCTTAATGCAGGTTGGGATATTTTCATTTTTAAATTTTATCTAAGGGACTCAGAAACAAATAATTATCTTATCTTTCAGCTCGTCTTCTTCGTTGTGTCACCTAAAAGCTGCATTCATGATTTTGATTTTTAAACCAATCAATTATTATATCAGTTGGTTATGATAGATTTTTCAAGTTTACTACTCACCAAAACATGCAGGGTTCAAAACTAAAAACCATGAACCCTGCGGGAGCGTTATTTGACCGGATCTGCTGCGTTGCCAGGCACTTGCGGTAGAGGACTACAGCTTCATGCCCGGCGTCTTGCATATCCGGCCAACTAACGCTTGCAACTTTTAGGTGTCAAAGCAAACATATTTAGGTAATTCACGAATTGACGAGTATTCGTCCCGATTTTCCGGGCAAAAGGGAATCTGCTGGTCAAAAAACCGCTGGGTCTGAACCAGGTAGGTATCCCGGTTTTTGGACTTGAATATCTGCTTCAAATTTTTTTCGCCGCCCTTGAACGAGGGGGCAAGATAGGACCAGAAGCCTTTCATTCTTCCGGCAATGTGGGAGGGACCGTAGAGATTCCCGTCATAGGTGGTAAAGAGATCGTCGTGGAACGCCTTTATGCGGGCAAGATCCATGGACCGGTCCCGAACCTCTCCCCGGATTGCTGCGGGCAAGAACGGATCGGCCAGGACCCCCCTTCCGATCATGAAACCGTTGATTTCAGGAAACCTCTCCACAAGGTCCCAGAAGACCTCCTTATCCGTGATATCACCGTTGTAGACAAGGTTGTGGTGGCTCTTGGTCTGTACACGCCCAAAGGCTTCAACATCGGCCCTGCCCGTGTATAGCTGAACTCCGGTTCTTGGATGGACGATGATCTCGTCCAGGGGGTAACGATCGAAAATCGGTAAAAGATCGAAAATCTCCTGGTTATTGTTTCGACCGAGCCTCACCTTGACCGACAGGGAGCAGGGAATGGCAGGCACCACCTGTTCTAAAAACCTCTCAATTAAGTCGGGCCTGGACAAAAGGCCCGAGCCCCTCATTTTTTTTGTGATTTTAGAGTGGGGACATCCCAGATTCCAGTTCACCCGGGTGTATCCGAAATCGGCAAGATATCGGACAAGAAAGATAAAATCTTCAGCCACATTGCCGAGGATCTGGGGCACCACGGGCAGAGCCGGATTGTTTTCCGGCAGCACATCCCTGATCCGTGAAGGCTTCAACTTTGCCTGTCCCATTGTTGCGATAAACGGAGCCATGGCCTCGTCAAAACCTGTAAAATGCCGGGGATAGACCTGCCTGAAGGTCGCATCTGTAAACCCCTGAAGGGGAGCAAGTATCAATTTTTTCTTCATTATTTTCACCATTTGTTAAAAATTACTTGACAAGCTAATGGCTGGTGCTAGAATGTCAATTCTAGAAACGAAACGACAATGGAGAGCTTTATGGCAAATCTATCCCGCAAGGAACGAGACGACGAGCGTCGCCGCCAGGAAATTCTAGATACGGCCCTGTCCATATTTGCCGTAAGGGGATTCCACGGGACCACCATGGCCCAGATCAGCCAGGATTCCCAATATCCCCTGGGAACCATTTACAAATACTTTTCAGGCAAGCAGCAGATGTACCACGATCTTGTGATGGAGAAGGTTCAGGAACTGGGGCGCATCTTCCTTGATGTGAGCAGGCGAACCGGAGATACAGCCCACACAAAACTCAAAGACGCACTGTTTGCCCAGGCAAAATTTTACAAAAACAACCATGAGGTCATCCGCATCTATATTTCGGAACGGAGCAACATTGATGCCGTGCTCATGCCGAAACTCAACGAACGGGTCAACAGGATGCACCAGAAGATGGTGAATCTTTTTGAAGGTATTTTAGAACAGGGCATACATGACAAAGAATTCAAAGCTTACCCTGCCAAGGAAATTGCCATTGTTTTCAGTGACATTGCCCACTCAGCATCCTGGGCCTCCATGTTCAGGGATGAGGATGACGAAGAATTAAATACAAGATTGAACATGATTTTTGAGATGTTTACACAGGGAGTTAGCTGTTAGTTGTTCGCCCTTAGCTAATAGCTAACAGCTAACAGCTAAAAGCTAACAGCTTTTGTAATATACCAACCTTAAGGAGAAGAAGATGGCGCAATCAATATCAGACCGCAGGGATCAGGACTTTGTCCTCCATGAGATGCTTTCGGTGGCAGACCTTGCAAAGCATGAAGATTTTCAGGACTTCAACAAAAAGACAGTGGACATGGTTGTGACCGAGGCCAGAAACCTTGCCATAAAAGAGGTGCTGCCCACCCAGAAAGAGGGTGACGAGCAGGGATGCACCCTGGATAACGGCAAGGTCACCATTCCGGAATGCTTTAGAAAGCCCTACAAACTCTACTGCGAAGGCGAATGGGTTGCCATGTGCGACGACCCGAAATACGGCGGCCAGGGTATGCCCAAGGTCCTTGCCATTGCTGCGGGTGAGATGTTTACCGGCGCCAACTGTGCATTCATGATGTACCCGGGACTGACCCACGGTGCAGGTAAAATCGTTGAGGTCTTTGGATCCGATGCCCAAAAGACAAAGTATCTGAAAAACCTCTACACGGGCAAGTGGGCCGGCACCATGTGCCTTACCGAACCAGAGGCAGGCTCGGATGTGGGGGCCTTGACCACCACTGCTAAATTAAACAATGACGGCACCTACACAATTACGGGCAACAAGATCTTCATCTCAGGCGGGGACCACGATCTTACGGAAAATATCATCCACCCGGTCCTTGCCAGGATAGAAGGGGCTCCGGCCGGTACCAAGGGGATCTCCCTTTTCCTCGTACCCAAATTCAAAATTAACCCGGACGGAAGCCCAGGAGAATCAAACGACGTGGTCTGCACAGGCCTTGAGGAGAAGATGGGCATCCACGGAAATGCTACCGCAGCCCTCGCCTTTGGATCCAAGGGCAACTGCATCGGCGAACTCATCGGTGAAGAGAACAAGGGCATGAAGGCCATGTTCATAATGATGAACGAGGCAAGGCTGGGAGTGGGCATGCAGGGTTTCGGCTTTGCCACCACCTCCTATATCAATGCCGTGAACTACGCAAAGGAGCGGGTCCAGGGCGTCAACCTCATGAACATGTTTGACGCCGATCCCAAACCTGTGGCCATCATCAACCATCCCGATGTCAAGCGACAGCTGCTCTCCATGAAGGCCAACGTTGATGGAATGCGCTCCCTCCTCTACTACACAGGATTTTTATTTGACCTTGCAAAGACAGCTGCGACCCCCGAAGATAAGGAGAAATGGGAAGGACTTATCGAACTTTTAATACCGGTGGTCAAGTCCTACTGCACAGACCGTTCCTTCGAGGTTTGCTCCCAGGGTATACAGGTCTACGGCGGTTACGGATTCATCCAGGAATATCCCCAGGAACAACTTTTAAGGGACTGCAAGATCACCAGCATCTACGAGGGAACCAACGGCATCCAGGCCATGGATCTTCTGGGCCGCAAACTCGGCCTTAAAAAGGGAAAACCCTTTATGGATCTTCTGGGTGAAATGAACAAGACCGTTGCAGCTGCCAGGGAGATTGAAGGCCTTGAAAAAATGGCTGAAACCTTTCAGAACGCCATCAACAAACTAGGAGAGGTCGCCATGTACATGGGCTCCACTGCCATGTCGGAGAACGTTCTCCACGCCTTTGCCTCTGCCCATCCTTTCCTGGACGTAACAGGCGACGTATGCATGGCATGGATGGAACTGTGGCGGGCCGTTGTGGCGGCACCCAAAATTGCCAAGGCCAAGAAAAAAGACGTTGCCTTTTACCAGGGACAGGTGAAAACAGCCGAATACTTCCTCAGTTTCGTCATCCCCGCAACCCTTGGAAGGATGGAGGCGATAAAATCCAACATCACCTCCATCATGGAGATGCCCGACGAAGCCTTTTCCGGCTGATAAATCTTTTATAAGAAACTCCGTCAAAAAATCACAGTTGGCGGTGTTTCTTATAAACCAACACGTCCTCCCGGACACAACGAACAAGGAAACTCGACAGCAGGGAGTAAGGACTCCTTGTTTCTTGTTTCAAGTTTCAAGTTTCTTGCACTGAATCCCCTCCAGCATCTGGACAATCTTCAAAAAAAATTAAAAAGTCTTTGACAATTGTATTTGAATTAATCTATATCAACCATAGGTTGTAGACTGAGCGCTCGTTAGGCAAAAGATGCAGCCGAAGACACCACTCAAAATTGACTGTTGCAGGCGACAAAATACAAAACAAACAGTACGTTAACCGCAAACCAGAACTGCAAGGAGTACTTTTATGGGCTTGGAAATGTTATACAAAGAGGTCATGGATCTGAATCTGATGGCTGACAACGATCAGAAAGAGGCTGCGGCCAAGGCTTTTTTTGAACGGCTGAACCATCAAAAACTCCCCGAGTATTTTAACTGGGCAGACGAGATTTTCGAAAAACTCCATGTCAAGGAAAGGGGAGACCATACTGCCCTCATCTGGGCCGATGTCGCCAAAGAGGGAAAAAAGTCCTACACCTATAAAGAATTTGCCGCCAAGGGAAATCAATGTCTGAACCTGTTGCGCAAAGCGGGTGTGGAAAAGGGGGACAACATGTACATGATGACTCCCATTGTTCCAGAAACCTGGTTTTCCACCTATGCCTGCATCAAAGGCGGGGTGATAAATGTACCCACCGCCACCAGCATGACCATGCGGGAGCTTAAATTCAGGTTCGAATCCTATGCACCCAATGTCATTGTTGCGGACGAGAGTTTTACCGAATTGATGGACGAGGCCATTGACCTGCTGAACGTCAAGCCAAAAATCAAGGTGGTGCTTGGGGAGAAAGACGGCTGGGTCAGCTTCAGTGATATTGAACAGCAGCCAGAAACGGCTGAACCCGCAAAAACCCGTTCCAACGATCTTCTAATCTGTTTCTTCACCTCGGGCACCACAGGAATGCCCAAAAAGGTAGGCCATACAGCCACCTCCTATCCCCTTGGACACCTCTCAACCGCAGTCATGATCGGCATCCGACCGGACGATGTCCACCACAACCTGTCGGCGCCCGGCTGGGCCAAATGGCACTGGAGCAGCTTTTTCGCACCCTTGAACATGGGCGCCACAGTTGTCGGGTTGAACTTTGCGGCCCTTGACGGGGAAAAGTACCTCAAGGCTGTTGAAGAATGCGGAGTGACCATCTTTTGCGCTCCGGCTACGGCCTGGAGAATGTTCATCAACGTTGACACGACAAACATAGATCTTTCGAAACTTCGCCACTCCATATCGGCTGGCGAGCCGGTCAACCCCGCTCTGATAACCCAGTGGAAAAAACTTACGGGCACGGAAATCCGGGATTTTTACGGCCAGACCGAATCCACGGCCATGGTAGGCAATCCCCCGTGGAGGGTCGGCAAGATACGCTCAGGCTCCTTTGGCTACCCGTCGTTCATGTACGATGTCACCCTGGCCGACGACGAAGGCAAGGAATTGACGGTTCGTAACGAGCCCGGCCACATGGTTGTTCGCCTCAACCGCTGGCGGGCCATCGGCCTTTTTACCGAATACATTGGCAGCCCTGAAAAAATGGCCTCTGCATTTGTTGGTGACTTCTACTACACGGGCGACAAGGCATTAATTGATGATGACGGCTATTGGTGGTTTGTGTCAAGGTCCGACGATGTTATCAAGTCTTCGGATTTCCGCATCGGACCCTTTGAGGTGGAAAGCGCCCTTGCCGAACACCCGGCCGTTAACGAGACTGCAGTGGTCGGTGTACCCGACCCTAAACGCCACCAGCTGGTCAAAGCCTACGTAATCCTTAATAAGGGATTTAAGCCGTCAAGGGAGCTTGCCCTTGAGCTGTTCCAGCAGTCTATAGAAATCCTGGCCAAGTTCAAGATCCCCAGGATCATCGAATTTGTCACCGAAGTTCCCAAGACAATCAGCGGAAAAATCCGCAGAATCGAGCTCAGGCAAAATGAGGAGGCCCGTAAGGAGAGGGATGACGCTAGCAAGGTCAACGAATATTTTTACTGGGATTTCCCGGAGTTAAAATCCAAGAAATAAACAGAAACAAAACGGGGATGTTTCTTGTCAGAAACATCCCCACAATTGTTCTAACTGTGCAGACCAGACCCCAATCCAATTTGGGCGTCTCCAGGTAGTGTGTGGGACAAATACCCATAACGACAATCCACGCAAAGGCACCCGCAAGGGGAGCCCCGACACCCACTACCCACTACCCACCACCTACTGCTCTTCCTTTTCAAACTCCATCTCAATCTCAATCTCACCACCGCCGGAACGAACCAGCTTTGAGTCGGGGTAACGGTTCTGGAATACCCTCACCATCCTTCGGTTCTCCGCAAGGACAGTAGCCACAAATGCGGTGTAACGGTTCTTTCTTGCAATTCCCTCCAGCACCTCCAGAAGATAGGTGCCAATACCCATGCCGTGGAGTTCATCCTTGACCAGAAATGCCACCTCAGCCTGGTTTTCTCCAGCCTCGGCATAGGAGCCGATGGCTACGATCTGCTTGCGCCTGCCCTTTTGCATCACACCTATGATGGTCATGTTTCTCATGTAGTCCACATCGGCCCATTGGCGCTGGAGCATCTCCCTTGAAAACACCTTGCGCTTGTTAAAAAACCGGTAGTAGATGGTCGTCTCCTGGAGGGAGTAGAAGAACTGCCTTGACTCAAACTCATCCGAAGGCATGACCGGACGGAAATCCACGTGTTTGCCCATGGGAAGCTCCAGGGAGTAGTGATAATTATCCAGAAACAAAAGATCCTGGGTGGTGGGCGGCAGCTGATCGGGAAATATGTACCTTCGTTTTTTAGCCTCTTCAATAAGCTGCTTTCTAAACTTTGGATGGGCGATCTGGGCAAGCTCCATGACCCTCTGGTAGATGCTCTTTCTTCTAAGCTCGGCAATGCCGTACTCGGTCACCACGATGTCTATATCCCCCCGGGTGGTTGCAACACCGGCCCCCTCACTCAGGTGGGGAACGATCCTCGATACGGAGTCATCCTTGGCCGTGGATGGGATGACAATGATGGAGAATCCGCCCTTTGACATGGACGACCCCCGGATAAAATCCACCTGATCGCCAATGCCCGAGTAAAAGAGATAATCCTTGGAATCGGTGCAGATCTGCCCGGTGAGATCCACCTCCAGGGCCGAACTTATGGATATGAAGTTGTCGTTCCTTGCAATGATATTGGGATCGTTGACAAATTCCGACGACCGGAAGTAAAACATGGGGTTGTTGTTAACATAGTCGTAGAGCTTTTTTGACCCCATGCACAGGGACGCCACCACCCTGCCATGGAGATAGTTTTTGTTACGGTTGGTCACCACCTTTTTCTCAAAAAGCGGCAGGAGCCCGTCCGTGATCACCTGGGTATGAATTCCAAGATCTTTTTTCCTGTCAAGAAAGGAAACAATGGCATCTGGAAGATGTCCGAATCCCACCTGAATGGTGGCACCGTCGTCCACCAGCTGGTTTACATAATGGCCTATCCTGTTAGCCACCTTGGGATTTTTGACAGTGTACACAGACTCGACAAGGGGTTCATCCTCAAGCACAAAATAATCTATTTCATCCACATGGACCAGGCTGTCCCCCCAGGTCCTGGGCATTTCACGGTTCACCTGGGCAATAACCAGAGTGGCACTATGCATGCCCGAGAGGGTTATATCAACGGAGATACCAAGGCTGCAGTATCCAAACCTGTCCGGCGGACTCACCTGGACAAGGGCCACGTCCAGGCCGATCTCCTGGTTGGCAAATATTTGGGGAATCTGGGAGAGATAAATGGGAATATAGTCAATTTTACCCTCAAATGCCGCCTGGCGCATGTCAGGACTGACAAAAAAAAGTTTGAGGGAAAATCGATAGAGGAAATCCTCGTGATCCATATATTGTGCAAAGGTGGAGCTAAGCATCTGGTACACGACTATGTCCTGGATGGATCGATCCTCGACCATGGCCCTGATCAGCGCCTGGGGTTCACCGCAGCCAGTTCCGGCAAAGACCCGGCTGCCGTTTTCTATTTTTTTAACCCCCTGCTGGGCTGTGACAAGTTTTTCAGGACAATACTCCTCAAGATTCATAGTCAATACCCCCCTTAATTTTGATCCATGTCGGATCTTACGGCCAAAACCTGCTTTGCCGGTATCAGCCCGGTGGCTGCGGCAGAGACGATATTTCCAGCTACCCCGGGACCATCACCGGCGACGAACAGCCCCCGGATAGAGGTCTCAAGTTTATTGTCGGTTTCGATCTGGCTGGACCTGCGTCCCCTTTTAAGATCTCCAAAACCCTGGGGAATGGCCTTGCCGCCTCCAACAATAATGACATCGTAATCCATTGCATACCTGTATCGTCTATTGTAACATTTCAAATCTTTCAGGTTATACACCAGTTGCCAGGTTTATCAAGGTTTTTATGGACAAGGCGTTTGATCTGCTCCGGGCTTCAGGTTTAAACAACATATGCAACACCAGATCCAATGGAAAGCAAAAAATGATACAATCTATTTGACAAATAGGTCAAACCCGACTAAGAAAACACCATGAAACCAGCAACCACATACAGAATATGCGTCATAGACGGCCAGGGAGGAGGCATCGGTTCGACCATCATCCGGAAGCTCAAGGATCGTTTTGGCGAAACCGTTGAGGTTCTTGCCCTGGGCACCAATGCCATAGCAACGGCCCAGATGCTCAAGGCGCGGGCCAACCGGGGAGCATCCGGCGTCAATGCCATTGTCCAAAGCGTAAAAATGGCAGACCTTATCATCGGAACGGTGGGAATTATAATGCCCCACTCCATGATGGGGGAGCTCACCCCGGAAATGGCGGAAGCCATAGCACTTTCCCCCGCAAAAAAAATACTGATCCCCCTGACCCAGGAACACATCGAAATCGTAGGCCTTGCGTCCACTCCTTTACCCCAGCTTGTGGATGAGCTTATCGATGCACACCTGGGCGATTTTAACAATCAAATATGAGGAACTAATCAATGTGTGAAGCAAATGCATATATACGTGACAAAGATGGTGAAACTCTTATAATGGAGGCCGTTGACATTGTAAACCCTGAAGAGGGAGGGCTCCGCCTGATCAGCATCTTCGGCGACCAGAAGTTCATCAAGGGGCACATAGAGGCCCTTTCCCTGGTTGATCACAAAATCTATATCAGGAAAGATTAAAAAAGAGGGAAAAGAACCAAAAGACGGCAAGTCTTTACTTTGATATCCGGCTCTTATCCCTCCATAAAAATCAAAAAATCGAACTACCAGCCCAAGGTCAGGTAGTCGTGAATGGAATCTGCAGCCTCCCTGCCGGCACCCATGGCAAGAATAACAGTTGCCATACCGGTGACGATGTCACCTCCTGCCCAGACCGCCTTTTTGGTTGTCTTGCCAGTAACTGGATCTGCAATGATGTTACCCCAGCGGTTCAACCCGATCCCTGGGGTTGAATTGGTGAGCAGAGGGTTGGCCTTTGCCCCCACAGAAACAACCACAAGATCACAGTCGATCCTGTACTCAGACCCCTGGATGGGAACCGGTCGTCTTCTGCCGGAATCGTCGGGCTCCCCAAGCTCCATCTTGAGACACTCCATGCCCACAAGACGCCCCTCCTCATTGCCAAAGAACTGGGTGGGGTTGGTCAGGAGGACAAACTCGATTCCCTCTTCTTCAGCGTGGTGGAGCTCTTCGGCCCTTGCCGGCATCTCCTCCCTGGAACGGCGGTAAACGATCTTGACCGAATCGGCCCCCAGGCGCATGGCCGTTCTTGCCGAATCCATGGCAACGTTGCCGGCCCCGAGAACAACGACATTTTTGCCCCTTGCTATGGGGGTGTCATATTCGGGAAACAGATAGGCCTTCATGAGGTTGGCACGGGTCAAATACTCGTTAGCAGAAAAAACACCGATAAGATTTTCTCCGGGAAGATTCATAAACCTTGGCAATCCTGCACCAACGCCCACATATATGGCATCATAGCCCTCTTCAAAAAGTTCGTCAATGGTAACGGTGGTTCCAACAACGCTGTTAAGTTCGATCTTTGCCCCGAGTTTTTCAAGGGTAGCTACCTCAGATGCAACGATATCCTTGGGAAGCCTGAACTCGGGAATCCCGTAAACAAGAACGCCGCCGGACTGGTGAAACGCCTCAAAGATCGTCACGTCATGGCCCTTGACCACAAGGTCACCTGCCACGGTGAGTCCGGAAGGTCCGGAACCGATCACGGCAACTTTTTTACCCGTTTTTTCCGCAACCTCTGGAAGGGTTCCGCTACCCTTTTCCCTTGCCCTGTCTGCGGCAAACCGCTCAAGGTAGCCAATGGCAACCGACGATCCCTTTTTCCCCAGGATGCAGTTTCCCTCACACTGTATCTCCTGGGGACAAACTCTGCCGCAAACAGCAGGGAGGGCATTTTTCCTCCACAAAACCTCTGCAGCCCCATCAAAATCCCCCTCGGCAATACAATGAATAAAACCCGGGATATCCACGGAAACAGGACAGCCTTCCACACAGGCTGGTTTTTTGCACTGAATACAGCGAGATGCTTCAGTCATGGCCATCTCATCGGTGAGCCCCAGGGGTACTTCCTTGAAGTTTCGACGTCGAACCTCGGGTGCCTGTTCGGGCATTTTAGCCCTTGGCACTGCTTTCTTTTTCTCTTTAACTGCCATCATATCCTCCGTATATCCGAACTACTCTTATTTCGTAAATAGGTCAAAACTCTTTTTTTCATCTTCCTGGTAGGCCCGAAGACGATTGGTGAGTTCATCATAATCCACCTTGTGCCCGTCAAACTCCGGACCGTCAACACAGGCAAATTTTGTCTCGCCGCCAACCGAAACACGGCATCCACCGCACATGCCGGTGCCGTCCACCATGATCGGGTTTAGACTGACTAGGGTTTCGACTCCTTTTTCCTTTGTTATGGAAGAGACAAACTTCATCATGGGTACCGGACCGATGGCAACCACCAGGCTTATCTCATCCTTTTCAAGGACATCCTTTAACACGTCGGTGACAAAGCCGTGGTGGCCCTTGGACCCGTCGTCCGTGCAGATGTGGAGAACGTCGGACACCTTTGCCATCTTGTCTTCAAATATGAGAAGATCCTTATTCCTGGAACCAAGGATGGTTGTCACATGGTTGCCCGCAGCCTGCAGGGCCCTTGTGATGGGGTGAAGAACGGCAATGCCGGTTCCGCCGCCCACACAGACCACATTCCCCCTCTTCTCAACATGGGTTGCCTTGCCAAGGGGACCTATCACGGCAAAATAATGATCGCCCACTGCCATTTTCCCAAAATAGGCCGTGGATTTCCCCACCACCATATAAATGATTGTGATGGTTCCCTTTTCAGGATCCGAATCGGCCACGGTCAGGGGAATTCTTTCGCCCTTTTCATGGGATTGAAGAATTACGAACTGGCCGGGCTTGGTCTTTCGGGCAATACGCGGTGCCTCAATTTCGTTGAGGATGATGGTGCCCTGGGCCATCTCTTCACGATTTACAATCTTAAACATTCGAACCTCCTGGCATGAACATCTGCACACGATGCAGATATCGTTATCTAACCCGTTACGTCAACGGGCAATAGTGTTTACTTACACCTGTTTTTAGTAAATGACAATAACCAGAAAAACCCAACAAAATCAAGGAGAAAATAATGGGGTATCAGCCTGGCTTAATATCACCTTTGAGAAACAGAACCCGATCAAAAAACAAGTAAAATCTCTTGATCAGAAATGCTGCAAAAAAACTCAACGAAATAACGCCTGTTTTCCCTTGACCCGGTATCTTAATACCAGGGACTGGTCTGAAATAACCTCACAATCCACAAGGGAGAGCCGGGTATCCATGTCATGGTCAAACAGACTGAGTCCCCTGCCAAAAAAAACGGGAATCACAGTCACACAGATCTCGTCGATCAGGTTCGCCCTGGCAAAAAGCGAGTTGATCTGGGCGCCTCCCAGGAGGGCAGCCTCTCTGAACCCCTCCCTGGCGAGACCTTTTAAAATCAACTCAGGGTCCTGGTCTGTAAAAATAAGGTTGTCAACACTTTTCCTGTCCCGGTTCCGGGTCATGACGATATTTTTACGGCCCGGCAGGGCCTTTCCAATGGTATCAAAGGTCTTGGAACCCATGATCACGACACCCGCCCTCTTGGTTATCTCGACAAATTTTCGCTTATCCTCTTTTCCGGTCCAGTCCGCAGGATGATTGTCATCCCTTGCAATTTTTCCGTCAAGGGTCATTGCCATGACCATGGTTACCTTCATGGTTTCTCCTTTTTACTGCTGACACCTGAAGTTGGATTCATGGTGAAACCTTCCACTTAACAGGAGTGTAATCTCTACTGTATGTTTGTGTCAATGATCGACCTCAGGTGTTAGCTGTTAGCCGTTAACTTTTAGCTGATACAGCGGCTATACGACCAGATCGATCATCTATACAACCAACGTGTACTCTGCCCATAAATTAATGAACGGCCAGGTGGAACTGGCCCCCTGGGTCCGCACAGGTCGAAATATTTTCTGTTTTCCCTTGACTCCCCCATGGTGTGCTGATACTTGAGTTTTAGAATCAGGTATCCATCATCATGGGATGGATAAGAGGGAATCCGGTGAAACACCGGAACGGGCCCGCCGCTGTATCCGGGGACGAACGCCAGAAAAAGCCACTGTGGACAACCATGGGAAGGCCTGGCCGGTAGAATGATCCGGGAGTCAGAAGACCTGCCTGATTTTAAGAACCGCAGATGAAATAAATTGAACATGAATATTTGCGGTCCTAGGGGGATAGGAGACCACGGTAACGGAACCCATCCAATGATCACAAGGACAAAAAGGGAAGCCCTTGATCGATGTAAATCGGTTGGGGGCTTTTTTATTTGCTGGCCCCGGCCAATAGATGGTTTTTAAATTATTTATTGCTTACAAAGGAGGCAGAAAATGAAAAAGTTTGCGACATGTCTGGCAGGGTTGTTTCTGTGTCTGGCCATTGTCCAGAACGCAACGTCAGATGAGAAGAATGTGAAAATGGACGAAATTATTGTCAGTGCCACCCGTACGGAAATTGCTACGGACAGGGCAGGCGGCAACAGCATAACCGTCATCACATCCGACGACATCCAGGCAAAGCAGCAGAACAGTGTGGCCGAACTCCTCAAAACCGTGCCTGGAATCAACATCACCTCAACCGGCGGCCCGGGCACAGCGACCTCTGTGTTCATCCGGGGAGCCGACTCCAAGAACACATTGGTCCTCCTGGACGGAATCATGCTCAACGATGTTTCCGGCCTCAACAGAAGCCCAGATCTCGCCAACATCAATGTTGACAACATCGAGCGGATCGAGGTGATTCGGGGCCCCATGAGCGTCATGTACGGGAGTAACGCCACGGCCGGTGTTATCAACATCATCACAAAGAAAGGGAAGAAAACGCCATCGGCATCGGCTCAATTTGAAGCGGGCTCCTACGGGACATGGAAGGGTGATGCCAGTCTGGCCGGAGCAGTTGAAAGGATCAACTTTGCCTTCAGCGGATCCAAGACAAAGACCCAGGGATTTTCCGCTGCCAATGACGACAACGATGCTATCCCCACGGGCGATAAAACCTCCGAAAAGGATGGCTATGAGAACATGACCATTTCCGCCAATGCAGGGATCGATATCACGGACAACTTCAGCATCAGCGGTGTTCTCCGGCATATGGACTCGGACGTTGATACGGACGGATACAACTGGGAAGGATATGCAGAGGATGACGACTCCAATATCGAATCCCGACAGACCTTTGGCAAGTTAGACGTGAACAACACCCTTTTCAACAATTTCCTGACCTCCAAATTCACCTGGCAGGGAAGCCAGCAGACGAGGGACGGGTTTAACGATAATGTCAAAGAGTACAAGTATGATGGCGACACACGCACCTTCTCATGGCAGGGGGATCTCAACTTCAACAGCAACACCGTATCCATCGGAGCATCCTATTATGAGGAGAGCATGGAGTCGGAATCCTTTGGGAGCTGGGCCTCAAAATTTGACAAGAAGAAAGTCAACACCAAGAGCTACTGGCTCCAGGATCAGTTTTCGGCCATTGACAACCTTATCGTCATCGCAGGGATACGCCTGGATGACCATGAGGAGTTCGGCAACAAAACAACCTTCCGCCTGGCACCCTCCTACACCTTTCCCGACATCGGAACCACGCTCAAGGCAAGCTATGGTACGGGGTTCAGAGCGCCATCCCTTTATGAACTCTACGATCCCTACTATGGAAACAATGCCCTTGATGCTGAAGAAAGCGACGGATGGGACCTGGGATTTGAGCAGAGGTTGATCAACGACACTATTACCATGGGCCTCACCTATTTTTCCATGGACTACGATAACCGCATCGACTATGACTTTGCCACCTCAAAATACACCCAGGCAGATGGCACTACCAAGACCCGGGGTGTTGAGTTTTTCGCTGGATGGGACCCTCTGGAGAACATCGGGCTCACCCTGAACTATACCTACACAGACACCGAAGATCCAGATGGCGAGCCATTGGCCCGCCGCCCGGAAAACAAAGTAGCGTTCAACACCCGGTATCTATTCCTGGAAAAGGGGACTCTGAATCTGGACGTTCAATGGGTGGATGATCGCAAGGCAGCAGGCTCTGCAATGGACAAGAACGGCAACCCGGTTGAAAATCTCGACTCCTACACCCTGGTGAATCTCGCCGGGTCATGGCAGCTGAACCCCCACATACTGCTGTTCGGCCGGATCGACAACCTCTTTGATGAATTCTACGAGGAGGCTTTCAGCTATGCAACGGCCGGCCTGTCAGCCTATGGCGGTATCAGGCTGACCTTTTAACCAGATCCAGAAACAATAAATCCCCCACCCGGGGCAGGAGACAGCAATGATCAAAAAAGGATTCTTCAGGGGCTTCACAACTTTTATTTCAACTCTGATTGTGGTTTCGACATTGGTTACGGCTTCGGCCGCGGGTGGGGATATCATCGACGCAGAACTCTCAAGCGAGCCCATTACCATCAATCAGGGCGTGGTGAAGGAGAGCTGGCGCAAGACCAGCCGCATTGCAGACTTCAAGCACAAAACCCTGGTCGTTGACTTCACATCACCCCAGGACATACTTTCCACCCTGGAAGGATTTAGAACAGGCGTTACAACGGTGGCCAACCACTACCTGCCGCCCCCCTCCTGGGGCATCCCCCATGGCAAAGGTCTGGAATCGTTCACGTTCAGGATACTCGAAACAGTGGGACGTGACCCCGCCTCGTCTGCGCTTCTAATGACCGGCGCCGACATGGACAACCTCACAGTTACAGACAAGCACTACAGGGAGATGAGGGCCACGGCCCTTGTAACGGCCGGTGTCTGTTCCAATGCCCAGCGAGCCTCCCGGTCCACGGGCTTTTTTTATGAGCCGGGAACCATCAACATCATTCTCATCACCAACATGGAACTTTCCCCCAGGGCCATGGCCCGGGCCATTATTTCCATCACTGAGGGAAAAAGTGCAGCCCTGGCGGATCTTGACATCAGAAGCTCGGATGATCCCCTGAACCTCCAGGCAACAGGAACGGGCACGGACAACATCATCGTTGTAAAGGGCCGGGGCCGCCCCCTGGACAGTGTGGGCGGCCACACGAAAATGGGGGAACTCATCGCAAAGGCCGTGTGCGACGGGGTTAAACAGGCCATATTTCTCCAGAACGGCATCCTCCCGGGCCGGGACATTTTCCAGCGCCTGGACGAGCGAAAGATCTCCCTCCACGCCCTGGCTCAAAGTTCGGATTGCCAAGGAGATAAGACCTTATCGTCCAACACAGCCGCAAAACTTAAAAGCCTGCTGCTGCAGCCCGAATATGCAGGTCTGGTGGAGCAGGCATTTGCACTGTGCGACGCCCGGGAACGTGGTTTGTTGAATGACCTTTCCGCCTTTTCCTTCACGGTAAACGCCGCAGCCCGGAAGATTGCGAAAAAACCCGTTGAGCGAATCACGGCCTTTGAATCCACCGGTTTTCTGCCCGAGCCCCTTAAAATGGTTTTTAACGCCCTGATTAACGGTATAATCCTGGGACAGAATTAGTAGGTAGTAGATAGTGGGTAGTGGGCAGCGGTAGTAGACTGAGCACCCTTTGTGGCGGGCACAATAAAGCCCAAGCTTAGGTTTCGCTGTACTCTACCCAACCTGCATTGCCAAACCAGCAATAATGGCGAATGGCCGACACTAGGATCAAAACCAAAAATCTTGACATTGTCTTCAGATATTACTAAGTAAGAAAATCTTAATTGAGCCTGATTCGGAGAGGTGGCCGAGTGGTTGAAGGCCCTGCTCTCGAAAAGCAGTATTCCGGCCAAACCGGGATCGTGGGTTCGAATCCCACCCTCTCCGCCAGACAAGGAAATCAGGCCCGACAACAACCGTATACTCGATTATCAGGTGAAAGCAAGGACTGACTTAAATTGATGCCTGGCTGGCTTCAGAATCGTTTTAATCGCATGCATCCAACCACCCTGCTGCTGCTGAGCTACCTCATGACCATTGTGGCGGGAACCCTGGGACTGATGCTGCCGGCGGCAACGGTGAACGGGAATATTCCCGCCATTGATGCTCTGTTTACTGCGACCTCGGCCGTTTGCGTAACCGGGCTTATCGTCGTGGACACAGGATCATTTTTCACACCCTTTGGCCAGGGGATAATTCTGATTCTGATTCAGATCGGCGGACTTGGAATAATGACCATCTCCATTGCACTTTTCCAGATCATCGGGAAAAAGGTCGTATTTCAACAACGCATGGCCATGCAGGAGGTCTTCTCCCACACCCCGCGCCAAGACATCTACTACCTGCTCCGCTCGGTGCTTTTCTTTACAATTTCCATTGAGAGCGTAGGTGCCGTGATTCTGATTTTCCACTGGAGCTCCACCTGCCCGTTTCCCGAGGCCGTGTATCGGGGCGTTTTCCACTCGATTTCGGCCTTCTGCAACGCCGGATTTTCACTTTTCAGCGACAGCCTCATGCCAGACAGGGGGTCTGTTACGCTGAATACGACGGTGAGCGGCCTGATTATTCTGGGCGGTATCGGGTTCCCAGTTGTATATGAGATCTATGGCCGCACCATATTAAAAAAACCGGGCAAAATCTCAATTCAGACAAAAAGTGTCATCCTTACAACCATCGGACTTACCGTGGCTGGCTTTTTGGTGATCGTGGTATCCGAGAGGGCGCTGATCACCGACCTGGGATGGAAAAAAGGAGTTCTGGCGGCATTATTTCAATCCGTGACCTGCCGCACGGCCGGATTCAATACCCTGGATATCTCTTCCTTGAATACCGCCACCCTTTTGTTCATGATGTTTCTAATGTTTGTGGGGGCATCACCTGGTTCCTGCGGAGGCGGGATAAAGACAACCACCTTTGCAGTGCTGACAGCCTTTTCCTGGGCCCGGATAAGACGCTGCAAGAGTGTAAACCTGTTTAAAAAGACTCTTCCGGATGAAACAATCACCAAAAGCATCTCAGTACTTGTCTTTTCCCTGGCCATCATCTGCGTTGCGGTCTTTATGATCCTTTTCATTGATCCTGATCATGGGGCCCGTATCAGCGGAAACCGTGAATTTTTAAGCTTTCTCTTTGAAACGGTCTCGGCATTCGGAACGGTCGGTCTCTCCATGGGTGTTACCCCGGCGCTGGACTCCTGGGGCAAGCTGATTATCATCGCTTTGATGATCATCGGCCGTGTCGGGGTTCCGGTATTCACCTATATTATCGCAGGAGGGGGGCACACCAGGGGATTACAGTACGCCGAGGAAAACATGATGATTGGATAAATAAAAAGGACAGGAGTAATAATGAAACGATTTGCCGTGATCGGTGCCGGAAGCTTCGGATATTATGTGGCCAAGGCACTGTATGAGAATAAAAACGAGGTGATCGTAATAGATCGCATGAAGGAACGGGTGCAGGCCATTGATCCCCATTGCACCAGCGCCATTGTGCAGGATGTCACAGACATCGAGGCACTTAAGGGGCTGGGGCTGGAGGAGATGGATGCGGTCATCGTCAGCACGGGAAGCAACATTAAACCCAGCATACTGATCTGCTTTCATTTAAGCCGTATGGAAATCAAACGGATTATTGTAAAGGCTGAGGATGACGATCACGGGGAGATTCTCAAACAGCTCGGAGCAACGGAAATCATTCGTCCCGGCCTTGACATGGCCCAGCGCCTGGCACTCAAGTTGACATCTCCCAATATTATTGAGTTTTTGCCGCTGGTAGAGGATTTCACCATTGCCCAGGTGGAGCCTCCCCGATCGTTCATTGGAAAATCCATAAAGGAGCTGGACTTGCGAAAGCGCTATAAGGTCAATATCATCGCCATTAAAGAAATGGTTCCGGAACGAGTTGTCATGGTCCCCGGGGCTGATTTTCTTGTCAAGGAGAGCGATATCCTCATTATCCTGGGCAAGGAAAAGGATCTTTCTGAAATCAGGGAGTTGAAATGAAACTCATTATCTGCGGGACAGGGCGGATCACCGATGAACTCCTAAAGCGCATGGGTGAAAGCTGGGAGATCACCTTGATCGAGAAACAGGAGTCAAGGCTCTCACCCTTTGCCCAGCGATTTCCAAACATCGTGCGGGTCATGGCTGAAGATGCCTCAAGTCCGGTGGTGCTCGAAAAAGCCGGGCTGGCAGACCAGGACGCTGTTCTGGCAATGACCAATGATGACGATGTGAATCTTGCCATTGCACGGTTTGCGCGGGGGGCAGATATAAAGACCGTTGTGGCGGTGGTCCGTGATCCAGAAAAGATTCCCGAGTTTCAGGAACTGAATATCTGGACCATCAGCATAACCACGGATGCGGCGCGCAAGGTATACCAGTTTCTCAAGGACCCGCGCATCCGCATTATCGGCCTTGGGGAGGGTGAAGGTGAACTCCTGGAAATGGTAGTGGGCCGGAAGGACGTTTCGAGCCTTGCCAATATCCCCTCCTGGCAGGACCCGGAATGGCAGGTGGCGGGTATCATACGTAAAAACAGTCTCCTTTTTCCAGACACCCTGATTTCCGTCAAAGAGGGTGACCGGCTGCTGATTCTGGGCAAAGCCGAACTCTACAATACATTTTCACGACGTCTGGCGGAAAACCCACTCCACTTTCCCCGGACATACGGACAGCACATGATCCTGGGAGTTTCTGATGACGCCTCCCTTGATATCACCGAACTTTTGAACGAGGCCTTTTACCTGGCCCAGGGGACCCACATTGAAAAGATAAAGATCACCTGCGAAACGCCCATCCCTGATATTGAAGAGGCGGTTTCACGCTGGTCAGAGAGCCTTGAGATCGAGATGGTTGATGGAGAGGGCAGCCTGAAAAAAAGAACAACCAAACTGGCCAACGAAATCGAGGCAGGTATTGTTATCATTCCACACACGCAACGCTCCTTTCCAGGCACTTTAATGGAAAACCCCTTAATAAAACTCGCCGCATCCCTTCCCTGTCCCCTTCTTCTGTCCCGGTTCACCGATCCCTATGAACGACTGCTGGTTCCCTTTAACAGGTCCCTGGCCAGCCAGCGTGCCCTTGAGATTGCAATGGATCTTGCAGCTCAGCTTACGGCAGAAGTCTCTGTGATCATCGTGGTTGAACCCGCATATCTGCGGGGGGATGCCGCCGCATCCGGGCAATGGGAACAGGAAACATTGAAACAGGTGCGTGAGCTCTCCCGGGTCCACAAAATCGAGGTTCAAGAGATTATCTGCAAGGGAAATCCGGTCAAGGAAATCGCAGCCGCAGCCATCGATTTCCAACTCCTGGTGATGGGCAGACAAAATGGGGATACCGGCTTTTTCTCCACCGGTGTCCCAGGCATGGTCGTGGACCGGACACCTTGTTCCATACTGCTTGTTTCATAAAAAGAGGCCTACTAAAATGATCATCCACTCTGCATGGGCACTGGTTCTGGTATCTGTTGGAGCTGCGTTTCTTCCCAGCCTGGGACGACGCCTGCGGCTCCCTTCTGTGGTGCTTGAAATTCTTTTCGGCGTCTTCATCGGCAAAAGCCTCCTGAACCTTCAGTTTGGAGAAGACTGGCTTTCATTTATGGCCCACCTTGGCTTTCTCATCCTGATGTTCCACGCCGGCATGGAAATCAACTTCCAGATGCTCAAGAAACAGCGGGCCGGCATGTTCGGCATCCAAGCGGGTGTTTTTCTCGCCACCGTACTCCTCTCCATGGGTGCCGCCTTTATCCTTGATCAGGGGTTCTACCTGGGGCTGGTCCTGTCGACCACGTCGCTCGGGCTGGTGGTCCCCACCCTCAGCGATACTGGTGCCAGTCAGTCCCCCCTCGGACAAAACGCCCTGATTGCAGCGACCCTGGCCGATTTCCTGACCCTCTTTGCGATCACGTTCTTCCTCCTGTGGCATCAAAACGGATTTGGCTGGGATTTCCTGCGCCCCCTGCCGCTGTTCATCGGATTTGGCATCCTGCTCAAGCTCGTAAAGTTCCTGGCCTGGTGGTATCCGGAAAAGACAGGACGGTTGCTGGCGGACAGGGACTCCCAGGAACTCGGAGTCCGGTTTTCCATGGCCCTGCTTTTTCTCTTTGTGGCTCTCTCCGAGATGGCCCATCTTGAGCCGGTCCTGGGGGCCTTCCTCGGGGGTGCCCTTCTCTCTATTGTATTCCGGGAAAAAGCCCAGCTGGAGATGAAGCTGTCAGGATTTGGATATGGGTTTCTGGTCCCCCTTTTTTTCATCCATGTGGGTATGCAGTTTGATGTGGCCAACGTGCTTAACCTTGAGCAGCTTTTGTTTACCGCCAAGCTGCTGGGATTTGCCGTGGCCGTAAAGGTCCTGCCGAGCCTGCTGTTCATGCTTTCCGGGGTCTCTTTTCTGAACTCCCTCAATATCGGACTGCTCATGACATCGCGGTTGAGCCTTATTATCGTGGCCGCCACCATCGGGCTTGAGTTCGGATTCATCACCGAAGCATTCAAAGATGCCATCATCCTGCTGGCAATCATCACCTGCCTGATGGGCCCCACCATGTTCAAGGCTTTTTATCGAACAGAAAAGGAGACAACAGACAGCGGCACCCGCATCGAAAAATCCCGGCTGACCGCTGGTTGGATGCAGCAGTCCAAATAAAAACCTTGTTCCTCGAATATGAGCATTTTATGACGATGGCTGGTATTACGATCAACCCAGAGTTATTTAAGGCAGACATCCACACTATTTGATTTTCTTCTTGACATCCCCCGTACGAATAAGTAATTATCACTTACCATGATATTCAAGATGGATAAAAAACCAAGCCTAACCGGCAACAAACTGAAATAAAAGAAAATAATCCAAAAACCTGACAGGTAAGGGAAACATACCTTAAAGACAATGGAACAGAAAGAAACTCAGTCCCCACCAGGAAAGAAAAAGATCCTCAAGGCCCTGCGCCACCTTCTGGAGGATAGAAACTTCGCATCTATTACCATTGCAGAAATCGCCCGCACCGCAGGGGTTACCGAAGGCCTGATCTACAAATATTTCAAAAATAAGCGGGACATTCTTCACCAGGTACTGTCAGACCACTACCGGGAATTTCTAATCCAGATCCGCCGGGACCTCAGGGGGATAGACGGCACGTTGAATCGTCTCCAGAAGATAATCTGGACGTGTATCGACCGCTATGCCAACCACCGGGTTTTTGCAAGGATCATCCTGCTGGAGGTTAGAAACAGCGACGATTATTTTGAGAGCGAGGCATACCAGCAGGTTCGAACCCTCAACACAATCATCATGGAGTTAATTGAGCAGGGAGTAAAAACAGGCGAAATACGTCGGGAAATTTCTCCAGCCTACATCCGAAACGCCATCTTTGGAGCCATCGAACATTCGTGCATGAACAGGGCCATCTTCAACAAACCAGTTTCAACAGACGAGGCTGCCCGAAACATAACGGACCTTATTTTTAACGGCATCAAACAATAAGCGGCAGGGTCTCCTGCCATATATTTAGCGACGAAATTTTAAAAGGAGGAACCCGACCATGCCACACATAACACCGCCCCTTTCAAATGCGGACAAAGAACGATACAATCTTATCAACAAAGAAAACATCGAATTCATCATGGAGCGCAATAACCGCACCAACCGATGGGTCATTGCGGACATGCTCAAGAGGAGCAGCTACCATTTTCCCGACAAAACCGCCCTGGTGTTCAACGAGATCACCCGCACCTACACCGCCCTTGAAAAAGAATGCAACCAGGTGGCCAATGCCCTTTCTGGCCTTGGCATAAAGAAGTACGACCGGGTGGCAATCCTTGCCCACAACACCCATCACCATGTCCTTACCTGGATGGGCAGTGCCAAGATCGGGGCCATCTACCTTGCGGTAAACTATCTTTTAAAGGGCAATGACATTGCCTACTGCATCAACCATTCAGAAAGCAAGATCTTCATTGTAGAAGACACCCTTTATCCCCAGGTAAAGGATGTGCTGGATCAAATGCCCACTGTGAAAACCCTGATCTGGTCCAATCAGGGGGCCGGGGGACAACCACCCTCAGACGCTTTCCTCAACTTTGACGACTGGTACACCCCCTACCCCAACACCGAACCAAATATGATCCTGCGCATTGAAGACCCCGCACAGATGACCTACACCAGCGGTACGGAATCCCTTCCCAAGGGGGTTATCATCAGCAACCAGGCCCTGATTGCCGAATACACGAGTGTCATAATCGACGGAAGGTATGAAAGTTATGATATTAACATCAATGCCCTGCCCATCTACCACTGCGCCCAGCGGGATGTGATGATGAATCCCGTCTTCTGGATAGGGGGCACCAATGTTTTAATGTCGCCGGACATTGGTATGATTTTAAAAAACATCGCCCGATATAAAGCTACCATGTTCTTTGCCCCGCCCACTGTGTGGATCGGCATGCTGCGTCATCCGGATTTTGAGAAATATGACCTCTCAAGCCTGGTGAAATGTTATTATGGGGCTTCCATCATGCCCAGGGAGATATTAAGGGAACTTCTGGAAAATTTCCCCAATGCCGGGGTGTATAACTATTATGGCCAGACAGAACTTGCCCCTACCCATACCGTTTTAAAGGCCGAAGATGCCTTAAAAAAAATAGGCTCCGCCGGCATGGGTGCCCTTCACATGGAATCAAAAATCGAAGCCCTGGACGGCAGTGAAATCCTTGAAATCGATCTACCCGGAGAAATCTGCGGCAGGGGTCCCCATGTCATGACCATGTATTTTAAAGATCCAGACAAAACTGAGGCGGCCATGGCAGGCGGCTGGTTCCACTCCGGAGACCTGGGAATCCTGGACAAAGACCGTTATATCACCGTGGTGGATCGAAAAAAAGATATGATAAAAACCGGTGGTGAAAACGTGGCCTCCCGGGAGGTTGAAGAGGCGGTCTATCTCCATCCCCATGTGGAAGAGGTGGCTGCGGTCGGCGTTTATCATCCAAAATGGGTTGAGGCTGTGGTGGCCATAATCAAGCTTAAGGCCGGTAAGGCAGTGACAGAAGAAGAAATGATGGCCCACTGCAAGACACATCTCTCCTCATTTAAAGTTCCTAAAAAAATAATATTCGTGGACGAACTGCCCAAAACCCCCACGGGTAAAATTTTGAAACGGGAGATGCGTGATTCTTACAAAGAAATTTTTTAATAAAGGAGAATGATCATGGAAATCAAAAAAATATGTGTGTTGGGTGCAGGTCTCATGGGAAATGGCATCGCCCAGGTGTGCGCCCAGGCGGGCTATACAGTGACGCTTCGAGATATTGAACAAAAATTTGTGGACTCGGGCATGGACAGTATCCGAAAAAACCTGGGTCGCAGCGTAAAAAAAGAAAAAATGACCAATGAAGAGATGGAGACAATTCTGGGACGTATTACGCCCTGCCTGGACCTGACCCAAGCCGCAATCGGTGCCGACATTGTGGTGGAGGTAATCATCGAGGTGATGGCCGTTAAAAAGGAGGTCTATGCTCAGCTTGAAACCATTGTACCCGATCACTGCCTCTTTTTCACAAACACATCAGGGTTGAGCATCACGGAACTTGCGGCCATTACCCATCGTCCCGACAGGTTCATCGGAACCCACTTTTTTAACCCGGTACCGGTAATGAAACTTCTTGAAATAATTAACGGACATGAAACATCCAAGGAGACCTTGAATGTTGCCAAAGAATGGGGAAAAAGCCTTGGCAAAGAGGTCATCGTGGTGGAAGAAGCTCCGGCATTTGCCGTGAACCGGGTGTTGTGCCCCATGATCAACGAAGCATTCCTGGTACTGGGAGAGGGAGTGGCATCGGCAGAGGATATTGACAAGGGCATGGTGCTCGGCTGCAATCATCCCATAGGTCCCCTGGCACTGGCAGATCTCATAGGCCTTGACACTCTGCTCCTGGTGATGGAAGGTCTTCACAAAGAGATGGGAGATAAGTATATGCCGGCACCCTATCTGAAAAAACTGGTTCGGGCAGGTCGATTCGGGCGTAAAACCGGTAAAGGTGTTTACGAATATTAAAAGAACAGGGAGACAGGAAAAAACATGACAGAACAGATAGCAGACCGGCGGGACATCGATTTTGTGCTGTACGAACAGCTGAACACAAGGGCCATCCTTGCATCGGACAAATTCAAAGATATCAACAAGACCATGGCAGACATGGTTATCAGGGAGGCAAGAAACCTTGCAATTAAGGAGATCCTTCCCACATACACCCTATGCGACCGCCAGGGTGTCGTCTTTGACAAGGGGTGTGTAACCGCTCCGGAATGCTTTGAAAGGGTGTTGAAGCTCCTGCAGGAGGGAGAGTGGGGAGCCCTCACGGCCGATCCTGAATTCGGAGGCCAGGGACTTCCCCACACAATAGCCCAGGCCGCCTTTGACTACCTTATCGGGGCAAATTACACGGCCATGGTCTATGTAATTCTGGGACATGGCGCTGGTAAAATGATAGAATACTTCGGCACACCGACCCAGAAGGCACTATTTCTCGAAAAGCTGTACACCCTTGAGTGGGGAGGGTCCATGCTTCTGACCGAACCCGAAGCAGGGTCGGACCTCGGTGCCCTCACAACAACGGCATCCAGAAACGACGACGGCACCTATTCGATCTCGGGCAGCAAGATCTTCATCACCAACGGCGAACAGAACCTCACCGATAACATCATCCATCCGGTCCTTGCAAGGATCGAAGGAGCACCCGCAGGAACCAAGGGCATCTCCATCTTCATCGTTCCCAAAATATGGGTCAACGAGGACGGCAGCTTTGGTGAGCCAAACGACGTGGTCTGTACGGGCATAGAAGAAAAAATGGGTCTCCACGGAAGTCCCACATGCAGCCTCTCCCTCGGCAGCAGGGGCCAGTGCCGGGGGTTCCTCCTTGGCAAGGAAAACCAGGGCATGGAGATCATGTTTCACATGATGAACGAGGTGCGCCTGGAGGTGGGCACCCAGGCAGCCACCCACGCATCCTGCGCCTATCTCCACGCCCTTGACTATGCCCAAACCCGGCTCCAGGGCCGTTCTTTAGATGCAGGCCGGGACGGTTCAGCACCCCAGGTACCCATAATAAAGCATCCGGACGTACGCCGCATGCTCATCAGGATGAAGGCCTATGTGGAAGGCATGAGAAGCCTGCTCTATTACACTGCCTCGTGCATCGACTGGAGCCATTGCGCAGACACGCCTGAAGAAAAGGATCGTTACCAGGGGCTCACCGAAATCCTCACACCCATTGTCAAAGCCTATTGCAGCGAACGCGGATTTGACGTATGTGTGGAGGCAATGCAGGTATTTGGCGGCTATGGCTATACCCGGGAATACCCCATGGAGCAGCTGGTCAGGGACTGCAAAATATGCTCGATCTACGAGGGGGCAAACGGAATCCAGGCCATGGATTTCCTTGCCAGAAAACTGACCATGCACAAGGGCTCCTGGCTCTCGTCCCTTGTGGACGAAATCAGACAGACAGCCCAAACGGCCCTGGATACAGAAGGCCTGGAGGAGATGGGTAAAAAGGTTATGGATGCGGCTGAGCTCCTTGAAACGACCTGCACAAAAACAGCCATGGCAATAAAGGGCCCTGGGTTCAAATCGGCCTTTGCCCTTGCCCACCCCCTGCTTGAAGCAACAGGGGATGTGGTCATGGCATGGATGCTCCTCTGGCGGGCAAATGCTGCACAGGAACCATTGGACAAAATATTGAACAGGGTAAATGCCAATTCCCTTGATGAAGTATTTGCAAAGGACAAAAACGCCGCCTTTTACCACGGCAAAATAACCACAGCCGAATTTTTCATCAACACCCTTTTACCCGCAACCATGGGAAAACTTGAGGCCATTGTCCAGGGAACAAGCCCTGCGGTCACAATCCATGACAGTTCATTTTAAAAAAACAGGAGAGACAAATGAAAGAAGTTGTAATCGTTTCAGGATGCAGGACCGCCATCGGCGGATTTGGCGGAACACTCAAAAATCTTAGTGGCGCACACCTTGCCGCCATCACCATGAAGGAAGCTGTTAAGCGGGCCGGAATTGATCCGGCAATCATCGATGACGTTCGTTACGGCACCTGCATCGAATCCTGCGACACCCTTAACACGGCAAGGGTTGCTTCCCTTTTGGCGGGATTCCCGGACACGATCCCTGCCGTCACCATCAACCGGGTCTGCATCTCGGGCATGGAGAGTATGATATCGGGCATGGCAATGATCCAGGCGGGAATGGCCGATGTTATCCTTGCCGGGGGCACCGAGCACATGTCAAGCGCCCCCTATGCCGTCCCAGGGGCCCGTTGGGGATGCCGTCTCCAGGACAGCACCCTTGTGGACACCATGATCCACGCCCTCCACTGCGGCTCCCACGTGATTCCCCATCCTGAAGACGGGCCGGTTGATGCGACCAAGGCCCCCTTAAGCATGTTCGTGGGCAAACCCTATATCATGGGCCACACAGCTGAATTCGTTGCCCAGCACCACGGGATCACAAGGGAAGAGTCTGATGAGGTGGCATTGAGAAGTCACAACCAGGCAGAGCGGGCCACCAACGACGGGTCGTTTGCCGACGAGATCGTTCCGGTTTCAGTTCCCCAGCGGAAAAAAGATCCCATCATCTTTGACAAGGACGAACACTTCAGGCCCGGCATGACCATGGAAAAACTTGCCAAACTGCCCCCGGCCTTTGTGCCTAAAATAGGCACGGTAACAGCAGGCAACTCCTCGGGTCTCAACGACGGATCCACGGGCATGGTCATCATGTCCCTTGACCGGGCAAAGGAGCTCGGGCTCAAACCCATTGCCAGGATCAAGGCCGTATCCCGGGGAGCCTGTCACCCTTCGGTCATGGGTCTGTCGCCTGTTCCTGCGGTGAACAACCTCATCAAGAACAGCAACCTGTCCCTCAAGGATTTCGAGCTGATAGAGTTGAACGAAGCCTTTGCAGCCCAGTACCTCGGGTGTGAGAAGGAGCTTGGCCTCAATCGGGAGATCACCAATGTCAACGGATCAGGCATCGGCCTTGGTCATCCAGTAGGTTCCACCGGGGCAAGAATCGTGGTCTCCCTCATGCATGCCCTCAAGCGCAGGAACAAGAGCCTTGGCATGGCGACCCTTTGCGGCGGCGGCGGCGTATCCATGGCCTGCGCCATTGAAATAATGTAAAAACTCTTTCCAAAACAACCAAAAACAAACGGGACGTTTCAGGTGAAACGTCCCGTTTGTTTTTTTATAAAATGTCAGCCTGGGGGGCGGCTGTCGGTATTCCCCGACTTTTTTGGTTCAGCAAGGGGATACCGACTGCCGCCTATTGTATAAAATAAAAATGAGAATTACTGATCAATCCATCAGCTTTTTTTCAAATCGCTTGAGAAGCAGGGAATTTCCCACAACCGACAACGAGGACATCCACATGGCAATGCTTGCAAATTCAGGTTTCAGGGTCAAGCCATACCCGGGATAGAGAACCCCGGCCGCAATTGGAATCATGAGCAGATTGTAGAAAAAAGCCCAGAAAAAGTTCATTTTAATGGTTTTCAGGCTCTTCTTACCAAGACGTATAGCCCGCTCCACATCAAGGAGACTGTTTTTCACAAGAATCACATCCCCGGTCTCCTTGGCAACATCGGTTCCAGATCCAATGGCAATGCCTATATCTGCCTGGGCAAGGGCCGGAGCATCATTGATCCCGTCTCCCACCATGGCAACCTTTAAACCCTTTGCCTGCCATTTTTTCACCGTGTTGATTTTATCCTGGGGCAAGACCTCTGCCTCCACCTCATCTATCCCCACCTGTTTAGCCACGGCAAGGGCCGAGGTAAGGTTGTCCCCCGAGACCAGAGCCGTTCGGATGCCCGCCCTGTGGAGCCGTTCCACCGCCTCTTTTGAATCTGGTTTGATCATGTCTGAAAGCGACAGGATACCAACCATTCGGTTGTCAAGGGCGATGTAAACTGTTGTTTTACCCTGCTCGGCGAGCATCTTGCCCTTGGATTCCATCTCCGGGGTAATATCAACCCCCTTGACCAGTTTCAGATTTCCAGCCTTTAACTCTTTGCCGTTCAAGAGACATTGAACACCAAAACCCGAAATCTCTCTTGCCCCAGTTGTTTTTTCTGGTTCAAAACCACTCTGCCTGGCAAAGGCCACAACCGACGCTGCAAGGGGATGGGAAGAGTTGACCTCCGCACTTACCACAAGCTTCAAAAAATCATCCCGGGTAACTCCCTCTGCCGGAAATACGTCGCTCACCTCTGGTTTCCCCCTGGTGATGGTACCGGTTTTATCAAACAACACAACGTCCAGGTGAGATATATTTTCAAGGACAGAGCCCTTTTTAAAAAGAATGCCCCGGTTGAGCCCCACGCCGGTACCCACCATAATCGCAGTTGGGGTGGCAAGGCCAAGGGCGCAGGGGCAGGCAATGACAAGCACGGCAATCATACGTTCAAAGGAGAACAAGAAAGGGGTTGTGTCAGCGTCTGCCCCGAGAGCTCCCATGAAATACCAGTAGAAAAAAGTGGCAAGGGCCACGGCAACGACAATGGGAACAAATACATTGGAAATCGTGTCTGCAAGGCGCTGGATCGGGGCCTTGTCCGCCTGGGCATCCTCCACCATTTTAACGATACCTGCAAGCACGGTATCGTTGCCGGTTTTTGTGGTTTTTACTCTAATCGTGCCGGACTGGTTGATGGTTGCCCCGATAACTTTATCACCAGGTACTTTATGGACCGGAAAGGATTCACCGGTGAGCATGGATTCATCCACCTGGGTTTCTCCCTCCAGGACCTCCCCGTCAACGGGAATTTTTTCGCCGGCAAGCACCTTTACCACATCGCCCTTTTCCACAAGGGATGGGTGAATCATCTCCTCCAGACCAGCTCTTACGACCCTTGCCTGATCCGGATTAAGGGCCAGAAGTTCTTTCAATGCCTGGCCGGTTTTTCCCTTGGCATTTGCCTCGAGCATCTTTCCGATCATGATAAAGGTGATGAGCATGGCTGAGCTGTCAAAGAACACAGGTTTGGCAGCGTCAATAAAAAACAGGGAAAACACGCTGTAGAAGTAGGCTGCCGAAATTCCCAGGCTGATCAGCACATCCATGTTGGCGACCCGGTTTTTCAACGAGTAATATGCTCCCTCGTAAAAGGCCCTTCCCGAGACAAACTGCACAAGAGTAGCCAGGACAAAAAGAATGCTGTTTGTGACGGCCATGCCAAAGGGCCCCAAATGCATGATCAAGACCATGGGAACGGTCAGCCCCAGGGCAAAAAAGAACCTGAATCGTTCCCTGGCGGCAGCGGCCTGGCCTCCAGCCTTGTCCAGAGTGGCCCTGTATCCAGCCTGCTTAACAACATCCAGGATACCGGCATCGTCTAAAACCCTTGGATCATAGGTGACAAAGCCCTTGTTTAGGGGCAGGTTGATCGAGGTTGTCCTAACCCCCTTTGTCCGTTTAAAGGCCTTTTCTATTGCAAGGGAACAGTTGGCGCAGGTCATGCCCTCGATGTTAAAGGAGATGTCGGAAAAATTGTCCTGGCCGGATTCAAGTTCTAGTTCAGGCCCAGGTTCGAGCTCGAATTCAAGATCGGGAGCAGCCTCTGGCTGAGAAAACTCAAGGGTGACATCGTCCTCCCGGGGGGCTCCTTCTCGAAGCTCTTTGACCTCAGGGGGCTCCAGGGAATAATCGTTGTCAAGAATGACGGCCTCAACATCCGCAAGAGTGCTCTTATCGGTATCAAGGGTAAACGAGACAACTTCATCCTCAAACGAGGCAGCGGCATCTTTTACCCCTGGAAGTTTGTTCAATTCCGTAGCAACTGTATTTTCGCAATGGCTGCACATCATGCCATAGACTTTTATTTTCTGATTTTCGATCATCCCGCACCCCTCCTTTCCATACGGAGAATCATATCAGCTTTTTTCTGTTGCCGTGAACCCAAAGGATTTAATCTTCTCTATAACCGCATCCATATCAATATCAGGGCCAACCTTGAAATCAGCCGACTTATTTTCCAGATCCACATGGACGTCAGTCACATTTTCAACCGATTCAAGATATTTTTTCACCCTGCCAACACAATGCTGGCATGACATTCCCTCGATTCTCAATTTTTTTTCCATGCTAGCCTCCTTAGATCATCTTTGTATCCAGAATGCTAAAAGTTACTACACATTGACACCAAGTCAAATAAAAAGCACCGCCCCGGGATTGTTGATCCTTGCCCAAGGGTCCGGTAAAGTTTGGTATTTCCCATATCTTTTGACGTCTCGGTGGTGTAGGATGAAACCCAGTATGGGAACTTTACCTTACACATCAGCAACTGGCTGTATGCTCTGACTTTTTCTGTCTTATCCGGCAGACCTTTTCCCTGTCATACATGACCTTGAGGAGGAAAAGCAGTGGAAACAGAAAGAGAAGTGGCAGCCCATGCCCTGGAAAAACTCTTTTCCCGGATTACGACATCCCATTTAGAACCTCGATTTTCCCAGGAAGGAATCAAGGCCGCCCTGATTCAGATCATGGACCTTGCCCAGGAGATGGTTAAACACATAAGCGATGCCCAGGAGGAACCAGGAGTGGAGTGCGCTAAAGGCTGTAGCTATTGCTGCTATACCCAGGTCAAGCTCACCCCTGCCGAGGCTCTTTTTACCTTTTCCTGGATAGGCCAGAAGTTTTCAAGCCAGGAGAAACTCCTGTTGTGGAGGCGAATCGACAACAACCGGCGCTTGACCGAAGGACAGTCCCTTTCAACAAGAGTCAAAATAAAAAAAAGTTCCCCCTGCATTTTCCTCATAAACAATGGCTGCGCCATCTATCCGGTGCGACCCTTTATCTGCCGATCATGGTCATCCTACAGCCGCCAGAGGTGCATGGATGCATTTAACACGGGGGACCACACGGCTGAAATCGAAACCTCGACCTCGAGCAACTTTGTCTTTTCCCTTGCCAGGCAGAGCATTCAAACGGCATGCCATAACCACGGGCTCGAATCCCAGCCCCTGGAACTGCCAAGGGCCATGGACTGCTGTCACACCAACACTGCCCCCTTTACCCATTGGCTTGGGGGAAAGCATCTGTTTGAAGGGATCTAACCACGAAAGGCACGAAAAAAACTATTCTTTAGTGTCATTCCGCCCAGTACCCAACACCCACAACCCAGCGCCCAGTAGCTTCTTTTTCATATAAAATGTAAAACAGGCAATGAAGGATACCTGTTCCAATATCTTGAACATTTTGACTTTTGGCTTGAATTTGGGTATGTTCGGGTCTGAAATTAAAGACACCTGACACCTGAAACACTATGATATGGTAAAAAAAAGACATGACCAGAGAGTTTGACAACAAAATAAAGACATTCAGGGACAGTATTGACCGGATCGACCGCCAGATCCTGGAACTGATATCCCAGAGGCTGGATCAGGTGGAAAAGGTGGTTGCCCTTAAAAAGACCCACAACATCCCCGTATACCACCCGGCAAGGGAAGAGGATCTGATCTCAAAGCTGCGCAGCCAGGCGTCAGGAACAGGTGTGGATCCTGAATTTATCGAAGAGATGTACCGGGTCATCCTGAGAAATTCCAGGCTCAGGCAGACCGGACAGATGAAGCAAAAGGGTATCAGGCCCGGTGCCAGGGTGCTCATGGTTGGAGGCGGCGGGCAGATGGGGCAGTTCTTCTCCGCCATGTTTTGTTCTTCGGGCTATGAGGTCACTATCCTCGGTGAAAACGACTGGGAAAATGCTGAGGAGTTGTGCAAAGGCACAGACCTGGTGCTGATCTGCGTTCCCATCAATGTAACCCTTGAAACCATTCAACGGATTGCCCCGTTTGTCCCGCCAACCGCCATCCTTGCCGACATAACAAGCATCAAGCAGGGGCCGGTGAATGAAATGCTCGAACAGTTCAAAGGTCCTGTAATGGGCCTGCACCCCCTGTTCGGTCCCTCCTGTTCAACCCTTGACAAGCAGCTCATTGCCGTTGTGCCTGGAAGGAATAACAATGCCTGCCAGTGGCTCCTGGACCAGCTGACCCTTTGGGGTGCCATAGTGGTCGGATCCACGGCCCGGGAGCACGATGAAATCATGGATATTGTCCAGGCCCTTCGCCATTTTGCCACCTTCTGCTTTGGTCAGTTCCTGTGCGAACGAAATATCAAACTTGAAAGAAGCCTGGAATTTTCAAGTCCGATTTACCGCCTGGAAATAGGCATGGTGGGCAGGCTTTTTGCCCAGAGCGGCAATCTTTACTCTGAAATAATATTTGCCACCCCGGATAGAAGACGCCTCTTAAAGGAGTATGTGGCTTCAATAAACGACCAGATTGCCCTGGTCGACAACAACGACAAGACTCTTTTTGAACAACGATTTGCTGAAATTGCCCATTGGTTCGGCCCGTTCAGTGAACAGGCCATGGGTGAGAGCGATTTCATCATCGACAAGCTCATCGAGAGGTTCTAAGGCTCCGGAGGTTTTACCATTAACGAACTAATGTGGCTTGCCATGCTTGCCGTCAATTTCAGCTTCATCATCATCATCTTTCGCCTGTTTGGAAAGACAGGTCTCTACGCCTGGATACCCATTGCCGCCATTGTGGCCAACATCCAGGTGATCAAACTCGTCGAAATCATGGGCATCACGGCGACCCTTGGCAACATTGTCTATGCATCTTCGTTCCTGGTGACCGACATACTGTCCGAACTCTACGGGAAAAAAGAGGCAAAAAAGGCCGTCTATCTGGGGCTTTTTTCCCTGGTGGCCATGACGATCCTCATGAACATGGCCCTGGTTTTTACCCCGGCGCCCGACGATTTTTCCCAGGAAAGCCTTAAAAACATCTTCTCGTTCATGCCAAGGATTGCAGGAGCCAGCCTTGTTGCCTACTTCATCTCCCAGTCCCATGACGTATGGGCCTTTGAATTCTGGAAAAATCGATCCCCGTCGGGCCGTCACCTGTGGTTGAGAAACAACGCCAGCACCATGGTAAGCCAGTTCATCGATTCAAGCCTGTTCACCCTTCTGGCCTTCTGGGGAGTTTTTCCAACAGCAGCCCTGTTTGAAATATTCTGGACAACCTACCTCTTGAAATGGGTGGTGGGGGTTGCGGACACGCCCTTTCTCTATATTGCAAAGGAATGGCATATGGGACAAAAAATCAAAGAGATATAGACTCCCAGAAGAATCTGAGGCTTGATAGTGAAGATCCCTATCATAAATAAAAAAAACGACGACCAGGTTTATAAGGCATTAAAAAGGCTTTAAGGTTAACTACCAAAAGGAAAGGGGGCTGATCTAACGGCTCAACCTCGTGCTCAAATAACCGTCGATCATGAGATGAACGATGTGGTGGATGACACACACAAGCAATGCCCCACCGAACTGGCTGAAATAGGTCACCTGGAGCATGACTGAAAGGGCCAGGGTTTTCTGGCAGCCCATGAACACAACGCTTTCATAGCGCCCCTTTTCCAGCTTACCAAGCTTCACCAGAACAAATGAGGCACCCAGCATCATGGTGTGGAACACGGTTACAAGCAGAACAATCGCCCAGAACGAAATCCCATGGCCCAGAATCGCCTCTTTTGCACCGCCAAGGGAGATGAAAACAATGCCGAGGATCATCCATTGATTGACCAGCTGAAATCTGCCCATATTCCTTTTGGCAAAAATCTTTGCCTTGAGAGTCATTCCAATGGCCAATGGCAGGAGTACGAGCAGAATAAGCTTGAGACATATAGCCACCTGGTCAATGGCAAGGCTCTTTTCCTGACCCAGCAGCGGCAATAAAAGGGAAAGGATAAAGGGGATGGAAAGGATAGACACAAAATTTGAAATGATGGTCACGAACAGGGCATGGGCCATGTTGCCGCCGGCCACCCCGGTCATCACAATGCCCGAAGAAAGGGTGGTTGGCATCACGGCCACGATAAAAAGCCCCAGGGCCACACCCGTTTCAAGGGGCAGCACCAGAAGGGCCAGGGCCATAAGGGGCGCAGCCACAAAGATCAAAACAAGGGCCAGAATGGTTGCTCGAACATCCCTGATACCGGCCCGTATCTGATGACCTTCGATCACCAGACCTGAGAAGACAAAGATCAGAAAAATCATCACCTCTGGCCCATGATTATCCTTCAGGGCAGTTCCAAGCCCGGCAAGTAAGTTTGAACGGTCAAGGATCACCGCAACAAAGAGAAGAACAAGGCAGATTAAAAACCATTGGCGCTTTATTATATTTGTCATAGCTTTTATAAGAAACAGCTCTTAGCTAACAGCTAAAAGCTAACCGCTAACAGCTATCGTGTTTCATTGTTCGTTGTGTCCCTGGGGACGTGTCGGTTATAAGAAACAGCTATTAGCTAACAGCTAAATGCTTTCCTTGAAATCCTTGAAGGGCCAGATACCAGGTTAAAACTTGTCGTAAAAGATCATATCGTCCTCCACCCCAAAGTCGTAGAGGGCAATGATGATGGCGTCGATCATGGGTGGTGGACCGCACAGGTAGTATTCAATTTCATCGGGGTCTTCATGAAGGGCGAGATAGTCATTACACAGAAAATTATGGATAAAGCCGGTGGGGCCGGTCCAGTTGTCTTCGGGGTCCGGGCTTGAAAGAGCTATGTGGTACTCAAAGTTTTCATGGCGCTCTGCAAGGTCTTCAAAGGTCTCGTGGTAGAACATCTCTTTTTTGGACCTTGCCCCGTACCAGAAGGTGATCTTCCTCTTGGTATGGATGCCTTCCAGCTGGTGGAGGATATGGCTCCTGAGGGGTGCCATGCCGGCGCCTCCGCCGATGAAGCACATTTCATTTTCGGTCTCTTTTGCCATGAAGTCACCATAGGGACCGCTCACCTGAACCTCGTCTCCGGGCTTCAGACTGAACACATAGGATGATCCAAATCCCGGGGGAATGCCCTGGGTGCCCGGCGGCGGGGTGGCGATCCTGACGTTGAGCATTATGGTCTTGTTGTCATGGGGAGGATTGGCAAGGGAATAGGCCCGGAACCCCGGTTTTATGCCCCTGGCCCTGAGTTCCAGGAGATTGTACTTTTTCCATTCGCTCACAAATCTGCTTTCAATCTGAAACTCTTTAAAGGCCAGGTCATACTCGGGCACGTCGATCTGGAAATAGGCTCCGGCCTCGAAATCGATGGGGGTTTCAGGCTTGAGCACCAGCTCTTTGATAAATGTTGCCACGTTATGGTTGGACACCACCTCTGCATTGACCTTTTTAATGCCGAAGATGGATTCAGGCAGACGGATCTCAATATCATTCTTGACCTTGAGCTGGCATGTGAGACGTTTGCCTTCGAGCTTTTCCTTGCGGCTCAGATGGCCAAGCTCGGTGGGCAGAATAGCTCCTCCCCCCTTTACCACCTCGCACTTGCACATGCCGCAGGAGCCGGAACCGCCGCAGGCCGACGGCAAAAAGATATCCTGGCTGGAAAGGGCGGACAGCAGCGTGGGCGTGCCCGTCACATGGATGGAATTTTCCCTGTCATTGTTGATCACGATCGCATGCTCACCCGTGGTGGTCACCTTGGCTTCCACAAAGAGCAGCACCATCACAAGGGCAAGGATGACACCCGTGAAGACCAGTATGCTGATGAGGTAGATCAATTGTCGCCTCCTTGGCTTTACTTACAGGGTGATACCTGAAAACATCATAAAGGTCATGGCCATGAGCCCTGCAACTATCATGGTGATACCGAACCCCTGGAGCCCGTCTGGAACATCTGAATACCGGATCTTCTTTCTGATCGCAGCCATGGATACAATGGCAAGCATCCAGCCCGTTCCTGAACCCGCCCCAAACACGGTGGATTCCACCAGGGTGTAGTTACGTTCCACCATAAAGAGGGAGACACCCAGGATGGCGCAGTTCACGGCGATCAGGGGCAGAAACACACCAAGGGCCGCATAAAGTGGCGGCGAATATTTATCAATGACCATTTCGATGGCCTGAACTATGGCTGCAATGACTGCAATAAAGGTGATGTACTTTAAAAAACTCAAATCCACATTGGGCAGTCCCGCCCAGGACAGTGCCCCGGGGGCAAGGAGCCCATGAAAAACCAGCCAGTTTACTGGGCTTGTGACGGTGAGGACAAAGATAACTGCAAAGCCCAGACCCGTTGCAGTTTCAATGTTTTTGGACACGGCAATGAACGAACACATCCCCAGGAAGTAGGCCAGAAGGATGTTTCCGATAAAAACCGAGTTAATAAAAAGACTGAACAAATCACCCATTATCTACTCCTTACCCTGTGCTGTATCTAGTTGCGAGACCTGGCTTAAAGCCCCCGTTGCAATATCTGGTTTCATGATTTGTTTCCATGGGAGACACCGGGCAGGCTGTTTTTAACCCATACCAGGAGCCCTATAACAAAAAAAGCGCCCGGGGCCAGCACCATCAGCCCCATGTTCTGATATCCGGCAGCGATCATGAATTCCGGGATCACGGAAAATCCGAAAATATTACCCGAACCCAGAAGTTCCCGGACAAAAGCCACGAACACAAGAATAAGCCCGTATCCCAGGCCGTTGGCAATTCCGTCCACAAACGAGTCCAGGGGTTTATTGGCAAGGGCAAAGGTCTCGGCCCTTCCAAGCACAATGCAGTTGGTGATGATAAGCCCGACAAATATGGAGAGCTGCTTTGAAATGTCGTAGAAAAAGGCCTTGAGCACCTCGTCCGTGATAATAACAAGCGAGGCTATCACGGCCAGTTCCACAATGATCCTTATGTTTGAAGGAATCTGTTTACGCAGGGAAGAGATGATAAGGCCGGAAAAGGCCGTGACAACGGTGAGGGCAACGGCCATCACAAGTGCCGTTGACATCTTGACCGTTACGGCAAGGGCCGAACAGATGCCCAGGACCTGGAAGGCCACGGGATTTTCCGTCCACACGCCCCGGATCAGTATGTCCAGGCGTTTTGATTTTTCTTGTGCCATGGAATTCCTTTTATCATTTTAATATTTTATATGAGACGCATATTTAGCTGTTAGCTGTTAGCTAAATAGAACACTTTACAATCGTTGTTTCGTTCCTCAACCCAACCTAGGGCCTGCCGGCACCCGGTGCAGATGTCCGGGGTTCCGAATTTTTTTCGGTCATCTCTTTTTCGGTCTTCTCTTTCCGGGTCATATCCTTGGGAATCAGCCCCCCCTGGCGAAAGGTAACGGAAACCGCATCGTACTTGACCAGGGTGGATTTGATGCCTTCGGCAAGGTATTGGCCGGTCAGGGTGGCCCCGCTGATGCCGTCGACATAGTTGTCCTTCTTGGATTCAGGCAGGTTTTCCACCTTGCCCTTGGCAATTCCCACGGAAACAAACTCATTCTGGGAGTTGACGATCTTTTTACCCTTGAAGTTTTTCTGAAACCAGGCGCTCTCTATCTCCCCGCCAAGTCCCGGGGTCTCTGAATGACTGTACACGGAAAACCCTGAAACGGTCTGGCCGTCAGCCTTAAATGCAAGGTACCCCTGAATTTTTCCCCAGAGTCCCCGGCTGTTAAAAGGAAGGATATAACCCTCTATTTTTTCGTTCTGCCGATAAAGATAGACGTGCATGGCACTTGAAGCCCCTGGATCATCGGGATCAAGAATCTTTCCATTGGCATCCACAATGGTATCCTCGATATGGGCGTCGTAGAGGGTGTTGATCACTTCCCCAGGGGGCTTTTTCCCAGACTCAACCAGGTTGGCTGCCCGCAGGAGATTCACCCTCCGGTCAAGGGCAATATTGGCATTCTGACGATCCTTTAAGCCACTGGCAGATACAGAGATCAGGAGGCTGCAAACGAAAGAGATCACCAGGGCAAACCGAATCACATTTTTCCGGCTGTTTTTATCCGGTTTGGTTTCCGGTTTGATTCCAGATCTATTTTCCGGTTTGGTTTCAGACATTGGGAATCCTCTTTGATGATTTGTATTGGACCACCACATGGTCGAAAAGCGGCGCAAACACGTTCATGAAAAGGATGGCAAGCATGGTGCCCTCCACAAAGGCGGGGTTGACCACCCTGATCACCACGGTCAAGGAGCCGATGAGAAAACCAAACACCCAGCGGCCCGGATTGGTTCCCGGGGCAGACACAGGGTCCGTTGCCATGAAGCAGATGCCGAACAAAAATCCGCCCGCACAGAGATGATACAGGGGACCTGCATGACCCCAGCCGCCCTGGGTGCCGGGTACAAGATAGAGAAACAGCAGGGCCGTGGCAGCAAGCCCGGCAATTCCACCGGCTATAATGCGATAATTGGCTATCCGGGTGATTATAAGAAAGGCGCCCCCCAGGAGGCAGCACAGGGCCGAAGTCTCGCCGATGCTGCCCGGCACGGACCCCCAGAAGAGGTTGGACAGGGTGAAGCCGGCCTGGGACAGGGCCGTTGTGATGCTTCCCCCGTCTGCACCCGTGACGGCAAGGGCCGTGGCAGAGGAGAGAGCGTCCACGGGACTTAAACCTGCAACCCAGACATTTCCGGACATGGACACGGGGTATGAGAAGAAGACAAAGGCCCGGGCCGTCAGGGCCGGATTGAAGATGTTCCGGCCGGTACCGCCAAAAACCTCCTTACCCAGGACCACCCCAAATGAGATCCCAAGGGCCACCTGCCAGAGGGGAATGGTGGCCGGAAGGGTCAGGGGAAACAGAATCCCCGTGACCAGGAATCCCTCGCTGATCTTGTGCTTGCGAATCACGGCAAACAAAATTTCCCAGGAAAATCCCACCACGTAGGAGACAAGAATGATGGGCAGCACAAAGCGGCTGCCGAGAATAAACGCCGGGACCAGGCCCAGGTTCTCGTTCCTGGCAAAGCCTGCCTGAAATCCTGTATTGTAAATTCCGTAAAGAACCACGGGCAAAAGCGCCACAAGCACGAAGCTCATGTAACGCTTGAGATCCAGGTTGTCCCGGATAAAGGGCATCACCCGGTTGGCGGTCGAAGGCAAAAAGAAGAATGTCTTGGTGGCATCAAACAGGGGCTCAAGCTTACCAAAACGCCCGGAACCGGTAAAATGGGGCTCACTGAGATCGAATATTTTTTTTAAGGGATTCATGGTTTGTCCTTATTTATCGTTATCCTTGCTTGTCCTTGTAAAGGGCGTCCATTCCATCGGCCAGAATCCGGGCAAGCTCGATCTTGGACGGGCAGACATAGGAGCATAAACCGCATTGGCAGCAGTCCAGAAGACCGCAGGCCAGGGCATCTTCGATCCCATCGCTCAAGAGTTCCTTCATGATAAAGCTGGGCATTAGATCATTGGGACAAATGTTCTCACAATAGCTGCAGTTGATACAGGGCCTGAGTTCACCGTGGAGGGAAGCGTCAGTCTCCTTGGGTTCGGAAAAAAGGCAGGAGAGAAAGGCCCTTGAGGCGGTTGCCTTGGCCTTTCCCGGCCGCAGGAACCCGAACATCTCGTCCTGGTCCGGGGTGGCGACGATGTTCAGGGTGTTGTCAAAGAAACCCAGGTGGCTTTCAGGTTCAACCTTCCTGCCGTCAAACCTGCCCGTTGTCACAATCTCCCCCTCCTTGAAGTCGCCCAGTACCCTTTCCAGGCGAGCCCCCTGGCGAGTCAGCACGTGGGGCCGATGTTCCCTGCCCCTGGTGACTGTGATGATCTTTTCCGTTGGGTAGCAGCCGGTCATGAGAAATTTTGCCGCCATGATCAGGTGGTCTGCGGCAATGCACCAGGAGCTGTTCTCCCTTGAGTCTTTTTTGAGATGGTAGAGCACCGCCCCGGGATTCCAGGCAGGATAGATGTCCGGCACAGTGTGGGTAATCAGGGGTTTGACCCGGGGAAGACGATCAAGGCTCCCCGCCTTTACCGTTACAACCACCCGATCCGTGAATCGTTTGAGCACCTCAAGGCCGAATTCAAACGCCGCTGCATCCCTCTCAACAACAACCCCGGGATCCGGGGAAAAAATATCGCTGCCCCAGAGAGAAACAATGATCATAGCCGGAGTGTGGGCTGCATCGGCCGTATCTTTTTCCGGAAACTGGCGAAGGGCCTGCCAGAGTCCCCCCTGTTTAAGGCGGTTCACAAGATCATCCCTGGAAACAGCCGAAAGGTATGATTGGGAAAACGGCTCAAACTCGACAAATTCGTCCTGACCTTCAGGGCCGATAACAACCTCGTGCAGCTGCCTTCGTTCGCCAAACACGATTTTTTCGACAACCCCCGTGCCCGGCGAGACAAATTGAATGGAAGGATCACGCTTGTCAAAGAAAAGGGGGGTGCCGGTCTTGACCCTGTCACCCTCCTTGACCAGGAGTTTCGGCCGGATATAGGGAACATCCATGGCAGACAGACCAAGGGTTGGAGAATCAGAAAATTCGACAATACCGATATCGGGCATACCGGCAAGGGGTGTGTTAAATCCTTTGGAAATCTTGATCTGTTCCATCAATTCAATTCCATTTAAATATATTTAGAACTTTGTTAGAAGCACCTCCGAACTACAACTCTGTCTATATAATCCAGAGTATTTTATCAAAACAGCATTTAATATCAACCTTATTTTAAAAAGCTGCCGCGATTCTCATTTTTATTTTACTCCCAGGCGGCAACCTGGTACCCCCTTGCTGAACATTGAGCGCCAAGGGATGGGATTTGCGGGCAGGCAACCCCGATAAAACCGCAAAATGTCTAAAGGATACAGGGCCAAATTTTTACGGTTTGGGTTTGTCCTGGGCGGACAGACCCTCAAAGAACTACGGTTACGGTATGATCACCGCTGTTTTCTCTCAAACGGATTTCATTTTCCGGCATGGTTTCTCCATCCATCACAACCCGTGTAACCCCGCTCTGCCGATGTTGGGGGTTTTCAACTGTGATGTGATACGTGGATTGTCTGTAGCGGTAGGTTAAACAAAAAGAGTCCCACGTTTCAGGAATAACCGGGTCGATGCGCAAGATTTCACCTGTTTTTGCAAACCCCAGTATTCCTTCAATCCCAAGGCGGTAGTACCAAGATGAAGATCCTGTATACCAGGTCCAGCCTCCCCGGCGGATATAGGGCTCCTGGCTGTAGATATCGGCACATACAACATAGGGTTCCACCCGGTAGGTCTCTGCCTTTTCAGCTGTGTCCGCTTGATACACGGGATTGAGAAGATTAAACAGTTCACCGGTGCGGTTGCCGTCGCGCAGTTCTCGGAACGCCCAAGCCGTCCAGGTGGCAGCATGGGTGTACTGCGCACCGTTTTCACGAATCCCGGGCAGATAACCTTTGATATACCCTGGGTCCTGGGATGTCTGATCAAAAGGTGGCGTGAACAACAGCAAAAGTCGATCCTGCGGCAACACCAAACGATCCATAACAGATTTCATGGCGGTTCTTGAGCGCTCCTTATCGCCGCCCTTGCTAATGACTGCCCAGGATTGGGCAATGGCATCGATCTTCCCCTCAATGTTTTCATGGGAACCAAGGGGTGTACCGTTATCATAATAACCTCGGCGGTACCACTCGCCGTCCCAGGCGTGTTCTTCAACGGCCAGGGCATACATATTTGCTCTCTGCCGGAATTCCTCCGCTCTTGTCTGTTCGTTGCGAAGATCACAGATATCTGCAAACCGGTTGAGAACATCTATCAAAAACCACGCCAACCAGACGCTTTCGCCCCTGCCCTTTTCACCGACACGATTCATGCCGTCATTCCAGTCACCGCCGCCGATCAATGGCAGGCCATGCACTCCCTTGGTAGATCCTTTGTGTATGGCCCGCAAACAGTGCTCATACAACGAAAACACACTCTGACCAGATTGGTAATGACCGTAGCGTTCATCTTCTCCCTCCGCCAAGGGATCTCCCTGGAGGAACGGAATCTCCTCATCCAGAATACCGGAATCGCCGGTGACAGTTATGTATTGGGAGGTTACATAGGGCATCCACAACAGATCATCGCTGAAACGGGTACGTACCCCCCGGCCGGTAGGCGGATGCCACCAGTGCAGCACATCACCCTCTTCAAACTGGTGGGCCGCTGCCCGTAATATCTGCCGGCGCGCAATTTCCGGCTTTATTGCCAGGAGAGCCAGGACATCCTGCAACTGGTCACGTGCGCCATAGGCACCGCTGGACTGGTAAAATGCTGTCCGACCCCAGATGCGGCAGGAAAGCGCCTGGTAAAGGCTCCAGCGGTTGAGCATTACATTCATGGCCTTATCAGGCGTCTCTACCTCGATTGTATTCAGCAATTTATCCCAGTACGCATGGGTCTCCTCAAAAGCACGCTCCACCGATTCCGGCCGGCGGTATTTTTTAATCAGCTCAATCGCCTGGCTGCGGTCGCTACCCTGTCCAAGAACAAAATAAATTTCTTCGCTGGATTCAAGGGGCAGATCCATATGGACCTGCAACACCCCACACGGGTCCTCGCCAGGTGTAATCCGTTGCTCAACTCCCAGACGTTCCAGTTCAATCGGTGCCTTGTGTGTTCCGGCCCTGCCCAGGAATTGGGCGCGATCGGCTGTCATGCCGTGAATCGCTTTGCTGGCACTCAAGAAAGCGGTCCTCTGGTTAAATTCACCGTTATAAGGGTTGGTGGCCAGTAAACTTTCAGTCTCAAAATCATATTCAGGAATGATAAACGGGCTATTCTTTGCCCTGGTTGTACCCAATACCCATTCAACGTACTGAGAGGCCGTTAATCGACGATTGCGATCTGAAAGGTTTGTCACCTGCAGACGGATAATTTTTACCGGATCGGACGGGCTGGCATAGAGGGTTAACCTATGCTGAATACCATGGGACTGGTGCTCAAAAATTGTGTAGCCAGCCCCATGACGAACACGGTACGGTTGCCCGGCATTGGCGGGTTGTGGTGTTGGCGACCAAACCTCACCGGTCTCTTCATCCCGCAGGTACAGTGCTTCACCGGTGGGGTCGCGGACAGGATCGTTTGACCACGGAGTCAGCCGGTTTTCGCCGCTGTTTACTGCCCAGGTTGTCTGGCTGCCTGTTTCTGTGACCATAAATCCGAATTCGGGGTAACCTATTACGTTTACCCAGGGAGCAGGTGTTGCTTTACCTGGTTCAAGCAAAACATGATATTCAGATCCGTCTAAAAAAAAACCGCCGTATCCGTTAAAAAATTGCAAATCATCCGGTCTGGGCAATGTAAGGGTATGCTGTATTTCAGGTGCGAGTGATGGGGTGAATTTCGGCAAATGATAAACCGGAACGGAGTAATCAGGAAGCTGGCGGGCGAGTGGACCTTTTTCCCCCGCAAGAACGACCCTGGCAGCGCTTTGCAGGAGGATGGTCTCCTCATGTTTCATTTGATCATTAAAGAGTACGTAAATTCCACCGCGCAAATTCAGGAAATCCTCACTGTTGGTCCGGCGAATCAGACGGTGGATCCGCCCATTCAATTCTGCGGCATAATCGGTGGGTTGCTGGTTGAGGATGACAAGATCAATTTTGAAATCACGGCTGCGTAGATGTTTGAACACCAACAGGGCGTCATGGACGACATCGAGTTGCTTGTCATCATCCAGAGTAACCAACAGGATTGGAAGATCACCGGATATTCCAAAACGCCACAGTGCAGATTGTCCGAGTCGATTTGCAGCCAGTATTTCGGCTGGTGCACGTACATCCTTATAGGGGTAAAGCAGTGCTGAAAGAGTTTTCAGGGTATCCTTCAGCATGGTACCGTCAAATTTTTCTCTGTCGAGTTGAGCCTGGTTGTGGCTATCTGCCTGGTGGAACGTACGCTCAATTAATGGCCAGGTATGGTATCTTTCAGCCCGGGCGATCAACTCTTCCCTGCTTTCTCCGACAAAGGTTAAGAAGGCGAGCTGTTTATTTTCATGGGCGGCAACTGTAATTTCACACCCGAGGGCGAAGATGGGATCGAGGGTGGCACCGCTGGAACCTCGCAGGTATTCCCCAGAGAGCAGCGCCTGGGGGTCACGACTTCCATGTCCACGGCCGATAAAGACCCTCCGGTCTGCCTCGTGGCGCACATTAAGCTCACCGTTGTCTCCAAGGAGCATGTGACCCATCAAAAGGGGTATCTCTTTGCTTGAACGAGGGCGGCGGGAAAAGATCTGCAACCCCAGCTCCTTGACGTATTCACTTTCGATAAACAGCTTGTTGAACGCAGGGTGTTGGCCGTCATCTGCATGGGTTGAAAGGGACACCTCTCCATAGGATGTTATTTGTAACCTGCGAGGGCGGTCACTGTCGTTCTGCAGATTAATTCTGCGAATTTCCACAGGATCATCCGGGGAAACGGTAACTTCCATAACCGAGACCAGCTGGTCAACAACGCGGCGGTAGACGGCCATGTGCGCATGGAAATAAACCTGCATGTCTTCAGCACCTGTCGGCAAAGGCTGAGGGGCTGCTGACCACAATATATCGCCGGTCTCTTTGGAGTTATTCAGCTCCTGGATATATACCCAGGTTCCCCAGTTGTCCAGTACGGGATCAGGCTGCCATCGGGTTATATCCCGATCACTCCAACTGATATAACCACCACCCATGTTGGAGATAAGCACACGAAAACTGCCGTTGGAAAGCAGATGTACCTGGGGGATAGGAGTGCCAACGGGAACGTTCCAGGGATTGATGCCCGTAGGTGGTTTTTTCTGGTCCGAGAAGTCCTGGACTTCGTCCTCGTAAATGTCTTCGGCTGCACTGATCGCTGGAACCTGTTCCTGGAGCAGCAACTCTACGCTCTGGATACGTGCATCCTGATGCATCCGTTCTACCATTATGTCATTGCGCAGGTAATTGGCGAGCGCCATAAACAGCATACCCTGGTGATGGGCCATGTATTCTGCAACAATTGCCGGGTCCTGATTGATCAACAGGCGGCTACGGGTAAAATCGATGGATTCATACATTCCGTATGAACCAAACATTTTGAGCTCTATCAGGGAGCGCAGGTTTTTGATAACTGCCCGTGGGTTAATACCAACTGCGATGAGTGAGGCATAAGGGGCAATTACGAGATCCTTTGTCAAACCGCGTTTGAATCCGAGTCCAGGCACACCAAAAGCGTAGTATTGATAACTGCGGCTCGCATCAAATCGATGGAAACCTGATTCCGAGATACCCCAGGGAACATTTTTGCTTTTTGCGTAGGCGATCTGGTGTTGAACCGCACCTTTGGCACTGTCCGCCAATAAGGTTCCGGGATATGAACGTAAAAAAAGCGGTGGAAGTAAGTATTCGAACATGGTACCGCTCCAGGAAAGCAGGGTGTTGATGTTTTCCACCCGTGTAACCGGCCGGCCGAGGTAGATCCAGTGGGATTGCGGAACTTCCCCCTTGGCAATTGCAACAATGGAAGCAATCCGCGCTTCCGATGCCAGAAGATCGTAGTGGTTATTATCCAATAAACCGACATCACGGTTGAAACCGATATGAAAAACACGTTTCTGACGGTCATACAAGAAGCGAAAATCCATCTCTTCCACAAATCTATCGGCATCACTTGATATTTCCCGGTATTGATTGAAAATTTCCCGGGCGTTCTTTTGTGAGGCCAGCACTGCTTTTTCAAGTGTGTTGAGCCAATCCTCCGGTTTGGTTGAAATCTCGGCATGGCTCGATTGATGCGACAGCCGATATTCCTTTAGCAGGGCATGAATCAATGGAAGAGCCCGCTCTGTAACCACCTGGTGATCTTTTAATTTGAAATTGTTTGGCAGGTCTTCCACCAATTCCCTCAGCATGGCTGCAAACTCAGGTTTTTGGAGTTGCTCCGGTATTTTCCCAAGCAATGGCATCCACGGCAGGAGTTCTGCAATGCTGTAGTGTACGACTTGCTGGTGTTGGCGGATCTGTGAGTTAATTACTCTTAGCTCCGACAGTTTTTCATCGTCAAATGCCGTTCCAGAGACTTCAATCAAGCGCAACAGCTGCCCGGAGATTTCCGGATAGGACGTTTCTTCGATGTGTATGAAGATCGGATACCATTGATCGGGTTTGAATCTCGCAGCGTTTATCGCTGCCTGTATATCGGAAATCCGTGTGTTGATTATTTTGATTTCTTCGCGAATTTCAACGGTGCGGATTGTGGAAAGAACGTCGACCAGGTTTGTCAGTGAGTCAAGATACCCATGGAAGATGTCCCAACGGAAAACCGCCTCAGAGGGCATGTTTTGACACGCCTGGGAGACGACGATAAGGCACGCAGCCAGGTTGCCGCTATCCACAGTCGAAACATAATGCGGGGGCAAAGCCTCCCTGGTGAGTGTGTCGTACCAGTTAAAGAAATGACCGTTATAGCGCTCCATGTGTGTCATACTTTCCAGCGTCATTTTCAGACGGGTCGTCAAATCCGGATGACCGAGGTATCCAAGATCATAGGCCGCGAGTATGGATGTCAAGTACAAGCCAATATTGGTGGGAGACGTGCGATGGGCGATCTTGGCCTCCGGTTTTTCCTGGAAATGATCAGGCGGCAGCCAGTGATCGCCCGGACCGACAAAATGCTCGAAAAACCCCCATGTGCGGCGGGTTACCTGTCGGAGTAATGCAATCTCGTCATTGGTCAGCTGTTCACTATCCTCAACAATGGGGCGGTTTATCCAGTAGGCAACAAAGGGTGCAAAGAGCCACAGCAGGAGTACACCTCCGGATGCAAGCAATGAAAAGGAGACATAGCCCGTTGTCAGAAATGAAATCACTGGCACACCAATCGTTAAAACCAGTGCAACCAACATCGAAAAAATCATTTTCTGCCAGACTATATTGCTGCGTTTCTGGATGTTAAACACACGTGCCGTTTGCGCAGCAGTTGTCCATTGCAGTAAGTTTTTGTGGCTGACAAACATTCGGTAAAGTGTTGTGAGGACAGCATCAACGGTGATATAGGCCTCATATACCAGAAAGGAAATCGCCAGGATCCACCGCAAGAATATACGCCCGATTGGCCGTAAGGAAAGGCCTGCCTGTTCACCCCCAATAATCTGAAATGCGCTGCGGGTGATACTGGTCAACAGGGGAACACCGAGGGAAAGAACAAGTATCAACGTCCATTGACCGGCTAGGCCGGGTAAAAAAAGCAGACCAACAGAGAAAATAAACAGCAATGCTGGCGCCAATAATGAACGGCGCAAATTGTCAAAGATCTTCCAGTAGTCAATGGCATTAAACCCGTGGCTCTTGCTTTTCGGTTTGAATAGCCAGGGTAAAAGCTGCCAGTCACCGCGAATCCAGCGGCGTCGGCGCAACATCATCGCCATGTAACTGGAGGGGTAGTCCTCTACCATGGTGATATCAGTCACCAGACCGGCCCGGCCCATATTGCCTTCCAGTAAATCGTGACTGAGCACGGTGTTTTCAGGAATATGACCGTTTATACTTCTCTCAAATGCGTCAACATCGTAAATTCCCTTGCCTACATAAATACCTTCTCCAACAAGATCCATGTACGCATCGGATACTGCCAGGGTGTAAATATCCAGACCAGTATCTCCGGCAAAGAGACGGGTAAACCAGGATTGATTGGTACTTTTGGGATGAATCTCCATACGCGGCTGCAGAATGGTATAACCTGAGGTAACCATTTCGTTCTTCCCGGAGAAAACGGGCCGGTTAAGGGGATGGGCCATTGCTCCCACCAGCCGTTTGCCTGCACCGATTGGCAGGATACTATCGTCATCCAGGGTGATTACGTATTTGATGTGGCTCAGCACCTGGGGATTCCTGTTGAAATCATCTGGCAACGAAACAAATGAGTGCTGCCTGACTCCGCGTATGAGCTTGTTAAACTCATGCAATTTTCCACGCTTACGTTCCCACCCCATCCACTTTCCTTCGGATGGATTCCAGAGTCGTTTGCGATGCATAAAGAAAAACCGGTCTGTACTCTGAGCTCCATTACTATGCTCTTCATTGCTTTGAAGGGAAACATATTTCTGGTTGAGTTCCGCTATTTTTGATTGACCGTAGGATACAAGCTCAGCATCTTCTGGGGTTGTTTCCTGATCTGCATCACCAAAGTCGGTTAAAATCGCAAACTGAAAACCGGGCTCAGGATTGCGTAAATAGTGTTTCTCAATTTGAAACACAAGTGAGTCTATGTCCTTACGGGAGTCGATCATCCCGGGTATTACCACGATTGTACTGAAACCCCTAGGAATCCGGTGCTTGAACTCCATTTTTGGTAAAATCCGCGGCGGGATAACCAGGGTAATGACCCAGTTGACCAGACTGGTTGCTATGGTGAAAGCGGGTATACACATAGCCATTCCTAGAAGAACGGCCAGAATCCACAAAACAGGAGTTCCAACCAGATCCCGGGCAAAACCCCAGGAAGGGCTGGTATATTGAGCTACTTCGCTCTGGATCAGCTCCGGGAGATTTACAAGGCAGGCAAAAAGACCCAGAAGCAATAGGGTAAAAGGGAGTACAGCTCCAAGATATACCCCTTTGCCGTGTAGGAGCACCCAGTCTTTAACTGCCATCCCGAGCCCGGGGCGGTAGCCGATTTTCTTTGCAAACTCCTTGCGATGTTTGCCGATAAGGAACTCACCAATATGGAGACCATTCGTCAGCTCGGGATCTTGATTCTCTCGAGGCTTTACCTCCTCAGGAGTTTGTGGCTGTTTGTTTTCAGATGAGAACTGTCGGGAGAATTTCAACAGATAATCACCAAGGTCAATTTCTGTATATCCACTGTTACGGGCGAGTTTTTCGACCTTATTACGATACAGATCGCGGGTTTTGAAATCCATATGGGCATAAATACCAGCCGGATCCTGCCGTAATAATTTTTCAAGAACACTGACTGATTCAAAGAAATCGTTCCAGTCCAGCTCCGAGATTGACCGCATGCTATGAACAATATTTCCAACCCAATTGCCGACACTGCTTCCCTCGTCAATGGTTCCCTCATCTATTGCGGCAGAGTCTCTCAATGGATCATTGATTGCGGGAATCAGGCGACCCGGTGCTGGTAAAGATGGATCTGCCTGGGGTTTGATCAAAAAACATAAAGTCTCAGCCAGATATTCCAACAAGCTGAGACGCAAAAATATCGGCAATGCCCATATTTCGGCCGTTTTCAAAGGGATATCAGTTTGTAAATCAATCAATATCTGTTCAAAAGCCGCAGGATCAAACAATAAATCCTGGTGTGCCAGGATGTTTGTGGCGACGACGAAAATCCTCGGATAACCATCCAGCCGGCCACCTTCAAGTTTGGGTAAACTATGATAAAAATCGGCGGACAGATCTTCTTTGATTTGTCGGACAGTTCGCTTGATGATGTAGGAATTATCCAATACCCATTCAGAGGCATAGGTGAGGCCTATATCCGGGCTCTTTGTGTTCCTGAGAAATTGATACGCCGTTTCCATCCAGGCGTTAATACGATCCAGATCTTTAACCACCGACTCATAGGAAACAATACCGTTACGATGGGCAGCTCTGTTCCGGGGAGTTTCCGTTTTTACGCTCTGGATATTGACTGTTAGATGACGGATGAGCTCTTCCCTGCTTTCAATGGGGATTTGGAACTCAGCCGGTTGCTGTGCAGCGTCCATATTGAATTTGTTGTGTGATCTGTCATCAGCCATCAATCGCGACCCTCACTTTGTTGTGCCGCAATTTCTGAATCCGTGAGCTGGACGTGGCAACGTGGGATATCCTGAATGATCAGAATTGGCCTTGCACCGAATTCCAGCATCTCCCTGGCAACACTGCCATACGGATAATGGTACTGGCCGGTATACCCGTGGGCAGACATTATTATCAGATCGATATTCTCCTCTTTTACCAAGCGTTGCAGAGCTTCCGACACGCTGCGGTGCTCGATCGTTCTGGTTTCACTGGGTACATCAAACTGTAATTTAATCCTCGCAAGATATTTATGTACTGAATTCTGGCTGAGCAGCATAAATTGATCGATAAGTTTTTGAACGTCTTCTCCATGGGGTTTTGGGACAGGTATTTCCGGTGGACGAATCACAGTAGTCAGAAATAGGGCCGGTTCTACCGAGTTTTTTTTGGAATCTGTAGCATCCTGCCTGGCGGTTTCTTTCGTGGACAGGTCTATTTCTCCACGGATCAGCCGTATACCGGCCGAAAATGCACATTCAGACCGCGGCGAACTATCCAAAGGCATCAAAATTCGGCCATAGCGTATTTCACCATCAGGAGTTTCCTTTTCTTCATAGGTTCTTACCAACAGCAGGGGCAGGTAGATTCTTTTGATAACTTTCTGGGTAACACTGCTGATGTTCCAGCGGGTGAAACCTCCCCAACCGTGTGTACTGATGACCAGCAGATCGATAGCCTCGTTGTGGGCAAACCTGATAATATTCTCAGGTGGGTTCCCTTGGCGAATGACATATTCGACCCTGTGAGAATCGGTGACATCACTCTCTTCATCGGAGAAACTCTTGCTGATGCGTTCTGCTACCCGGTGTGAAATTCTCTGCATGTATTGTTCCGCTTTTTTTTCTCTAATTTGCCAGGTAATAGGGTCAACCGGGTGGGGTTCATCAATTTCCCCGATAGGATCCAAAACTCGCAACAGAACAATTTTAGAGTCAAACACACGTGCGAAAAACTCTGCGTGCGGTAATGCACGCTCTGCAAATCTTGATCCATCAAGAGGTACAAGTATGCGCTTAAACATAATTAGTTAGCACTCCTTACAGGTTATTTCCTGGTAAAAGGGGTGAGCGTCATGTTGTGCAATCTATGATCAAATAAATAGCGGAGTATTACCGGGAAACAGATATTTAAAAAAAAGACTATACTTTACAGCATAAACACAAAGTGAGTGCCAAAGCAAATTTTTGGTTAAAGATTTGATTCAGAAAAAAGATCGGTACTCAGGTATCTCTCGCCCGTGTCAGGCAGAATAACCACCATGAGCTTGCCCCGGTTTTCCTCATTTGAGGCAAGCTGAAGCGCCCCCTGAACAGCGGCACCAGATGAGATTCCGCAAAGAATCCCTTCCTCCCGGGCAAGCTGTTTTGCCATTTTAATGGCGTTGTCCGACGAGACCCGGACAATCTCATCCACAAGGCTTAAGTCAAGCACCCGGGGAACAAATCCTGCACCGATCCCCTGGATCTTGTGGGGTCCTGGTTTTCCTCCGGATAAAACCGGGGACTCTTCAGGCTCCACGGCAACGGCCCTGAACGACGGCCGCCGCTTTTTGATAGCCCTGGATACGCCAGTGATGGTGCCGCCGGTGCCCACCCCCGCCACAAGGATGTCGACCTTCCCATCTGTATCGATCCAGATCTCTTCGGCCGTGGTCCGTTCATGGACGGCGGGATTTGCGGGGTTGGAGAACTGATCGGGCATAAATGCGTTGTCAGTTTCAGCCAAAATTTCTTTGGCCCTTTCAATGGCCCCCTTCATACCAAGATTGCCCGGTGTCAGCACCAGGGTTGCCCCAAGGTGGGCCAGGAGTTTTTTGCGCTCCACGCTCATGGTTTCCGGCATGGTCAAAATAAGCTTCAGTCCTTTGACCGCAGCTGCAAAGGCAAGGGCGAGGCCGGTGTTGCCGCTGGTGGGCTCCACAATCACGCTGTCCTTGGAGATGAGTCCCTGTTTTTCAGCCTCCTCGATCATGGCTACACCAATTCTGTCCTTGATGCTTCCTATGGGATTGCGGGCCTCTAATTTCGCCAGGATCGTTACCCCATGCCTTGAACTCAGCGCCTTTAAATGGACAAGGGGTGTGCACCCCCAGCCCTTTGTCATGTCGGTTAGAATGTTCATCTATTTCCCTCCATTATATAAGAAACAGCTTTTAGCTGTTAGCATTTAGCTCTTAGCCAACAGCTAACCGCTAACTGCTAACCGCTATCGTGTTTGATGCTTCATTGTGTCCGCCAGGACCTGGGGGTTTTATCGGTAAATAAGCCTGGGGGTTTCAATAAAAACCTTGGTGTCCGGGGGAATGGATTCTGTGATCCAGACGTTTCCGCCAATGACCGATCCCCTGCCGATGATCGTATCTCCCCCGAGAATGGTGGCACCGGAATAGACTATCACATCGTCCTCGATGGTGGGGTGGCGCTTCCTGCCCTTGAGGCGTTCGCCCGAACCCGGCGGCAGGGAAAGTGCGCCGATGGTGACGTTCTGATAGATCCTGACATTATCACCGATTATGCAGGTCTCGCCGATCACCACCCCTGTTCCATGGTCAATCACAAAACGCCGGCCGATGCCGGCACCGGGATGGATATCAATACCCGTAAGACTGTGGGCATGCTCGGACATGATCCTGGGCAGCTGGGGAATCCCAAGCTGAAAGAGAATATGGGCTATCCTGTACACGGTAATGGCAAAAAGCCCGGGATAACTGAATATAACCTCATCATGGCTCTTGGCCGCAGGATCACCGTCATAGGCACTCCTGACGTCTTCGCCCAGGGCCAGCCTCAACTCCGGAACCTTTTCAATGACGGCCAGGGCCGCCTCCTGCCCACTTTTTTCACACTCACTGCAGGGCTGCCCATACCGGAGGCAGTCATGGCGCATTACGTGAACAATCTGTTCGGACAGAACATCGTGGAGTTCGGCAATATTCTGGCCCATGCTGTAGGTAAGGTTGGCCTTATCGAGCTTTTTTCTGGAAAAATAACCGGGAAAGAGAATCTCCCTGAACTTGTCCACCATCTCCTTGACCGAGGTGGAAAAATGAATCGGCTCGTCGCCAATGTGGGCAAAGCAGCGGTCATCATCCATACCGGCAAGAATGGTTTCAATCACACCCGGCAATTTTTTCCGGTGCTCGGATGTGAACTCGTTTTCGCTCCTGCATGATGGATTGTCCGGATTTATAATCTTCATTGTCGACTCCTTTGAAAAATGGCATAATGGCAATTACTATACCACAATGTAGCCATTGTCAAGAAGCGCCCTTGCCCACCGGATCAAAGCTGGGAAACAATGTCCTGCTGGGATCTGAATCTGGGGTCTGACCCCGCTAAGCTTCTATTATTAAACAACAATCCGTTAGAATAAACGCTATATTACTTCTTAAAATCCACTTTCAGGGGGCAAAAACAGCACTCTAAGGCTTTCAGTGGGGATCAAGCCTCTGTTGGAGCTCCTGGGATTCGCACCTGGAATTATTGATTTGCCTTGATATTGATGGCACCCTCATGTAAAAATAAATATTTTTATCAATTTCCATGAGGTGGTAGACCATGAGGCTATTTGACAGTCATTGTCATATTGACGATCCCTGCTTTGAAGACGATTTCAGCTCCATGCTTGAACGGGCCCATGATGCCGGGGTCGAGGCAGTGATGATTGCAGGGGTAACAGTTGAGACTTCCACAAAGGCGATTGGGCTAGCCCGGAAGCATCCCAATATTTACACCGCCGTGGGCATCCATCCCCACGATGCCGAGGGCTGCACAGCAGATACGATTCAGACCTTGAAAGATCTAACCCGGAATGACTGCGTACGGGCCTGGGGGGAGATCGGCCTTGATTTTAACCGCATGCACTCGCCTGCCAAAGTCCAGGAGACCTGGTTTGAAGCCCAGATGGCAGCGGCCGTCGAACTCGGGCTGCCCATGATATTCCATGAGCGGGACTCAGGAGGACGATTCCTGGAGATGATCAAAGATTTTCCCTTTACAGAACCAAGGGGGGTTGTCCACTGCTTTTCCGGGACAAAGGCCGAGATGTTCGCCTACCTTGATCTCGGCTTTCACATCGGCATCACCGGCATCCTTACCATCAAGAAAAGGGGGGCCGAACTTCGCGAGCTTGTTCAAATGATACCCGAAGATCGCATTCTAATCGAGACTGACGCACCCTACCTCACCCCTGCCCCGCAGAAGAACAAGGTGCGCCGCAACGAGCCTGCATTTGTGAAATCCGTGATGGAGCGGCTTGCCGAGGTAAGGAACGAGGATATCGAGGCCCTGTCTGAAACGGTGTGGAACAATACCTGGGAGCTTTTTGGCGTTTAATAAGGACTTATCGTCAATCATAAAGGGCACCCGCAAGGGGAGCCCCTACGTCGCCATCTCTTACCTGCCGGCCATTAGTCGAGCCACAGCATTTTCAAGCCCGTCCAGGGAGAGTTCAAACATGGGAAAGATTGAGGCTATGGCCATTATGGACTGGGTATACCTCCACATGGACTCCTGCACGGGATTGAGCCACACGGAATGGGCAAAGGTTTCGGAAATAAAGCGCAGCCGCTCAAGGCTGGGTTTGCCGCTCCTTTCTCCTATATGGATGGAGCCGTCGCTTGCCATGAGCTCATAGGGTGCCATGCTGGCGTCTCCCACAACGATGAACCGGGTATCTGGGTCACGCCGGATAAAGTCATCGACCCTCATGGGTTTTCGATAGCGCTGGGGATCTTCCCACACATGGTCATAGATGGTGTTGTGGAAGAAAACAGTCTTGACCTCCTTGAACTGGGCCCGGGCATAGTCAAACAGGGTCTGAACCACCGATATATAAGGATCCATGGACCACCCTCCATTGTCGATGGCAAGGATGATCTTGAGCCGGTCCCGCATGGATCGGTCGAATACAAGCTCGATTTCACCCGCGTTCTTCATGGTCTTGTAGATAGTTTCATCGATGTTGAGCTCATCCCTGGGACCTGTGGGCACCATGTTGCGCAGCCGCTTTAACGCCTCTCCCACCATGGCCTGGGTCAACGGACCCCTGGCCGAGTAGTCCCTGTAACGGCGCTCGTTGGCAACCTTTACAGCAGATCTATTCCGGGACTCTCCGCCCACCCGCATGCCGCCGGGGTGGTAACCCGAATGCCCCACGGGGGAAGTCCCTCCTGTGCCAATCCACTTGTTTCCGCCCTCATGGCGGCCCTTCTGGTCGTTGAGCCGCTGCTTGAAGTATTCGATGAGCTCTTCCGGAGTGAGATCTGCAAGCTTGGAAGGGTCGACCCCAAGGGCGCTGGCCAGCTGTTTGGGGTTTTTGAGCCACTCGTCAAGCATGGCCCTTGCCACCTCGTCTATTTCAAACCCCTGGCCGTCGGGAAGCGCCACCCCTTCAAAGTAAAAGGCAAACACCTGGTCGTAGAGATCAAAATAACGTTCGCTCTTCACCAGAATAGCCCTGGCCGTGGTGTAAAAATCGTCCAGGGTTGAGACTAGGCCCTTGTCCAGGGCCTTTTGAAGGGTTAAAAATGCCGTGGGCGAAACCGGCACCCCAACCTCCTTGAGCTTGTAAAAAAAAGATACAAACATAATAATTGATCCCCTGCATATTTGAGTTCCCAGGTTCCCGAAACTCAACAGAATTGCCGATCAAAAGTTAAATCTTCGAGTTCGGCCTAATACCCACTACCTAAAAGAGCCGTCGTCTAGGAGTCAAATTCTTCGCCCGGTCATAGTCCGGACTCTTCTTGAACAACACCCCTAGAAAGGGAAGTTCACCCTTGACAATGTCCCTTGAATTAAAATCAGGATCCGCATTCAATGCACGAATCCAGTTGATCAGCTCCCTTGTGGCGGGTTTTTTCTCCACCCCATCAAGCTCCCTCAGGGAAAAAAATGCGTTGATGGCATTTTCGGCAAGTTTTTTGTCAATCTCCGGGAAATGGATGTCAATGATCTTTCTCATCATCTTTGGATCGGGAAAGGCAATGTGGTGGAAGTTGCACCTGCCGAGGAAGGGATCGGAAAGGTCTTTTTTTGCGTTGGAGGTGATTATGATCACGGGGCGGTTCACAGCCTTGATGGTCTGGTCCGTCTCAATGATGTCAAACTGCATCTGATCCAGCACGTCCAGCATGTCATCCTGGAAATCGGTGTCTGCCTTGTCGATTTCGTCAATCAGGAGAACGCAGCGCATCTTGGCCGTAAATGCCTGGCCGATCTTGCCCATTTTGATGTAGTCGTCAATGTTGCTCACCTCCCGCATGGAGTCGCCGAAACGACTGTCGTTAAGGCGGGTCAGGGTGTCGTACTGGTAAAGGGCCTCAATGAGCTTCATGCTGGATTTGACATTGAGAACGATCAGGGGCATGGCAAGGCTTTCGGCAATGGCGTGGGCCAGCATGGTCTTGCCGGTTCCAGGCTCACCCTTCAGGAGAAGCGGCATCTCAAGGGCCATGGAGATGTTGACGATACCTGCAAGTTCGCTGTCAAGCACATATCTGGTTGCACCGGAAAATCTTGAATCCGTGGTTGTAGTGTGTGTCATGGAAACTCCTGTTAATGGTTTAAACTTGAAAACACCTTACCCAATTTTGCATTAAATCTCAAGGGATTCTGGGACCGTACCATTCACCCAGGGATAATTCATGAATTGTCCCTGGGTACCGGCCGAATTATCCTCATCCCCAGCCGGGCATAATTCTAAAACATTGACACGCCATAAACACAATGGTATTTATTTCTCTTAATTTTATGCGTTTTATGCAGCAGGCAACAAAAAATCATAAAAAGACAGGAGACGGTGATGATAGGTGGACTTGGAATGCCCGAACTGATAATTATCCTTGTTATTATCCTCATTATATTCGGAGCAGGAAAACTTCCTGAGATAGGCTCTGGAATAGGCAAGGGAATAAAAAACTTTAAAAAGGCTACCCGGGATGCCGAACTCGAAGAGGGAAACAAGGAAAAAGAGCCGGAAAAGCTGGACAAATAGCATATAGTTGACCAGCCCACGGGATTTTAACCTGTAGCCGCCTGTTTTTCTGCGGCTCCAGGTAATTTTCAGATCCTGACTTATTACACCTTTGTAAGCCTGAAGAATTCCAGAATTAAAAAATGCCTATAGGCTATTGCGCTCCTAAGCTTACACGATTCTCCAGGAAAACATGGACAACCTTTACTCCCATCAATTAATTCAAAAACGAAACAGCCTGATCAAGCAGTTTCTCAAGCAGAGAGAACCTCAATTCCTTGTCGGCCTGACAAGAATTATGGATGAATACTTCCAGGCGGTCTTTGCAGCGAGCGATACGGCCCGCACCATGGAGACCAGGGGAAATCCCTTTGCCCTCATAGCCCTTGGAGGATTCGGCCGCCAGGAGCAGTGCATACATTCGGACGTGGACCTGCTGATCCTGTTTGAACGGACCATACCCGAAAACGTAGAAGAGTTGATAAACGAGTTTGTCTACCCCCTGTGGGACGCCCGCCTCGAGACCGCCTATGCGGTCCGAACCATCAACGAATGTCTCTCCATGGCCTGGGAGAGATTTGACGTATTGACGACATTTCTTGATGCACGTTTCGTCTGCGGTTCCCACCGTGTCTTTCTGAAGCTCATGGAGCGGTTCAAACGCCAGCTGCACCAGCACCACCTTGCCCAGACCCTCACCCGCCTGGTGGAAAGCGGAGCAAAGCGCCACGCCGACTTTGGAGATTCCACCTATCTTCTTGAGCCCAACCTAAAATCCGGCCACGGCGGTTTAAGGGATTATCACACGCTACTCTGGTATGGACGGATCAAGGCGGACATAAAGAGCAGAAAAGAGCTTGAACACCATGGGATTCTTTCCCATGACGAGTTTGAGACCCTTGAGGAGTCCCTGAACTTTATCTGGCAGATCAGGAACATGCTCCACCATCTCACGGGCAGAAAGTGTGACCAGCTCCACTTTGACCACCAGGTGGAGATGGCAAAGCTTCTCGGCTATCGGGACAAACGGGGACTGGCAGGAGTCGAGCTGTTCCTTGGGGACCTTCACACCCGGACCGACTTCATCAAGCAGATCAACCAGATAGTGACTGAGGACATCTTCTATACCCGGTCACCCCGCTCCGGCAAACAGCAGGTAAAACCCACAAAGACCCCCGGCATTGTAATCCGCCAGCGGAGAATTTACTTTGAATCGGTTGAAGCCATCCCCTCCTCGCCTGAACTTCTCATGAAGATCTTTGTGGAGAGCGGACGCCTGAAGATTCCCATTTCCATGGAGTCGAGACGAATTATTGCCGAATTTGTTCATCTCGTGGACAGGAACTTCAAACAATCCCCAAGCAATGCCAGGGATTTTGAGCGGATACTCGGGTCTTCCCTTTGGGAGTTCAACGTTTTGTTTGTCATGCTGGCAACCGGGCTTCTGGAACGGTACATACCCGAAATGTCGGCCATCACCAACAAGATCCAGTACAACCAGTACCACCTTTACCCCGTGGATAAACACTCCATACGCTGCGTCCAGATAATTAACGGGTTCAAATGCCGGAGAAAAGATGCTGGAACTGATCTCTACTCGGCCGTTTTAAATGAAGTGCGGGACAGGAAGATCCTTCTCCTTGCAGCTCTTTTCCACGATATTGGCAAGGGAGACCCGACGTCCGAGCATTCCACAAAGGGAGCAGTGATCACTGCCGATATTTTAAAACGGCTGGGGTATAAACCCGGTGAGGTCAGGGAGGCAAGTTTCCTGGTTCAAAACCACCTGTTCCTGGTAAAGACAGCTACCCGAAGGGACATCAGCGACGAGGAGACGGCCGTGTTCTGTGCGAGCAGAATTCAAACGATCGGCAGGTTGAGAAAACTCTACCTCCTGAGCGTGGCAGACTCCATGGCAACCGGCCCCAAGGCCTGGAACGACTGGACGGAAAACCTTTTAAGGGATCTTTTCCTGAAGACCCTCAACGTTCTGAAGAAAGGAGAGCTTGCATCTAGAAAGGCCACCCGGATCATTGAAGGGAAAAAAGCCCAGGTCCTGGCACTCAAATCCGGGGAATGGGACAAAAACGAGCTCATCAAAGAGCTTGACTCCATGACCAACCGCTACCTGCTGCACATGGAACCTGCTGTAATTGTTGAGCATCTTGGGCTTTTCAAACAACTTGAGGACCGAAGTTTCGCCTGGAAGATCACCAAGGAAGCCGATTCCACGGTAAGAACTATTGCCATCTGCGGAAGGGACAGACCCGGGTTCTACTCCAAGATTGCCGGCGTCTTCTTCCTGAACAACCTCAATATTCTGGGGGCCCAGGCCTTTTCCTGGGGCGGGGATATCGTGCTGGACATATTCAAGGTAACCCCTCCCCTGGATCGGATATTTGAAACGGAGAAATGGGCAAAGGCTGAGCACGAACTTTACAGAGCCCTTGATGACGATACCTTTCTTTCCCGGCTCGAATCAAAGATTCCAAAGAATCTTGCCCAGCCCAAGGGTCGAATCCTCAAACCCAACATCGTCAAGATTGACAATACAGCCTCGAGTTTCTTTACCATCATCGAGGTCTTTGCCTATGATTTCCCCGGCCTTCTTTTTGCCATCACCAACACCCTTTACCGCCAGGGCCTGGATGTCCGCATGGCCATGGCTTCCACCAAGGTGGACCAGGTGGTGGATGTGTTTTACGTGTGCACGCTGGAGGGGGACAAGATTGACGCAGCTGAAAGGGTTGAACAGATCAAACAGGCGGTTTTAAATGCTCTTCCAACGGTAGGGTAGTAAGATAGTAGGTAGTAGGTAGTAGGTAGTAGGTAGCAGGTAGCAGGTAGTGGGGCTCTTTGGAATAAATTTCATATATCCCACATGTCCTGGAGAACACAAGAAACGATGAAACACGATAGCTGTTAGCTACAAGCTAATGGCTAACAGCTAAAAGCTGTTTCTTATAAAAAACCACACGGCAGGCTGTCCTGCCACAACGAACAATGAAAAAGCAGTTGCTGTTAGCACCCAGTACCCAAAACCCAGCACCTTCTTTTTCATATATAAAACAAAAATGAGGAGATTCCCGATGAAGAAAATCGAAGCAATAATAAAACCGTTTAAACTCGATGATGTCAAAGAGTCATTGAACGAGATCGGAATCCATGGAATGACCATTACCGAAGTCAAGGGATACGGCCGTCAAAAGGGTCACAAGGAGATCTATCGAGGCGCCGAGTATGTGGTGGATTTTGTGCCCAAGATCAAACTTGAAATCATTGTTGACAGTGAAAGGGCCGAAGAAGTGGTGCAAACCATATGCAGGGCCGCCAATACCGGCAAAATAGGCGACGGGAAAATTTTCATGGTGCCCGTTGAACAGGTCATCCGGGTAAGGACAGGGGAAACCGGGAACGAAGCCCTGTAATGACATTATTTCCGGGGACGAATTTAGTGGGGTGTCCCTGGAACTTCCCGGAACTCAAATACTTCAAATGTGGAAAATGTGGAGACAATAGATGAAAGCAACAGACGTGGTTAAAATGGTCAAAGAAAAAAACATCCGAGTGATCGACATCCGCTACATGGATTTCCCGGGTACCTGGCAGCACTTTACCGTTCCTGCCTGTGAATTCACAGAAGCCTCATTTGAGGACGGCTTTGGCTTTGACGGTTCGAGCATGAGGGGTTGGAAGAACATTGACAACAGCGACATGATCGTGGTTCCAGACCCTTCAACGGCGCTCATGGACCCCTTTTTCGAGGTCCCCACCCTGGTGGTGATCGGTGATGTCCTTGATCCCATTACCCACGAACCCTACTCCAGGGATCCCCGCTACATCGCAAAAAAGGTTGAACAGTACATCAAGAGCACGGGCCTTGCAGATACCATCTATGTGGGACCGGAGCCTGAATTCTTCATCTTTGACAATGTGCGGTACGCCTCGGAAAAAAATACCGCCTTTTACGAGATCGACTCCAGGGAGGCCATCTGGAACTCGGGCCGGGACGAGATGCCCAACACCGGCCACAAAATCCGCCACAAACAGGGCTACCTGCCCCTGCCCCCTTCGGATCAATACCAGAACATGAGAACCGAGATGATGCTCACCCTGGAGGACCTCGGCATTGTCATGGAATGCCAGCACCATGAGGCGGCAACGGCAGGCCAGTCAGAAATCGACCTGCGGTACAACACCCTTGTCAAGATGGGCGATCAGCTCGCCTGGTTCAAGTATGTGCTGAAGAATGTGGCCGCAAAACACAACCACTCGGTCACATTCATGCCCAAACCCCTGTTTGGGGACAACGGGTCTGGCATGCACACCCATCTCTCCCTGTGGAAGGAGGGCAAGCCGCTGTTTGCAGGCAACAGGTACGGGGGAGTGTCTGAGATGGCCCTGTTTGCGATCGGCGGCATCATGCACCACTGCAAGGCCCTGTGCGCCATCACCAACCCCACCACCAACTCCTACAAACGTCTCGTACCCGGATTTGAAGCACCGATCAACCTTGCCTACTCGAGCTGCAACCGGAGTGCAGCCATACGTCTTCCCATGTATTCCCTCAGCCCTTCGGCAAAGCGCATCGAATTCAGGACGCCTGATCCATCGTGCAACGGATATCTGGCCTTCGCCGCCATGACCATGGCCATGCTTGACGGTATCCAGAACAAAATGGACCCGGGTGATCCCATGGACAAGAACATCTACGACCTCCCGCCGGAAGAGCTTGCCGAAATGGGGGCTGCCCCGACATCCCTTGACGAAGCCCTGGACTCCCTTGAAAAGGACCACGATTTCCTGCTCAAGGGAGGGGTCTTTACCGAGGACGCCATTGAAAGCTGGATCAAGTACAAACGGGTGAACGAGGCAAAAGAGGTGAACAGCAGGCCCCACCCCCATGAGTTCTTTCTGTACTACGATATTTAGGACTGTATAGAAACTATGTACAACGCATCCTTCGGTTTTAAGGAAAAGCCCTTTAAGCTCGTGCCCAACCCAGACTTTCTGTTTCTGAGCAGGAGCCACGAGGAGGCACTTGCCCACCTCACCTATGCCACGACCCAGGGGGACGGGTTTGTGGAAATCACAGGCGAGGTGGGCACGGGCAAGACCACCCTGTGCCGTGTCTTTCTGGAGAACCTTGATCCAAGTGTGGATGCCGCATTTATATTCAACACAAGCCTTGACGCTCAGGGGCTTTTGAAGGCCATAAACAGGGAACTCTCCATCGATGCCTCGGCCGAAACCCCGACTGAACTCATCCATACCCTGAACAACTTTCTCGTTGAAAACAGCAGCCGGGGAAGATCGGTTATTCTGCTCATCGATGAGGCTCAGAATCTAGGCATAGAAACCCTGGAGCAGCTCAGGATGCTCTCCAATCTCGAGACCACAAAGAACAAGCTGATCCAGATCATCCTTGTGGGTCAGCCTGAACTGGAAACTCTGCTCGCATCCCATGCCCTTCGCCAGCTTGGCCAGCGGATCAACCTCAGCTGCCGTTTGCTGCCCATGACCCTGAACGAGACCCGAGAATATATCGACCACCGCATCAATGTGGCGTCCAGAAGAAGAGCAGAGATCTTCACACCGGGTGCCAAGCGGTCGATCTATAACTATTCCGGCGGGATTCCGAGGCTTGTCAACATTGCCTGCGACCGGGCCCTGGTTGTTGCCTACGGCCTGAACCGCCCCAGGGTCGATCGCTCCACGGCAAAGCTTGCCATCCGGGAGCTTTGCGCCCGCAGACAGGAACGGCCGGCGTCCCGGCCAACCCCCGGAAAATTCGTGATTCCCGGGCTTTTAATCCTGGTGATCCTGGTCATGACCGGTTACAGATTTTTTCCCATGACTCCCCTTTCGAGTTCTCTCTTTCCAACGTCTGATCGTTCAACGCATTCCCTTTCAGTCTCTCCTCCTCCAATGCCTCAACTACCGGCCCAGAGCGGGCTGAAAACCCTGGAGGAGGAAGCGGCTGGAAACACTTCCGTTCCAGCGCCCTCCCCAAAGACAGGGGCCCCTAAACCAGCTGCCCCTGGAAACCTGGAGGATGTTGGGCCTGCTCCGATCCAGCCGGCGGAAACCATCCAGGATTACCTTGCCCAGAATGCCCCAACAGCCACAAGGGAGAATGCCCTGGGCCGGACGATCTCAATCTGGCTACAGGCGGCCCCACCATCCATGCCCCCCACGCCCATGGTCAGTGACATCAGGGGGGAACATAACTTTTTCAAGATAGCTACGATCGAACAGGGATTTGATGTCATCCGCCTGTATGAGGATTTTCCAACGGTTAAAAAGCTCAACCTCCCCACCATCCTCCCCTTTACCCTGCCGGACCGGGGCGAGCCTGGCTATCTTATGATCGTCGGCATAACAGCGGACAACGAGTGGATAATTACGGCGGGAGAGGACACGGCCGAATACCAGGTGCTGCCCCACGATCTTGCGCCCTTTTTAACCGGGACGGCATATATCCCATACAGGGAGAGACCCGGGCAGGGTGGTATCATATCTGAACTTTCCCCGGGAACCCAGATCATCAAACTCAAGCTTCTCCTGCGACAGCTTGGATTTCAAGGCATCAACCTTAGCTCCGATTATGACGAAGACCTCAGACAGGCCATCATCCGCACCCAGTCGGAAAACGGGATCACGAAGGATGGGATTGCCGGCCCCATCACTAGAGCTCTTCTCTACAACCTGCTCGATTCCCCCTCAACACCCAGATTAACCAGACTGAGGAGCCAGGACGACCGGTGAGCAGCATATTAAAAGCCCTGAAAAAGCTTGAAAAGGAGACCCTGGAACAGCAGGATGAGCCCAGGCTCTCCATGGGGCTCAATATCAGATCGGAAAAAAACCGCAGGCAGGAAAAGTCCAGGGGCCTAAATAAAAGATCAATTCCATGGGTCTGGACAGCTCTACTGCTGCTTGTTTTTTTGGGAGCAGGCACATTCATCACCCTGGTCTCTAATGACAATGACAACCCGCCCCAGACACAGATGCCGCCCCCCCGTGGAGAAGAACCCCAGGAGATTGCCCAGACTAGGCCCGCCCCTGGTGAGACACAACAATCAAAAACTCCCATGGACCATGCTGCCCCACCCGAGCCCAGGGAATCGACACCCCCTGCCATGGCAAAGGCTTTGCCCCCGGCAATCGCTGAAGAACCACCAGAGCCGCCCCTTGATGCAACCCATGAAAATAAAAGCAATAAAATAAAAAAGCTCAATGAAATTGATGCCATCCATAACACCGATAAAATCCATGCCGTCAATGAAATTCAAGAGCCCAACGAAATCCCACTCCTCAGCGACAACAGCCTCATAATCAACGCCATTGCCTGGTCAAATGATCCAACAAAACGCCTTGCCGTCATCAACAGCGCCATTGTCCGGCAGGGACAGACTATCGGAGGATTTCTTGTTGTCGATATAGAGGAAAACCAGGTGATAGTTCAGCAATCCGACAAAAAATGGCGGGTGATGTTCAGGCTGCGGTAGACAACGGCAACGCTATTGCAAATTATGGGCGATCAGAGTCGATACATAGTCCGCACTGGTCGAAGATATTTAATCTGCGGTCCTAATTTGTGAAAATCAAAGTTGACACTCCCCTGAATTTGATGATAGGAATTCTCACAATTTATTTTTCCGTAAAGGCTGCCCCAAAGGGCATTTAAGGGAACCCGGTGAAACTCCGGGACGGTCCCGCCGCTGTAAGCGAGTACCGGTTCATGCACAAGGCCACTGAAGGATGTTTTATAGTTCTTTGGGAAGGCGCATCCACCGGGTTGATCCGCAAGTCAGAAGACCTGCCTTATGGGAAAAAACCTAACCCAGGAGAGATGGTAAATCCCAGGGCTGACACCCGTCGGTTCCGGGATTTTTTTTCTGTAACCCGGGAGAAGGAGCGTTGCATGAAGAACTTAGAAAAAGCCATATCAGCCATAAGACCGCCCGACAATGAAGTTTATGAACAGGCCCTCGAACGCCTGGCCCGGCAGGCACGGCCTGCCGGAAGCCTGGGGATTCTGGAAGAGGTATCTGCAAGGCTTGCCGCAATCAAAGGCACCCTGGATGTTCGGCTGGACAAAAGAATGGTCATAACCTGCGCCGGGGACCACGGGGTTGTGGACGAAGGGGTGAGCCTCTTTCCCCGAGAGGTGACGCCCCAGATGGTCATGAACTTCGTCAATGACGGAGCGTCCGTGAATGTACTGGCCCGCCATGTGGGTGCTGAGGTCAAGGCTGCGGACCTGGGGGTGGATTTTGACTTTGATCCGGACCTTCCCATCTTTCACAAAAAGGTGAGAAAGGGTACGTCAAACTTCACCAGGGGACCTGCCATGGCAAGGGACGAGGCAATTGCTTCGATCAATGCCGGCATCGCCATCGTGGATGAGCTTTTTGAAAAGGGCCGGGTGGATCTTCTGGGCACGGGGGACATGGGGATCGGAAACACAACCCCGTCGGCCGCAGTAATCGCAGCCTTTTCAGGGATTGATCCTGAAAAACTCACGGGCCGGGGAACGGGCATTGACGATGCCATGCTCTCCAACAAGATCCGGGTGATTCGCAAGGGACTTGAGGTTAATCAACCAGACCCCGGGGACGCCATTGACGTTCTTGCAAAGGTGGGCGGATTTGAGATCGGCGGCCTTGCAGGGCTTGTGATCGGGGCTGCGGCCCACGGCATTCCCGTAGTTTGTGACGGCCTCATCTCCACGGCAGGGGCCCTGATTGCCTGTGAGCTTGCTCCTGGGGCAAAGGCGTATCTTTTTGCAGGCCACAGATCGGTGGAGGCCGGACACCGTTTCATGCACGAGCGGCTTAACCTGACCCCCCTTTTAGACGTCGGGTTCAGGCTGGGCGAAGGAACCGGAGCGGCCCTTGCCTTTCATCTCATGTGCGCATCCACCCGCATACTTGCCGAGATCAAAACCTTTGAGGAGGTGGCCATCAAGAACGCCAACCGTTAACAGGGTAGAGAGCCGATATGGAACCGGCCCCTACCAATTAATTTCGTCAGAAATTAATTGACCCTGGCGTCCTGGGGAAAGGCACAACATCCCTGATATTTGTAACGCCGGTAACGAGCATGAGGAAACGCTCAAACCCCATGCCGAAACCTGAGTGGGGAACGGTTCCGAATCGTCTTGAATCAAGATACCACCAGTAGTCCTGTTGGGCGAGACCCATCTCGTCCATTCTTTGTTCGAGATGACCGAGGCGCTCTTCACGCTGGCTGCCGCCGATGAGTTCCCCAATCCTCGGCACCAGGAGATCAACCGCTGCGACTGTTCTTCCATCGTCGTTCTGGCGCATGTAAAACGGTTTAATTCCCCTTGGGTAGTTGAAGAGGAACAACGGCTTTTTAAAGTATTCTTCGGCAAGGAAGCGCTCGTGCTCGGACTGGAGATCCATTCCGTTCTCCACAGGGAACTCGAACTTTCTACCTGATTTTTGAAGGATCTCCACGCCCTCATCATAGGTGACCCTTGCATAGCTCTGATTGACAAGGGTGTCGAGCACCTGTCCCAGACTTTTGTCGACAAACCTGGTGAAGAGTTCAAGGTCCTCGCCGCAGTTTTCCATGACGCGGCGAGTGAGGGTCTTGACCAGATCCTCACCGTGGTCCATGTTGCCTTCAAGGTCGCAAAAGGCCATCTCGGGCTCTAACATCCAGAATTCGGCCACATGACGGCTGGTGTTGGAATTTTCCGCCCTGAATGTGGGGCCAAAGGTGTAGACGTCCCCCAGGGCCAGGGCAAACATCTCGGCGGAGAGCTGGCCTGAGACGGTTAGGTTTGCCTCGGAACCGAAAAAATCTTCGCTAAAGTTCATCCGCCCCTGGCGGGCAACCTCGGCGGGGTCAAGGGCTGTTACCCGGAACATGTCTCCTGCCCCCTCGCAGTCGGAACCCGTGATCACCGGGGTTGAAAGACAGTAAAAGCCCCTGTCCCGGTAAAATTGATGGATGGCGTGAATAACTTCGGAACGAATGCGGAAAATGGCACCGAACTTATTGGTCCTGGGCCGCAGGTGGGCGATGGTGCGCAAGAACTCGTCCGTGTGCCGTTTCTTCTGAAGTGGGTAGTCCTCCGGGGCAAGGCTGATGATCTCCACCTCCCGGGCCTGGATCTCCCAGGTCTGGCCCTTGCCGGGTGATGCCACGAGCGGTCCTGTGACACTTATGGCAGAACCCGTTGTTATCAGTTCAACCTCAGCGTAATTGGAAAGGTTCGACTCTGCAATGACCTGCAGGTTTTTCAGGCAGGAACCGTCGTTGACCTCCATGAAGGAAAAATCCTTTGAGCTGCGCTTTGTCCTGACCCATCCCTTTACCACAACGCTGTCCATAACTGTTTTAGAGGCCAGGAGCCGGTCTATCTTCACTCTTCCCATATATTCATCCTTAATTAAGTATCAACTTATCGTTGCTTTATGGTGCTTAAAATGAGATAGTCCTCATTTGTCAAACTTATCATAAACTCACTGAAATCATATAATTATAGAAGATTATTACCATGAATAAAACAGATATTCAAGAACTCCTGCCCCTTGTGGAGATGCCCAGCCGTTACCTTGGAAACGAGGCTAACACCATTAGGAAAGAACGCTCATCCGTTGACCTGACCTTTGCCCTGGCCTTTCCGGATCTCTATGAGATCGGCACCTCCCACTTTGGCATGCAGATCCTTTACACCATTCTCAACCAGGAGCCAGAAATTGCGGCAGAGCGGGTATTCACACCGGCCCCGGACATGGAGGCGCTTCTTAAGACGACCAGGACACCACTCTGTTCCCTTGAATCGAGAACGCCCCTTGCCGACTTTGACATCATCGGGTTCAGCCTTCTTTACGAGCTCAACTTCACCAACATCCTCACCATGCTCGACCTTGCCGGAATCCCCTTCTATGCAGACCAGCGACCCGACACCTTTCCCCTTATAATTGCAGGAGGTCCCTGCGCCTTCAACCCGGAACCCCTTGCCGATTTTTTTGATCTTTTTGTGGTGGGTGACGGTGAGGAAGCCATTGTTGATATCTCAAAAATAGTGATCCAATGGAAGGCCGAACATGACCAGCAGAATGACCGACAGAGCAAACAGGCCCTGCTGAAACGCCTTGCCAGGGTCCAGGGCGTCTATGTCCCCTCTTTTTACCAGGCGGATTTCGACGACCGGGGCTTCCAGGTCCTCGAACCACTTTTTCCCGAACACGCCACGGTCAAGAGGGCAATTCTCACCGACCTCGCCAAGGTCGCCTTTCCCACGGAACCCATCGTTCCCTTTGGGAAGCCGGTCCACGACCGCCTCAGGCTTGAGATTGCCAGGGGATGCTCCAGGGGATGCAGGTTTTGCCAAGCCGGCATGATCTACAGGCCGGTGCGGGAAAGAAGCGTTCCAGACCTTGTGAAAATAACCAGGACGGCCATGGCTGCCACGGGTTACAGCGACGTATCCCTTCTGTCCCTCAGCACGGGGGACTACAGCGACCTTGCGACCCTCATGGAGGCCCTGCTCGCAATTAATTCCGACCATTGTACAGCCATATCCCTGCCCTCCATCCGGGCAGGCAGACTCACCCCGGAGCTGATGCGAATTATCAAACGGGTGAAAAAGACCGGTTTTACCATTGCGCCGGAGGCCGGCACCCAGAGACTCAGGGATGCTATCAATAAAAACATCACCGAACAGGATATCGTGGATACGGTGACCAACGCCTTTGACCTTGGATGGCGCATCATCAAGCTCTACTTCATGAACGGGCTGCCCACAGAGACCCAGGAGGATATCCAGGGTATCTGCGACCTTGCCCTCAGGCTTGCCTCCATCAAGTCCCCGGGCCAGGGCAAAGGGAAGTCCAGGGGCCGGGCAAAGGCCCACATAAACCTGAGCTTTGCCACCTTTATCCCCAAGGCCCACACCCCGTTCCAGCGCTCGGCCCAGATTTCGACTCAACACTCCATGGACAACCTCAACTTTCTGAAGCAAAATCTCAGACACCCGGGCATCAACCTCAAGTGGCAGAATCCCGAGATGAGCCTATTAGAGGGGGTCTGGGCCAGGGGAGACCGACGTCTTTCCAGAGTCCTTGTGAGTGCCTGGGCAAAAGGATGTCGTCTGGACGGCTGGTCGGACAAGTTCAACTTTGACCTATGGATGGAGGCGTTTAACGAAACCGGTGTGGACCCAGCATTTTTCACCACCAGGGAAAGATCCGTTGACGAGCCCCTTCCCTGGGGCCACATCGACTGCGGCGTATCCTCCGATTTCATGAACGAAGAGCTTAAAAAGGCAACGGCAGGCAAGACAACGGGGGACTGTCGAGAACAGGGGTGTATGGGCTGCGGCATCTGCGACTTTGAAACAGTTGAACCCGTTATTCACCCCCCCGCACCGACGTCTGGGACTCCTGACACCTCTGGCACCTCCGAACCATCCCATGCTCCAGATAAACTGGACAGGCCGAATGCACCAGCACCACGCCCCTCCGACAACACCCCCCTTGCCAAGTACCGGGTCTTTTACTCAAGGCTCGGGGATGCCCGGCACTTCGGCCATCTTGAACTTGCCAAGATCATCCGCAGAGCCATCCGCAGGGTGGGCATAAAAGTTGCCTACTCCAAGGGGTTCAACCCGGGCATGCTGCTCTCCTTTGACGACCCCCTCCCCATCGGCATGGAGAGCCAGGAGGAATTTTTCACCATAACAGCCGCAACCTCAACAAGCCCGAGGCAGGTTGTAACGGGGCTCAATCGGGTCCTGCCCGAAACCATCTCAATCACGGGCTGCTCACCCCTTGCGGCCATTCGCAGCAGCAGGCAAAAGGGAGGGGAGACAACCCGGTACAGCATCACCCTCAACGGGTTTTCCATCGATCAAAGGGAAATTGACGATTTTATGACCCTGTCCGAATTTCAGGTGGAAAAGACAAGCTTCAAGGGAAAGACACGCACCACAGACCTCAGAAAGGTGGTTCGACGCATAGATTTCCTTGATTCGTCCCGCATTGAGATGGTAATGGTAAAGGATAATGATCGAACCATCCGTCCGGCCGAGATTCTGACCACAGCCCTGGGACTTTCTGAAAGGGCGGTGCAGACGGCAAAGATCTTAAAACTGAAACAGGAAAACGCCATATGCTGAAAGAACTTGTCGTAAATGCCGCGGAACATGAAACCCGGGTGGCTCTGCTTGAAAACGGCACCATTGCCGAACTCTTTATCGAACAGGACGACGAGACAAACATCACGAGCAACATCTACAAGGGAAGAATCCAGCGGGTGCTTCCGGGAATGCAGGCCGCATTCGTAGATATCGGCCTTGCCCAGGCAGCCTTTCTCTACGTGGATGACATTTATGACGAAACAAGCCGCGAGCTTGCCCGGCAGTTTGAACAGGAAGGTGATGCATTTTCTGATGATCCAGACCACAATGGTTCAGGTCCAGATGCCCCAGACCCTGAGCCCCAGGATGACCCCCAGAAATCCCAGGAATGGGAACCATCATTTTCACCCGAGGTGAGGATTGAAGATCTTGTGACCGAAGGCCAGGAGATCCTTGTGCAGATCTCAAAATCCCCCATGGGCACTAAGGGCCCCAGGGTAACGGCCCACATCTCTCTGCCCGGCCGATTCATGGTGCTGATGCCCACGGTGGACCATGTGGGGATCTCCAAGAGAATAACGGCGGAAGCAGAACGGTCAAGACTCAAGGAGCTTCTCACCTGTGTGCGCCAGGACAACTTCGGCTATATCTTCCGCACCGCAGCCGAGGGCATAGACGAGGAGCACCTCAAGAAAGAGATTACCTTTCTCACCAAAACCTGGGAGAACATCCAGAAAAAGAACAAGACCTCGTCAGCCCCGGCCCTCTTATACCGGGACCTCACCGTCACCTTCCGGGCCGTGCGGGATCTTCTTACGGACGAGGCAGACAAGCTCGTGATCGACTCAAAGATCGGTTATGACAGCGTGCTGGCGTTTCTGGACAAGCTCATGCCCGACATCAAGGTTTCCGTGGAGCTCTACCAGGGCAGCGAACCCATATTTGACGCCTACAACATCGAGGGAGACATTACCCGAGCATTAAAGAAAAAGGTGTGGCTCAAATCCGGAGGCTACATCATCATCGATCCCACCGAAGCCCTGGTTGCCATCGACGTGAACACGGGCCGATACGTGGGGAAATACAACTTTGACGAAACCATCCTCAAAACCAACCTTGAGGCCGTGAAAGAAATTGCCTACCAGATACGGCTTCGAAACATCGGCGGCATCATCATCATCGACTTCATAGACATGAAAAAAAACCAGCACAAGGAAAAGGTTATGAACCTTTTGACCAAGACCCTCAAAAGGGACAAGGCCCAGACAAATGTGCTGCCCATCAGCGAGCTTGGCCTGGTTGAGATGACAAGAAAACGGGTGAGAAAGAATCTCACCCGCACCCTTTGTGAGCCATGCTTCTACTGCGGAGGCGACGGCATGCTCCTGTCCAAACGATCTATCTGCCACAAGATTCACAGGGATCTTTTAAACGAGGCCGACGACATCATGGGCAGCAGATTCACCCTCAAGGTCCATCCGGAAATCGCCCACCTCCTCCACGGCGAGCAGAAACACCTGATAATTTCCCTTGAACGTGAAATAAGACGCCCGATCATCATATACCCTGAACAACATTACCACATCGAGGAGTACCACATATTTGAGACCCTGGAGAAATAATCAACCTCTCCAATTAATGAAATCTTGACACCTGACAAATAATGGATTAAAGTTTCATGTTTATTATGGCAGTTTAGGTGGAAAAACCACCCGAATATTTTTTTGTCTTTTAACCTGTAAGGATTTACACCCCATGAAAAGAACATTTCAGCCCAGCAGAATCAAACGAGCCAGAAGACACGGTTTCAGAAAAAGAATGTCAACGGCAGCCGGCAGGCGCATTGTAAACAATAGAAGAGCCAAGGGAAGAAAAAAACTTTCCGCTTAAAAAAAGGCTTAGAAATTGGGCGACTATTCGTTCCCTAAAACTGAACGGCTCTTAGGTAGAGCCGACTTTTTAAAACTATCCAGATCTGGGCAAAAGAGACAGACACGATACTTTATTGCAGCCATGCTCAGGGACGAATCAGGCACTACACGCCTGGGCATTACTGTATCCAAAAGAGTGGGGAATGCGGTAGAGAGAAACAGAATAAAGCGGATTGTCAGAGAATATTACAGGCTGAACCGGGATTTGATCTCAGTAAAACGAGACATCAATATCATAGCAAGAAAATACGTGGCCTCCCTTTCCAACCAGGAGGTCAGAGATGAACTTGGCAAACTCTTTAAAAAGATTGTGGCATCTGATGGTTAAGCGATCAATACTGTTGCTCATCAAGGTATACCAATACTTTATTTCCCCCTTGACAGGGCCGACCTGCCGATTCTATCCAACGTGTTCCCAATATGCATCCGAGGCTGTCATGACTCATGGCAGCCTCAAGGGCTCCTGGCTTGCAATCCGGCGTATCCTGAAATGCCACCCGTTCCATCCCGGCGGTTTTGACCCTGTTCCCTGATCCGCCATCTTCTGATGATAAATGCCCTTTCTTCTTTTTCCAGTTAAGCTGAGTTGTAGCTTATTCTGGCTGGTTTTTATTGAACAACCTTTTATTCATGACATTCATCATTGGGAGACAAGATGGACGAGCAGAAACGGCTATTCACCGCCATTATCCTTTCAATCGTAGTTATTGTAGGGTGGAATTTCTTCTTTGTAGATTCAAAACCGGTACCGCAAAGACCGGGTAAAACGATTGAATCAAATGAGCGGTCCACGGCTGCCGGGAACGGAACAATGCCCCTACCCGGCACCGAGGCCCTGCAGACAACCGCAGAAACCACCCCCGATACAGCGGTGATCCCGACTCAAAAGGCAAGAACCATCCATGTGTCAAACCGGTATTACAACCTTGCCATTTCAGAGGATGGGGCAACGGTAAGAAGCCTGACCCTGAACGACTTCCGCGAGGAGGTAGAAAAGGATGCCCCGCTAAAAGAGATGGTTCCAGCAAGTCTTGCAGGCACGGGGCTGTTCGGCGTCACCCTTAACGGCAAAAGCATCCCCGGCCTCGACACAGCCCTTTTTACCGCCCAGACCGAAACCGACCAGATAAATGTGGGTCAGCAGGAGCGCAGCCTCACCTTTGCCTGGACCTCTGCCCAGGGAATTGTGGTTGAAAAGATTTTCACTTTTTCACCGGGCAGCTATCTGATTGGATTTGACCTGGTCCTTAAAAACAGCTCGGGCATACCCCTGAGGGACGACATCATGATAGCCGTTCCCGGTGTCGTTGACGAGAAAAGTGCACGCTTCTCCTTTGAAGGACCCACAAGCTTGATCAACGGGGAACTCGAAGAGATTAAGACCAAGAAGATCAAAGAAAAGGACACCTACGATGGAGTTGTGAAGTGGGCTGGATTTACCGACCGCTACTTCATGTCCTGCGTGATTCCCAAATCCCCGGCCAGTGCAAAGGTCAAACTCTCATTTAATGATCCCGTGGTAACGACCCGGTATGTTGAATCCATGGAACGGCTTGATCCCGGACATCAGATAATCTACTCGTTTTCTCTGTTCATGGGACCCAAGAGCCTTAAACTTTTGAGCAGCTTTGATAACGACCTTAAACGGGCGATCAATTTCGGCTGGTTCGACATCCTTGCCAAGCCCTGCCTCATTGGAATGAACCTCATCCACGGCCTCGTACCCAACTACGGCATCGCCATAATGCTTTTGACCCTGCTCATCAAGATCATCTTCTGGCCCCTTGGCACAAAGAGCTATAGATCCATGAACGACATGAAAAAACTCCAGCCCCTGATGATGGAGATAAGGGAAAAGTACAAAAACGACAAGCAGCAAATGAACAAGGAGGTGATGGGGCTCTACAAGACCTACAAGGTAAACCCCATGAGCGGATGCCTGCCCATGCTCGTTCAGATGCCCATCTTTTTTGCCCTGTACCGAATGCTATACCAGGCCATTGAACTCAGACACGCACCGTTCATGGGCTGGATTGTCGACCTTTCTGCTCCGGACCGGCTCTTTAATTTTGACTTTGCCATTCCCTTTATGCAGGCACCCTACGGCATTCCCGTGCTCACAATTATCATGGGTGCAACCATGTTCCTCCAGCAGAAGATGTCCCCATCCACGGGCGACCCCACCCAGGCAAAGATGATGATGCTCATGCCGTTGTTCATGACGTTCATCTTCATCAATTTCCCTGCAGGGCTTGTTCTTTACTGGCTTACCAACAACGTGCTTTCCATAGGACAGCAGTATTACATTCAAAAGAAATTTGCATGATCGAAACCGACATGGCCGGAAGGAACAACACCTTCCGGCTGCAGCGAACAATGGAACTCCTAGAATTCTAAACTGTCGGCCGGAGCTTCCCATAAAACCCTTGGAGGTAGAATGAAACAGACCCAGGAATTTGAAGGAAAAAATCTTGAACAGGCTATTGACAACGCCTGCAAATCCTTGAATCTTACCAGGAAAAAACTATCCTATGACGTGATCTCCTCCGGTTCCACCGGCATCTTTGGCATCGTTGGTGTCAAAAAGGCCAAAATACGCGTTTCCCTGCCGGACAAGAGGGAAAAAAAAGGAACAGGCAACGGTATTGGCTGGGATTCGTTTGAAGGCGACGACCTGAACGGCGTCATGTCCATTGTGGATGAGGCCTTTGCCGAGACCCCTGCTGCATCAGACGCCGCCCCGGATAAGGCCCCAGGTCAAAAACAGAGCCCCCCCCCCGGGAAAAAATCCGGCCATAAACCAAAGCAGAAATCAGACCAAAAGCCCCAGAAGGAACAGGCCCGTAAACCTGCACCGGCAAAGGAACCAGTGCCTGCAAAGGAAAAGGGCAAGACAACCCCCCAACCCATGGCCGCCGATGCTGCCAAAGCCCCCCAGCCTGGTGGAGAGAAGGCTGCCCAGCCGGAACCTGAAAAGACACCAGAGTCAGCAAAACCCCGGCAGCCCGGTACTGCCCCTGCATCTGGAACAGCTCCAGAATCAAAACCAGAGCAAAAATCGGAACAGAAACCAGAAAAAAAACATCAGGAACAGACTGCTGCCCTTCAGGATTCAGACGAACTGGCGGCTGACAGCGCTGAATTCAACGAAAACCTTGACGAGGAGATCGATGACCGGGACGAGGGATATCCTCCAAAGTACAAGGATGAAATCCCCGTGGATGTGTCCGAGGAATCCATTGCCCTTGGCGTTGAGACCCTCCAGCACATGGTTGATCTGATCACCAGCGACTCTACTGTTGTAGCCTCAACCGACCAGGATCGTCTGCTTTTAAGAATCGAAGGTGGCAATTCGGGTGTTCTAATCGGCCGAAGGGGTCAGACCCTTGAGGCCATGCAGTTTCTCACCGACAAAATAATCAATCGCAAGAGCGAATCCAGGGTCAGGCTCAAGGTCGACATCGAAGGATACATGGAGACCCGCAAGGCCAATCTCCAGAGTCTTGCCCACAAGATGGCAGACAAGGCAAAAAAGACCGGGAAACCATCAACCATCAACCAGATGACAGCCCAGGACCGACGCATTGTCCACATCGCCCTCAAGGATGATACACGGGTCAGGACCCAGAGCATGGGCGACGGTTATTACCGACGCCTCGTGATCTTTCCAAAAAAGGGAAGCTTCAAGAAGCAGAGGCCGCCCAGAAAGCAGCCATGACGCCTGATACTATAGCCGCCATTGCCACGGCATCAGGAAGGGGCGGGATTGGGGTAATACGTATATCCGGCCCCCTGGCCCTGGACCTTGTTCCCCATTTTTTCGGAACGACTCCAAAAGGCCCATCACCGGATTTGGCCCTCACCTCCCACACCATGGTTCACGGCTATATCTTTGAACTCGAAAGTAACCGGATGATCGACGAGGTGTTTCTGGTAGCCATGAAGGCACCCCGGTCCTACACGGCCGAAGATGTGGTTGAAATCCAGGCCCATGCAGGGTCACTTGTAATGGGAACCATCCTGAACCAGGTGATCACAGCAGGCGCAAGAATTGCCGAACCCGGAGAATTCACCAAGCGGGCCTTTTTAAACGGCCGCATTGACCTTACCCAGGCAGAGGCTGTGGCGGACATCATCGATGCCAAAACCACAAGTGCCCTTAAGATTGCTGCGGCCCAGGGAACTGGCGTATTAAAGGATGCAATCCATAGCTCAAGGCAGGAACTCATCGACCTTCTCTCCCTTTTGGAGGCAGCCATTGATTTTCCCGATGAACTAGAGGAGCTGATTCCCCAGGAGCTGGGACTTGAACGGGTACAGAGGGTTAAGGCAGCATGCAGGCGTTACATCCAGACCTACGAAGAGGCTCACTTTCTAAGGGACGGCGTCAAGCTCGCCATTTGCGGGCCTCCCAATGTGGGAAAATCGAGCCTGATGAACCAGTTCCTTGAAAAAGAACGATCCATTGTAACTGAATATCCCGGAACCACAAGGGATCTCATCGAGGAACCCCTGAACATAAACGGAATTACCTTCCTTGTTTCAGACACGGCAGGCATGCACCAGACCGATGACCTGGTGGAAAAGATCGGTATAGAGCGGGCCAAAAAGCACATTGCCGGGTCCGATATTGTTCTATTCATGAAGGATGCCACCCGAAAAATCTCCGAAAGCGAGCTCAAGGCCATTCTTCCCAGGGATAAAAAGATTATACTGGTCATCAACAAGATTGACCTTGTTGAAGGGAATGAGGCGGTTAAGAAAGGGAAGTACCAAAATGATGAGAATCTCCCCCCGAGCCTTGCCGCACTTCCCCAGGTTAGGATCTCAGCCCTGAAAAATCTGGGAATCGACAATCTTAGAAAAACCATCACCAGCCTCACCATGGAGGATATGGGCGAGACCTGTTCGGTGGTACCAAACTTAAGACACAGAAAGGCCCTGGAACGGGCCATGGAAAGCCTGGAAACGGCGGAAGCAGGCTTTTTAAATCTTCAGGATGAAGAGACCCTGGCCATGGATATAAGGCTGGCCGCCGATCTCCTCGGTGAAATAACCGGTGACACGGCGGGCATAGACATCCTTGACACCATCTTCAGCAAATTCTGCCTGGGAAAATAGAGGAAAGACAATGGAAATTGATTTTACAGAACATTTTGAAAAATATGAAGCCCTGGTCGCGACCGTTGACCAGATTTTTGCCCGGGTAAAAGAGGAATTTCCCAAGGAGGTATTCTGCAGGGAAAAGTGCAGCGACTGCTGCTACGCCATGTTCGATCTTTCCATCATCGAGGCGATCTATCTTAACCACAAGTTCAGGGAAAAATTCAAGGGCACAGAAAAAAAAGACCTGATCGACGAGGCGGCAAAGACGGACCGGGCCATTGTGAAGCTGAAAAGAGAAGCTTACAAGGAGTTCAAAAGCGGAAAAAACGAGGTGGATATCCTTGGTAAAATATCCATGGAAAGGGTAAGATGCCCCCTTCTCGGGGCCAACAACATGTGCATTCTCTACGAATCAAGGCCCATAACATGCAGAATTTACGGCATTCCCACCTCGAGTTCAGGCCTCAGCCACATCTGCGGCAGGACCAACTTCAAGGAGGGTGAAAAATATCCCACAGTGAACATGGACGTTATCTACTCGAAACTCCAGCTCATTTCAGCCGAGATGACCCTGGCCATCAACTCGGAGAACATCAAGATGTGTGAAATGCTCATCCCCGTTTCCATGGCCATGATCACCGATTTTGACGAAGAATACCTTGGCGTTAAAAAAAGGGATGCAAAAGAAAAGGAAGGAAAACCATGATGGAAGATTTCACCGCTGAAGAGATAGCCATTAGAAAAAAATACATCTACGACACCATGGGCAAACGGGGACGGCGTCAAATCGACAAGGTCGGGTACGAAAAATGGGACCCCACCCAGACCCCCAAGGACCCCATCGATATCCGGACGGACGGCACCAAACGAACCGCCCAGCAGCTCATCCGGGAGTTCCTCCAGCAGACAAGCTTTGATGGCTACTCCAACTCGTTTGCCGAAGGAGCCCTTGAGATGTGCCTTGGCATCATCAACGATGAGGAAAAGATCCGGGGCATGTACGAGTTCACCAAGTGGTACATGGAACTCTTAAAAAAAGAGGGCCATGGACCCCTGTGATGGACCTGGTGATGCCAGGATCAATCCAGGTGTAATAAAAAGAGCATTGGCGATTGTCACCGAGTCGGAAATAAGAATCACCCCCAGGGATCTTGCCCGCTGCCTGGCAAAGGATGCGGGCATTTCCACGAAAGAGGCAAAAAGGGTGCTCAAATACCTGGTTGATATCAACGAACTGTCCTACTCCTACGACCTTGGCGCAACCCAGGTTGAGCCCTCGTTTGCAAGACCGGTAAGGGTTACCGATCACCTTGTCCTTAGCCCCTGGGCAACAAACCCGGCGCCTCCGTCCATTGAGATTCTCCTCTCACCGGGCATCTCGTTCGGATCAGGAAAACATCCGACAACCAGACTCTGCCTTGAGGCCATCGACCTTTCCCTCCTGGGACCGGGGTTCCCGGAAACGACACCCCAGGTCCCGGCCGATATTTCACCCCCTGCCCCGTCCGAACGAACAGGGGCCCGCCATTACGCAAGAGCTGCGGATGTGGGAACCGGCTCCGGAGTTCTTGCCCTTGCCATGGTAAAGGCGGGATGCGACTCCTGCCTGGCCCTTGATACTGATCTTAACTCAGCGTCCGAGGCCATGCAGAATGTGATATTAAACGGCCTTGAACGCCAAATAGAGGTGACCACGGACCTCCTTGCCCCCTCCCACGGCACCTTCGACCTCATTGCAGCCAACCTGAGATTTCCCACCCTCAAGGGCCTTGCCCCCCTGTTGCAAACCCTTTTGGACAACCTGGGCTGCCTGATCTTTTCTGGAATCAAGCCCTATGAACTTCACGGTCTAATCCAGCACTACTCAGACCATGGCTTCACCCCTGCCTGGACAAAGGATGAAAAAGAGTGGTCGGCCCTTGTCCTCAAAAAAACTTGGAAGCCCTGACCCAGTACGGCCTTGCCGGACTTTTTCTAGCCTCCTTCGCCGCAGCCACAATTCTCCCCATGGGTTCCGAAGTTGTCCTGGGAGTGCTGCTTGCCAACGGCCATGACCCCGCCCTTTCAGTGATAGTTGCAACCATCGGCAATGTGCTCGGTTCGGTTGTAAACTACCTCATGGGACTGTGGGGCGCAAAGTTCACAATGGAAAAAATTCTCCGCATCCCAGAGCAGGAATTTACCCGGGCAACCCGCCAGTTCAAACGCTTTGGCCCACCCTGCCTCCTCTTTGCATGGGTGCCTGTAATCGGCGACCCCCTGACCATTGCCGCAGGTGTTTTAAGGGTCAACTTCCCCCTCTTTCTGATCCTCGTGACCATGGGCAAGGGCCTTCGCTATCTTGCCATTGCACTAGCCTTCACCGTTTGGTAATAAGCGGGCGGTAATAAGAGTTTCTGGAATGGAAACGGGAATTTTAATTGTCAAAACCACCATTGCCACGGCATCAGACTTAACCGTCAAGATTGAAAAGACCTGGTTTGACATTGACACCGTTGAGGACCTCAAGCTTTACCGCTGCCTTGTAAAAAAAGGAAAAGTGTTTGTCAAAACTAAGGACCTTCCTCTTTGAGTTGTTGAACAGCATTGTTTACCAGCGGGTATACCGCAATATCCATTGACAATAGGTCTGTTCAGTTCGATAGGCGTAATGATGGTATCGCAGAACCTCACGAACCTGGTCCATTAGTTTTAACTTTGGATTGGGATGAAAATTTGATTGACTTTCCATGTTAAGCAATTATAGCGTGATAAGGGGAAAAACAAAGCTTAAAATGCCATAAGTGGAAAATTTTTACACGTTTATTAGTTTCATATCCTAATATGTGGAAAATCAAGTTATCTATAGAATCAATAGCATGGAAAACTTCCACTTATTAACACTGTTATTTTTTGTTATCTAACACCAAAGCAATTCAAGGAAAAATAAATGTCTGAAAAAACAATCTGCTGCCCAAAGTGTAAATCTTCTCAAATAGCAACAAATGACAAAGGGTTCAGCATAGTTAAAGCGGCCGCAGGTGCAATGTTAATCGGAGGGGTTGGTCTTTTAGGTGGTGTGATTGGAAGCAAAAAAATAAGATTAAATTGTCTCAGTTGTGGACATTCATGGAGCTTGAAAAAAACAAAAGCATCTAACCAAAATCCGGGGCCTATAGACAAAGTTCCCGTTTATAATAGTTCTTCGACCAAAAATCTTTCTGCAAAATATAGCAAAAACCCATTGGCTACAATGAGTGAAAAAATCATCAAGGAACAAAGTGAAAGGTTAGTGTATAAACCTTTCTGTAAATTCATTTTAGCCGTCTATTCAGTCTCCAAGCCCAACCTCCAAAAAAATAGGGGTTGAAAAAGACTGGGTCATACTTTAAATTCCTTTATTTTTAGCGACCAA